>ERZ780208.2292-NODE-2292-length-13523-cov-4.528883_pt1 | contig 13523 bp, 12 predicted proteins | sample MGYA00511167_ERZ780208 | MGnify/ENA primary metagenome ERZ780208 (study PRJEB29588, sample SAMEA2159202) | human gut metagenome | biome: human gut; feature: human-associated habitat; material: faeces | place: Denmark | collected 2008/2010 ... | reverse complement strand
CTCCGTCTCCTGCCGCCGCACCCGCAGGGCCGGGTCCTCTCCGACGCCGCAGCACAGCCGCTGCCTCCGGTTGGCATAGCCGGACACGGTGAATTCCGGCATCACACGCAGATACAGCTTCCGGGCCGTGACGGCCCGGGCCTCGGCCAGCAGCAGCCGCCCGGCAACGCACACGGCGGTGCAGCCCATGAGCCGTTTATCCTCCACCTGGCAGGAAAACGGCACCTCCATGGACAGGCTCCGCAGGCCCGTGCTCTCCTCCGAGGTGTACAGCACCGTCAGCACCACGCTGCCGCTTACGGTGAGCTGCTGACCGGTCAGGTGCTTTTCCCGCAGCCGCAGCTGACCCACCGTGTCCACGATCCGGGCCATATCCGGGCAGTATTCCGGGATAGCGGTCTCCATGGACTCCTCCTGGGTAGTCACCAGGTCGCCTACCGGCTCACAGCCGGTGACTTCCGTAAATTTCAGCTCCAATTCCATGCGTTTCCCGTCCTCTCCTTGTTTTCACTGTCCCAAGGCTATGCGGGAGAACGCCGGGTTATTCCCGGATGCCGAACATCCGCCGCAGCAGGCCCCGCAGACACCGGGGCGCTTTCCAGATCACGATCTTCATGGTTGTTACCTCCCGTCCTTTAAGCATACGATCCCGCAGGCGATCAGCAGAAACGCCACCAGGAACATCAGCGCACCAACCGGGAAGATGGCGGCGATCAGGATCCCCAGCCCCAGGCCCAGTGCGCACACGCCGATGACCGCGCCGCAATTTCCCCGTCTCATGTATCTCCCTCCTCTGCCACAGTATATGCGGCGCGGCTCCCTCTTGCGCCGGGACGGAAAATACGGTACAATAACGCCAAAAGGAGGAACGGCAATGAATTTGCTATATGCGCTGGAGCGCCTGCGGACCCCGTTCTGGGACGCGGTGTTCTCAGCAGTCACCCATCTGGGTGAGGAGACCGTGTTCATGGTGGCGGCGATCCTGATCTTTTGGTGCGTCAGCAAGGAGGAGGGGTATTACCTGCTGCTGATGGGCTTTTTCGGCACGGTGGTGAACCAGTTTCTGAAGCTGCTGTTCCGCATTCCCCGGCCCTGGGTCCGGGACCCGGATTTCACCATTGTGGAGAGTGCCCGGGCGCAGGCCACGGGCTATTCCTTCCCCAGCGGCCACACCCAGAATGCCGTGGCTACCTTCGGCGGCATCGCCCGGTCCACCCGGCGGCCCTGGGTCCGGTGGACCTGCGTGGCGGTGCTGCTGGCGGTGTCGTTTTCCCGTCTCTATCTGGGGGTGCATACGCCCCTGGATGTGGGGGTGTCCTTCGCCGTGGCCGGGGTGATGGTGCTGGCGCTGTATCCCCTGATCCGTCAGGCAAGCCGCAGGCCCCGCCTGATGGCGGGACTGCTGGCCGGGATGCTGCTGGCAGGCACCGCGTACCTGGTGTTCGCGTATGTGCATCCCTTCCCGGCGGACGTGGATCCGGCCAACCTGACCTCCGGCCGGGAAAACGGCTGGAAGCTGCTGGGGGCCACGGTGGGCTTCGGCATTTCCTGGTGGCTGGACCGGCGGTATATCCACTTCGACACCCGGGCCGTGTGGTGGGTGCAGCTTCTGAAGGTGGTGCTGGGCCTTGCGCTGCTGATGGGCATCCGGGCAGGGCTGAAGGCACCCTTGCTGGCGCTGCTGCACAGTCCCGGTGTGGCCGGGGCCGTGCGCTATGGCATTATGGTGCTGTTCGCCGGTGCACTCTGGCCTGCCGCGTTCCGCTATATGGCCCGCTGGGGGCGAAAGGCGTGATATGAAGAAAAGCAGTGCCGCGGCACTGCTTTTCTTCATATTCACACGGCTCATTTCTCCAGCACGAAGCGCATTTCCACGGGGTTGTGGTCGGAGTAGGCAAAGGCCAGGTTCACAACGCCGCTGTCCGTTACCGTCACGTTGTCGGACACCAGGAAGCCGTCCACCGTCAGCACATACTGCCCCTGGTGATAGGGACCGTCGGCATTGCGGCAGCTGGGCACGGGATTCTGCGGGTCCAGAGGGGCCACCAGGGAGATATTGTACCCGTTGAAGGTGTCCTCCGGGATGGGCTGGGCCCAGGTGTATTCCTGGTCCGCCTCGCCGAAGTAGGCGGCGGAGTCGCCCAGCAGGTCCTTGTTGAAATCGCCGCCGGCCACGCACCAGTTGCCTGCGGCATACTCCCGCTGCATGTCGTCCAGCAGCAGCCTCAGCTGCTCCATGGCGATGGTGCCGTCGGAGGTGTAGGCCGACAGGTGCAGGTTATACAGCACCAGCTCGCCGCCGTCTGCCACCGGGATGCGGTGTACGCTGTAGCACCGGTCCAGGTCCACCAGCTTCATGAGGCTGTTTTCGATGGGCAGCTCCACCCGCCGGGCGCTGTCCACCGTCAGAGAGGACAGGGTCATCAGCCCCGACACCGACGCCCCGTGGGGGTGGCGCAGGGGGTACATCAGGAAGGGGGAATCATAGTTCTGGGCCCAGGTCTCGTCATACTCCGGCAGCACGGACCGCAGCATGGCGGCCTCGTCCACATGGTAGCTGCGGGTGGAGTTCCGGTCCACCTCCTGGATGAGATAGAAGTCTGCGTCCTGCTGGGCCAGGAAGGCTCCGATGTTCCCTACGTTGGCCGTCAGGCGCTCCTGGGACCAGGCCCAGGATTCCGTTCCGCCGTCCATGAAAAAGCCGTAGTCCGGCTCATATGCGCCGAAGCCAATGTTGTAGGACAGCAGATGGTATTCACATCCGGTCTGAGCAGGCTGGGACACCTGACGGTCTACCTCCAGGTCCATATCCCCCAGCCGATGATAGTCAATGAGCACATACGCCAGATAGCTGATGACCACCAGCAGCACAGCCGCCAGCACCAGCAGCACGATCTTCAGCGTTTTTTTCACGAAACGCGCCTCCTTGTTTACAAAAGTCCATGCATCCATTATAATCGAAGTCAGAACATTTGGAAAGAGGTTTTTTCGTGAAACGATTTGCCATCCGATTCAACGCACCGGTGGTGCTGAGCTTTGCCATCCTCAGCCTGCTGGTGCTGGTGCTGGACTCCGCCACCGGCGGAGCCTCCACGGCCCGGCTGTTCTGCGTCTACCGGGCGCCCCTGACGGACCCGCTGACGTATGTGCGGTTTTTTACCCACGTTCTGGGCCACTCGGGCTATAGCCACTATATGAGCAACATGCTGCTTCTGCTGCTGGTAGGGCCGGGGCTGGAGGAAAAATACGGCAGCCGGAATCTGCTGGCAACGATCGCGGTCACCGCCTTTGCCACGGGGCTGGTGCAGTTCCTGCTGTTTCCCCACTCCGCTCTGCTTGGCGCCAGCGGCGTGGTGTTTATGATGATCGTTCTCTCGTCCTTTACGGAGATGAAGAAGGGCGGCATTCCTCTGACCATGCTGCTGGTGGTGGCCCTTTACTTAGGCAGCGAGATCGCCGACGGCCTTACCAGGACGGACAACGTGTCCCATCTGACCCACATTGTGGGCGGTGTGTGCGGCATTTTCTTCGGCTTCCGGCTGGCTAAGGTGAAAAAGCACTGATCCTGCGCGAAAAAAAGTCCTCCGGCTTATAGCCGGAGGACGCGCTGCTTTCAGGGCTTCAGGGCGCTGACGCCGCCCATGATGATGCCGCCTGCCAGTTGGGCCATCTCATCCGGTGATTCCTGCCCGTCCTCCCGCAGCCAGGCCAGCGCCAGGTTCAGGTTGCCTGACACGATAAACGAACAGAAACTGTTGAGCCGCTGCCGGTCTCCCGGATAGAACAGAGACAGGAAATCAAAAAGAAAGTTGTCCCGCAGAATGCGGCAGATGCGGTCGGTATAGGCAATGTCCCCGTTGGGACCCAACAGCACCCGGCACAGATCTGCATTGTCCCGGATGAACCGGTACAGATCCCGCAGAAAGGGAAACTGACCCGGTGCGGAGTCCTCGGGCCTGTGGCTCTTGCACAGGTCCGCCAGCCGGTCGGCCATTTCATCCTCCAGGCGCTGCAAAAGGTCGCCAACGTCCCGATAGTGGATGTAAAAGGTGCCGCGGTTGATATCCGCCCGCTCCGCCAGCTCCCGCACAGAGATGTTCTTTGCGCTTTTTTCCACCAGCAGCTCCATCAGCGCCAGACGCAGCTGACTTTTCGTTTTTCGCACCCGACGGTCCGTACCGGACTGTTCCATATCCACATTCCCCTTTGTTGGCTTTTTAACGATCTATCTGACCTGTATTCTAACATAGACGCTGACTGATAATCAACAGTTTGTTGACCTTTTTGACAAAATAATCCCGTCTATCCAACGCCATCGGTGCATACAGTAGTACACCAGACAAGATGTTATGGAGCAGGAGGAATGGACCATGAATCAGTCCGCATCCATTTATCAGGATATGGCGACCCGCACCGGCAGCAGTATCTATATCGGCGTGGTGGGTCCGGTACGCACCGGAAAATCCACCTTTATCAAACGGTTTATGGAGACCCAGGTGCTGCCCAATATCGACGATAGCTACCGCCGGGACCGGGCGCGGGATGAACTGCCGCAAAGCGGCTCCGGCCGCACCATCATGACGGCGGAACCCAAATTTGTTCCGGAGGAGGCGGTGGAGGTCTGCATGGAGGAGGGGGTCACGTTCTCCGTGCGGCTTATTGACTGCGTAGGCTACATGGTGCCCGGCGCTGTGGGACAGTATGAGGATCTGTCGCCCCGGATGGTCATGACCCCCTGGTTTGACCACGAGATCCCCATGACTGAGGCGGCGGAGCTTGGCACCAGGAAGGTCATCTGCGACCACTCCACCGTGGGCATTGTGGTCACAACCGACGGCAGCGTCACGGAGATCCCACGGGAGGATTATCTGGAGGCCGAGGAGCGGGTGATTCGGGAGTTGCAGGAGCTGGGAAAACCCTTTGTGGTGCTGCTGAATTCCGCCCAGCCCCAGAGTCCCCGGGCTCAGTCTATCGCCGCTGATATCCAGCGCCAGTACGACGTCCGGTGTCTGCCGGTGAACTGTCTGGAGCTGGGGGAGCCGGAGATCACCGAGCTGCTGCGGGGGCTGCTGTATGAGTTTCCGCTGCGGGAGCTGGATATGTTCCTGCCCACCTGGGTGGAGGCCCTGCCGCCGGACCATCCCATCAAAACCGGCATATATCAGGCGGTGCGCCGGGAGACGGCAGACCTGGCCCATGTGCGCCAGCTGCGGGATTGCCTGTCTGCTCTCCAGGGGGAGGGGAACATTTCCGCCTCATCTGTCCGCAGCCTGAATTTGGGCGTGGGCATCGCCGCGGCAGACCTGGACCTGCCGCGGGGGCTGTTTTATGAGACGCTCAGCCGGCAATCCGGACTCACCGTCACCGATGACGGCGACCTGATGCAGCTGCTGACCAGCCTGGCCGCTGTCCGGAAGGAGTATGACCGGATGGCCCCGGCCATGCAGGCGGCGCTGGACACCGGCTATGGCATCGTAATGCCCAGCGTGGAGGACCTGAACCTGGAGGACCCGGAGATCGTCCGCCAGGGCGGACGATACAGCGTCCGCATGAAGGCCAGCGCGCCCTCTGTTCACATGATACGCGCCGATATTGCCACCACGGTATCGCCGATCGTAGGCAATGAAAAGCAGTCCGAGGACATGGTGAATTACCTGCTCCAGGAGTTTGAGGGAGACACCAGCAAGCTCTGGCAGTCCAACATTTTCGGCCGCAGCTTCAATGAGATCGTGGGCGACGATCTGCAGGCAAAGCTGCGCCGGATGCCCACGGATTCCCAGAAAAAAATGCGGGAGGCGCTGGAGCGCATCATCAACGAGGGAAGCGGAGGTCTGATCTGCATCATTCTGTGATTTTTCCCGGCAGGGACCGTTTTGCGGCGGTCCCTGCCGCATTTTATACGGAATATATTGCATAAAATGCTTGAATATTTGGAAAAAGTGTGCTAAAATACTTAATTACTGAACAGCGGCGCAGTATCCTAGTCGGATCTGCCGTCTTGTAAGAAGGGCCTAAAAATCCTTTAAAGGGCACAACTGTGAAGTCCCTGGTGCCTGCTGCTTACGCCCAGTTTGGGGTGGGTGCTGGGGGGAGACGTGGGAGCCCCCGCGTCTGCGGTGGTAGGGCGCCCTCCAATGGCATGGAGGACCCGACCCTGCTACCGTGGAGACCTGCTGTTGTGCACAGGCGTACTCCCTCTGTGGTCAAGCGACCTGTGTACGAGGCAGATGATGAACCTGCAATGCGGTGCTACCCGGCTTCACTGCCGTAACGCTGTGTGCAGAGTAGCCTGCCTTGCGTGGGCACGGTGGATAGGGAAGTGGAAGCACCGGTCTCCCCGGCCAGGGAGGCTGTGTTGATTCCCTTGAAACCCTGGCTGCAAAAGAGGCTAAGAGACGGTCTGACCGCTGTGGAAATCACCTAGGCTGTCCTCACGGGACATCGGAGGGATTGCAGTGCGGACTAAGTGGCAATCGGGTCCCATGGCCGGCAACACCATGGCGCAGCGCCTAACGGGAAACCGCCTGACCGGCGACGGAAGGCGCGCTGCGGGGAAATCCAACCCGTACCTAAGCCGTAAGATTAACCTTCGGCGTTGCCCTGTTCAGTGTACTATATCAACAAAGCGAGGGATCTACTCTTGAGCGAACGCGACAGGAGCAAGGACAAAAACGGCGGGAAAAAGAAAAGCGGCCGGGGCTGGGCTCTGCGGGTGTTTCTGCTGGCTGTGGTGCTGTCGGCCCTGCTGAGCTTTTTCTCCTCCACCGCTTTGGAGGGGACCGGCTATATCGTGGCGGCGCTGGTGCTGGCCGTGTTCATCGGCCTGGGCATCGTGTTCGACATGATCGGCGTGGCCGTTACGGCGGCAGACCCCAAGCCCTTCCACTCCATGGCTGCCCACAAGGAAAAGGGCGCGCGGGAAGCCATCCGTCTGCTGCAAAATGCCAACCAGGTGTCGTCCGTGTGCAACGACGTGGTGGGCGATATATGCGGCATCGTCAGCGGTTCCACGGCGGCGGTGATCGTCACGCATCTGCAGCGGGACTTCAGCACCTCGTCGGTGCTGATCTCCATCGGAGCCACAGCGCTGATTTCCGGCATTACCATCGGCGGCAAGGCCTTGGGAAAGACCGTGGCCATCAACCAGTGCACCAGCGTGGTGTACCGGGTGGCCCGCATCATGCACGCCCTGCATCTCTCACGCTGAAATGGAGCGATATACTTGATTTTAGACCGCATAGACAGCCCCGCCGATGTGAAGGGGCTCAACGAGAATCAGGCCCGCCAGCTTTGCAGTGAGCTGCGGGGGTTTCTCCTGGATGAGGTATCCAAAACCGGCGGACACCTGGCCTCCAACCTGGGGGTGGTGGAGCTGACGGTAGCCATTCACCGGGTGTTTGACACCGCCGTTGACCGGCTGGTGTTCGACGTGGGGCACCAGTGCTATGTGCACAAGGCGCTGACCGGACGGCGGGAGCTGTTTGATACCCTGCGGCAGTTCGGCGGCCTGTCCGGCTTCCCCAAGCCATGGGAGAGCGTTCACGATGCGTTCATTGCCGGACACGCTTCCAACTCGGTGTCGGTGGCTCTGGGTATGGCCCGGGCCCGCACGCTCCAGGGAAAGGATTACAGCGTCCTGGCCCTGATCGGCGACGGCGCCATGGGCGGCGGACTGAGCTTTGAGGGGCTCAACGACGCCGGAGCCAGCGGCGAGCCGCTGATCGTGATCCTCAACGACAATGGCATGTCCATTGCACCCAATGTGGGGGGGCTGTCCCGGCATTTGTCCCGGCTGCGCAGTACGCCGGGATACTACGAGTTCAAGCGCCGCTATCGCCAGATGCTTACCGGCAGTCAGACCGGTAAGCGGGTCTATGCCATGAGTCACGAGGTAAAAACGGCTCTGAAAAATTCCCTGCTGCCCGGCAGCACGGTATTTGAGAACATGGGCTTTACCTATATGGGGCCGGTGGACGGCCACGACGTGGAGACGCTGACCCAAATGCTGGTGCTGGCCCGGGATATGCGCCGGCCGGTGCTGCTGCATGTGCATACCGTCAAGGGAAAGGGCTATCCCTTTGCCCAGAAGGAGCCCGGGCAGTTCCATGGCGTGGCTCCCTTTGACGTAAAAACCGGAAGAGCCCTGAAACCGTCAGGGGAGAACTTTTCTCATGTATTCGGACAGGAGCTTCTGTCCCTGGCCCGGGAGGATGAACGGATCTGTGCCGTCACTGCCGCCATGGTAGAGGGTACAGGCTTGACGGATTTTTCCAGAACGCTGCCCCGGCGTTTTTTCGACGTGGGGATCGCCGAGGGTCATGCGGTGGCCATGTGCGCCGGTATGGCCCAGCAGGGCATGGTGCCGGTGTTTGCGGTGTATTCCAGCTTTTTGCAGCGGGGATATGATATGCTGCTGCACGATGTGGCGCTGAATCATCTCCATGTGGTGCTGGGCGTGGACCGGGCGGGGCTGGTGGGCGCCGACGGCGAGACCCACCATGGCTGCTTTGATCCCATGTACCTGTCCCAGGTGCCGGGGATGACGGTGCTGTGTCCTGCCAGCTTTGCGGAGCTGCGGCGGATGCTGCGGCGTGCGGTGGAGGAATTGGACGGCCCCGTGGCGGTGCGGTATCCCCGGGGCGGCCAGGGCCGCTATCAGGATGACGGCGGCGACGGAACGTTTGTGTGTCTGCGTGAGGGCGATGATGCCGCCATCCTGACCTATGGCATTCTGGTGAACCAGGCTCTGGATGCGGCGGAGCTTCTGGCGCAGAAGGGAATCCGTGTCCGGGTGGTGAAGCTGAATCAGATTTGTCCGCTGGACAGTAAGCAGGTAAAGGACGCTCTCTCCGGTACGGAGCGGCTGCTGGTGCTGGAGGACTGCATGGCCACAGGCTGCGTGGGTCAGCGCATAGCCGCTATCCTGGCCCAGGAGCGGATGGAGCCCCGCTGTCTGACGCTGAAAAATCTGGGCGGCCGGTTTGCCCCCCAGGGTACGGTGGACCAGTTATACAAAGCCTTCGGTCTGGACGCCCGGAGCGTAGCCCACAGCGTGGAGGAGATGCTGCATGAGCAATAAGACGAGATTGGATGTGCTGCTGGTGGAGCAGGGCTTGCTGGAAAGCCGCCAGAAGGCCCAGGCCGTTATCATGGCCGGCAGTGTGTTTGTTGACGGTCAGCGGGTGGACAAGCCCGGCACGGCGGTGCCCAATACCGCCGCCATCCAGGTGCGGGGCCATGCTTTGCCCTATGTCAGCCGGGGCGGCCTGAAGCTGGAGAAGGCCATGCAGACGTTTCCCCTGACCCTGGACGGCAAGGTCTGCGCCGATATCGGCGCATCCACCGGCGGCTTCACGGACTGCGTGCTGCAAAACGGGGCCACAAAGGTCTACGCTGTGGATGTGGGCTACGGCCAACTGGACTGGAAGCTCCGGGGAGACCCGCGGGTGGTGTGCATGGAACGCACCAACGCCCGCTATCTTACCCATGAGCAGATCCCAGAGGAGCTGGACTTTGCGTCGGTGGACGTGTCGTTTATCTCCCTGCGGCTGATCCTGCCGGCGCTGGACGGACTGCTGTCCCCGGAGGGAGAGGCCGTGTGCCTGGTGAAGCCCCAGTTCGAGGCGGGCCGGGAAAAGGTCGGCAAAAAAGGCGTGGTCCGGGACCCGGCGGTGCACCTGGAGGTGCTGGAGGCCTTTCTGGAGCATGCAAAGGAAAGTAACTTTACAGTGCTTGGAATTACATACTCTCCTATACGAGGACCTGAGGGAAACATCGAATATCTGGGCTATCTGCGCCACGGACAGGGGACACCCGGCGTCTTTTCCCTGCCGGAGATCGTGGAGGCGTCTCACAGCCAATTGAAGGACTGAGGTGAGCGGCATGAAACCAAAACGCGTGATACTTTGTCCCAATCCGTACCGGGACAGTGAACTGAAGGTCTGCAAGCAGTCCCGGGATATGCTGGAGAGTCTGGGGATGCAGACCTCTGTGTGCCTGCCCTTCCAGCGGGAGGGGTATGGCGAGGAGCTGGGGATCCCCATGCGGCTCTTGCAGCAGGAGATCCGGTCGGCTGACCTGCTGATCGCCTTCGGCGGCGACGGCACCATCCTGCACCTGGCTCGTACCGTGGCGCTGCACAGCGTGCCGGTGCTGGGGGTGAACCTGGGGAGCCTTGGCTTCATGTCGGAGCTGGAGGTCAACGAGCTGGACCGGCTGCGGGACCTGGCCCAGGGCCGCTTCACCGTGGAATCCCGGATGATGCTGGACGTGTCGGTGCTGCGGGAGGGGCGGCAGGTGTATAACAACATCGCCCTGAATGACGCGGTGATCTCAAAGGGGTCCATCGCCCGGGTGGTGCGGCTGGATATCTTCACGGAGGAGGGACGCCTGACCCGGGTAGGCGGCGACGGCATCATCGTGTCCACTCCTACCGGCTCCACCGGATATTCTATGGCCGCCGGAGGCCCCATTGTGGAGCCCACCGCCAAAAACCTGCTGCTGACCCCGATATGTCCCCATTCCACCCGCTCGTCCTCCTACGTGCTGTCACCGGACCATGTGATCACCGTGGAAGCTGCGGATGCCAACCGGAAATTCGTCTATCTTTCCGTAGACGGCGGCAAAGCGTTTTCTTTGAAAAACGGAGACCAGGTGCGGGTGAGCACCTCAAAATACACCACAAAGCTGGTTCGTCTCTCCAAAAAGAGCTTTTGCGAAATACTGGACAAAAAAATGGGAACGGAGGCTTCTAAAAAATGAAAAACGACCGCCAGAACCAACTCCTCCAGATCATCAGCGAGGAGATTATCGAAACCCAGGAGCAGCTGCTGGAGCGGCTCCAGGCCAAGGGGATCAAGAGTACCCAGGCCACGATTTCCCGGGACATCAAGGAGCTGCACCTGATCAAGGAGCCGGCCGGGCAGGGAAAATACCGCTATGCCGTTTCCGCCCACCGCACCAAGCTGAATTTTGCCGACAAGCTGCGCACCATTTTCCGGGAGAGCGTCCTGACGGTGGACAACGCCCAGAATATCGTGGTCATCAAGACTCTGCCGGGTCTGGCCAATGCCGCGGGATCTGCCGTGGACGGTATGGACGTGCCGTATCTGGTGGGGTCCCTGGCCGGCGACGACACGGCTCTGCTGATCATGCGGGACACGGAAAGCGCCGTGGATTTTACGGAAGAAATCAAGGAAATGCTGCGCTGACAGCCAGAAAATCGCGCAGGACAGCGGAGGGATACGCAGATGCTGCAATTGCTCCACATTGAGAATATCGCCATCATCGAGTGCGCGGACATTGCGTTCCAGCCTGGCTTCAATGCCCTGACGGGCGAAACCGGCGCCGGTAAGTCCATTGTCATCGACTCCATCAGCGCCGTGCTGGGCCAGCGGACGTCCCGGGACCTGATCCGTACCGGGGCGGATATGGCCTTTGTCAGCGCGTGCTTTGCGGATGTTCCGCCCCGGCTGGGGGAGGACCTGGGCATTTCCTGGGAGGGGGAGCTGCTGCTGCAGCGGGAGATTCACGGCGACGGCAAAAACGTCTGCCGGGTCAACGGCCGCCCCGTCACGGTGACCCAACTCCGTACCCTGGGCAGCCGCCTGCTGAACATCCACGGCCAGCACGACGGACAGCAGCTGCTGGACGAGGAGCAGCACCTGCTGTATCTGGACAGCTTCGGCCGGACGGAGGGCCTGCTGACGGAATACCGCGAAAAATACCAGGCCATGGCTGCCTTGCGCCGCCAGATGCAGGCTCTGGAAATGGACGAGGCGGAGAAGGCCCGCCGGGTGGACACCCTGACCTATCAGCTCCAGGAGCTGGAGCGGGCCAAGCTGCGTCCCGGCGAGGAGCAGGAGCTGCAAAGCCGCCGGACACTGCTGCACAATGCGGAAAAATTCATTTCCGCTGTATCCGGGGCGGATTTCTGCCTCAACGGCGACGACGGCAGTGATGGCGCGGCCAATCTGGTGCGTCAGGCCCAGGAATCCCTGGCATCGGTACGGGGGCTGGACCCCGAGCTGGGAGAGCTGTACGACCGGCTGGAGGCTGCGTACAGTGAAATATACGACCTGGCGGATACCATCCGGGACAAGCGGGAGGATTTCGACTTTTCGCCCCAGGAACTGGACCGGGTGGAGGGACGGCTGGATCAGCTGTACCGCCTGAAAAAGAAGTACGGCCCCACAGTGGAGGAGATGCTGGAGTATCAGACCCGCTGCCGCCGGGAGCTGGACGACATACAGGACGCGGGGGACACCCTGCTGCATCTGGAAAAGCAGCTGAAGAAGGCGGAAAAGGCCGCCCGTCAGGCGGCGGAGGCCCTGTCCCAGGCCCGGCATGAGGCTGCCGGACGGCTGGAGGAGCAGATTCTCACGGAGCTGCGGCAGCTGGATATGGGGAAGATCCGCTTTGCCATCTGCTTTACGGAGCAGGCCCTGGCGGAAAACGGCGCCGATCAGGTGCGCTTCCTGATGTCCGCCAACGTGGGCGAGGAGCTGCGGCCTATCCACAAGATCGCCTCCGGCGGTGAGCTGGCCCGGATCATGCTGGCCATGAAAAACGTGCTGTCGGAGCAGGATCAGGTGGGCACCATGGTATTTGATGAGGTGGATACCGGTGTGTCCGGACGAGCTGCTCAGAAGGTGGCGGAGAAAATGGCCCGTATCAGCCGCACCAAGCAGGTGCTGTGCGTGACGCATCTGCCCCAGCTGGCCGCTATGGCGGATACGCACTTTTCTGTGGAGAAGGGGGAGCAGGACGGACGCACCTTTACCCGGGTGGTGCAGCTGGACAGAGCACAGCGGCAGCAGGAGCTGGCCCGCCTTACCGGCGGAGCGTCCATATCCGCCACCATGCTGGAGAGCGCCGGGGAGCTGCTGGACCAGGCGGACAAATTCAAAAAAACCTTGGCCTGACCCGTTGACAACGGGGAGAAGGAACGGTATAATACAAAGCAACTTCATATGCAACAGCGATGAAGGGAAGAAGTATCCGGCCGATGACGCCTGCAAAGAGAACCCCTGGACGGTGAGAAGGGGAGAGGCGGCGGCAGGAGAATACATCCCGGAGCAGCCTTCTGAACGGTCTCTCCTATTAGGAATGTGTCGGGTTCGCCCGTTACAGCGATAGGGTGTTGCTGCACCCGATGAGGCCGCATGCCGTGAGGCGGCGGCGAAGCTGAGGTGGTACCGCGATTTACGTCGCCCTCTGTCAACACGACAGGGGGCGTTTTTCTTGCCCCCTGGAAGCCAAAAATATCGGAAAGGAATCAGAAAACATGGGAATTTATGAAGAACTGGTGGCCCGCGGCCTGATCGCTCAGGTCACCAACGAGGATGAGATCCGCGAGATGATCAACAACGGCAAGGCCACGTTCTACATTGGTTTTGACTGCACGGCGGACTCCCTGACGGCTGGACATTTCATGGCCCTGACCCTGATGAAGCGCCTGCAAATGGCGGGCAACAAGCCCATCGCCCTCATCGGCGGCGGCACCACCATGATCGGCGACCCCT
>ERZ780208.2291-NODE-2291-length-13550-cov-2.805558_pt1 | contig 13550 bp, 7 predicted proteins | sample MGYA00511167_ERZ780208 | MGnify/ENA primary metagenome ERZ780208 (study PRJEB29588, sample SAMEA2159202) | human gut metagenome | biome: human gut; feature: human-associated habitat; material: faeces | place: Denmark | collected 2008/2010 ... | reverse complement strand
GATGGCTGCCGAGGCTGCCGGACGTTCTATGGTTTCCATTTCTTTGAGTTGGGCCACCAGTTTGTCGTAGCCCTCTTGTGACATATAAGCCATAATTATTCCTCCTAATTATATTTATGCGTTTTTACTTGAAAAGATAAAAACAAAAGAATTCCGGCTTTAATCAGCCGGAACCCTTTTGCCTTTTCCTTTAATGATTCGATGCAAAGTTAAGCTTTAAATTCTGAATCACAAAGATTTTTGCATTTTTTCTGTTTTCGTGTAGTCTCTTTAGTGGACGGATATGCCTTTTGTTCCTTTTTGCACGATTCATCCTTCTTTTTTGCACGAATTGGCACGTTTTGTTTTCGTTTGAAGTGTTATCTTTGCGAAGTTGAAAACACGTGAATACTTACATTAACTTAATATATCATGAAGAGATTCTTTTTGTATGGGTGTTTTTGGGGGCTGTTCCTGCCTGTTATGGGTGCGGAGGGTAATGAGCCGACTGAGATGACGGCAAGTATCAAGAATCCGAGTTTTGAAGAAGGATTGAACGGATGGGAAGCCATCGGGTTTCAGAAACAAACCAATAATTCTCCTTCAGACGAAGGGTGGAATAAAGACGGAACGGTTTACGCCGAGAAATGGGTGTCGAGTAGTTGGACTTTGCCTGATGTAAAATTATCCCAAACCGTTACAGGATTGCCGCAAGGGAGTTATACGGTGAAGGTGTATGCCCATGCCGTGAACCAGTCGGGGAATCCTGAGATCACGAAGGGGGTTAGTTTTTTTGCAGGATTGAACGAGGTACAAGTAGGTGCCGGTGGTGAATATCGAATCAATGTGATAGTCACAAACGGTCGTCTGGATTTGGGGATGAAGGTCTCTTCCACAGATGCCAATTGGGTTGCATGTGATAATTTCAGATTGTATTATCATGGTCGAGAAGAGGTGGATGCCTATCGTAAGGATTTGACGGAGAAATTAGCGTTAGCTTCAGCCGCAATGTCGGAAAAGGACTGTCATAATCGGTCTCAATTGGAACAGGCTGTTCATAATGCTGAAAATGTAGAAGGGGATATAGAAAGTCTGTTGACGGCTATTTTGGACTTGGAACAGGCCATTACGGAATACCGGCGGTTGACTGTAGAATATGGAGCGTTTGAACGAGCCTTTCTGAATGCGCGTAAATTGTATTCCGAGACAGACTTTCCCGGAAAAACAGTTTTCGGGAAGGCTATAGACCAGGTGTCTCCTATGCTTGATGTACCTGAGGGAAAAGACTTGATGGGGGCTGTGACTCGTTTGGAGAAGGCCACTCAAGTTTATCTTGATAGTCGCCCCTCCAATTGGATGACTTTGCGTAACGGCGCATTGTGGAAAGATGATAGGGGGGAAGTCATACAAGCCCATGGAGCCGGTTTCCTTCAGGTAGGAGATACGTGGTATATGATAGGAGAAGACCGGAACAATACGTGGAATCCGGATGTAAATATGTATTCTACAAAAGATTTTGTAAATTGGAAGTTTGAACGTAAAATCATTCGGAACGGGAGTACGCATCCTTCTTTGGGGAATGGTCGTTTTATAGAGCGTCCCAAACTTATGTATTGCCGGAAAACAGGCAAATATGTTGTGTGGTGCCATTGGGAGCAAGGTAATTATGGGGCTTCCGAAGCCGCTGTTTTTTATTGCGATTCGGTGAACGGGGATTATAAGTTCCATTGGGCCGGTCGTCCATTGGGCGTTAAATCGCGTGATTGCAATGTGTTTGTAGATGATGATGGTACAGCTTATTTCATATCTACCATAGAAGAAAATCAGCATTTGGGGCTTTTCCGTTTGTCGGATGATTATTTGAGTGCGGTGGAATATACCGAGTTGTTTAAATGGCAAAGCCGTGAGGCTCCGGCTATCGTACGTGAGGGTGACACTTATTTTATGATGTTTTCGGCTTGTTCCGGGTGGGATCCCAATCAAGCTTCGTTTTCTTGGTCGAAATCGCTGACATCCGGTTGGTCTTCTCGTACCAATATAGGAAATTCTGTGGCTTATGATACTCAGGCCGCTTCCATTTTAACGATAAAAGGTTCCGAAGGTACATCTTATGTATATGTCGGTGACCGATGGCAAGATCCCGGTTTGGCTGAGTCCAAAACGATTTTGTTTCCTATATCATTTAAAAACAATACCATAACATTCAATTATGTACCACGGTTTGATATGAACTTGCCTACAGGGCAGTGTCGTACAACTGGTATGACGCATTTAGTGTCTAAAGAGGGTTGGAAAGTACGTGCTTGCAGCAGTGAAGAAACAAGTTCGGAAAACGGTGCGTCTTCTAATGCTATAGATGGTAGAACGGACACGAAATGGCATACCCGTTATAGTGGAGGGGTGTCTGAAGCTCCTCATTTTTTAGAGATAGACATGGGAAATGAACAGGAAATCGCTGGTTTCCTGTGTACGCCGCGAAATGACAACTCATCGAACGGACTGATTCGTAAGTATTTGTTTTTGGTAAGCTCAGATGGAATAGAGTGGAAAGCTGTTTCAGGAGGAACCTGGTTACCCTATTGGACAGAGGTATATTTTGAACCCATTGTAGCCCGTTATTTCCGTTTGGTGGCTACAGAAGGTACTTATGCTTCATTGGCCGAGTTGGACGTACTGTCTTCCGCTCCTTCTTATACACCGGTGAAGGTTACAGGTAGTTGGCAATATGGTACGACGGTCTCTTCTTCGAAAAATCCTAATTTAAGGGAGAATAGTACGGTCAAGTTCATGGCTCGTACGGAGGAGACTAAAGGAACTTGGGCTTTTTATGGTCCTAAAGGACAAATGTTACATACGAATGAATACAATATATCTTCTTTGAAAGCAGAAGATGCAGGTTGGTACTCTTTCATTTTTACAGATTATTATAATCAAAGCGCAAAGGTGGATTTTAAGTTAAGAGTGCGTACGTCTTCTGTAGGAGTTAAGGAGGTTCCAAGTGAGGCGGAGGGTATCGTACGGAGGCAATATTTTACTTTATCTGGGACAGAAGTTCCTATTCCTGTTCATCGGGGTATGTTTGTAGTAAGAACCCTCTATGAAGATGGCAGGGTGGATGTAGTTAAAGTATTCATTGGAGATAGTGACTGTTGAGTATAGAAATAGGTTTTGTTTTAAGATAAAAAGAGGGGAGGAGCTGGAGCCGGTATACGGCTTTAGCTCCTCCTTTCTTTAAGTCTTTGGTAGATTTTATAAGTTAGATATGGAATACAGTAAGATTTGGTCTAAAATCACTCCTTCATCTAATGCTTGGATGTTGATTTTATGCTTCTTTTTAGAGGATATAGGTAGCACTATCTTTTTGATAGCCTGATTGCCCAATACATTTTCTTTCCATTCCTCGCTACGCCCTTTGGTATGATAAGAAACCACTTGTGGAGCACAGTTGTCCAAAGCAATGGAAAAACGTAACCGACCATCGTCAGTAACCGGATGATTGGGTAAAAGCCGGACTTCTATTTCTATGCTGTCCGTAGGGCATGAGCCGAAACGGAATTCCAGTCCGGTACCTTTTCCAATAGCTGCAGCTCTACCTTCATAACCCAAGTTTTCGCAAGCAATCGGAGTCCCTTTGTCAGCATCCATAGCATTCCAGTGGTATAAAGGGGAACATTCTTCCAAAATAGGCTCCAGAACGGAGGAATGTTTTACGGGTTCAAATACCGGAAGCCGACGAGGCTGATGATCCATTATACGGCTCCATTTGCTATTGTTGAAATAACCGGTGTTGTAAATGCGTGTCAATGTCACGATGCTGTCATAGGCAGCCTCGCTTCGACTCCAGTCCATTTCGCCGTGGCGGGCGAACTGGGCATAAAGCATCTTTTTATTCATTTCTGTGGCTGCCTGTACTGGGTATTTAACTAATTGGAAATAAGTGTCTTTTCGATTTTCTGGAATCTGTTGGGTCAGTTTCTCTACACGGTCTGAGATATTGTGATAGTCTTCCAGTCGTTTTTGGATAAATGTACGGCTCCATGGCATATCCGTGACGATACGGTATCGGTTGGTGTGATATTCTTCTTCTCGCGTATGTCCCATGAACTCTGGTTTACGGATATAAGCCAAACGGTAATGTTCTTGCATTATGGGTAAAAGTTCTTTTCCAATTTCTTCTCCAAACTCACGTTGTAGGAAATGACAAAGATGGTTGGAAATACCTTCCTTTTCCACCTTGCCGATGTTCCATGCCATGTCCATGAAGAGCTCTGTCTGGTACTCCGCTGGTTTGATATCGCCAACGTTTAATATCCATATTTTCTCGATGCCCCGTTCATAGGCTTCTTTCATTTGTTGGTAAAGCAGGGCTGGACTGAATGTTCCCAGCCACAAATAATCGTGTGGTCGTCCCCAATAGGATATGTGATAGTAAATGCCGTTTCCACCTTTGCGTGCACGTTCTTCCGAAGTGGGAAAATGTCGAATGTAGCCATAGTTGTCATCACACCACATTAGGGTAACATCTTCCGGTACTTGCAGTCCGGCATGGTAAATGTCCAAAACTTCTTTGTAGGGGATGAACACTTGGGGGACAGCCGTTATATCCGGATTGACGTATTTCCGCAGTAGTTCACGTTGGTCTTTCAAAACATGTTCTGTTACCTTTTTCTGTTCTTCTACCGTTTTGGCACCCTGCATTTGTCCGTCATGTACACCACGCATACCTATCGTGTAGAAGATTTCCTGTCCGGCTGTTTCTTTTACACGTTGTTCCCAAAAGTGGAGTACTTCTTTGCTGTTGTGTACATAATCATAATCTCCTTTACCCCGTCGTTTCCACTCTACAGGTGTACTGCATGCCATGGGTTCGCAATGGGAAGAACCGATATAAATACCGTATTTTCGAGCGACTTCACGGTTGCCTTGGGTCATGAAAAAAGGCTCTGTGCATTCGTGCATGGCAGGCCAATAAGTGTTAGCTCGCAAACGGAGCAGCAACTCAAAAATTCGTTCGTGTGTGCGAGGACCGATACGTCCGGGTTTGTACCATGGTTCGTGAGTGAGACTACTCCATGGCATCAATCCCCAGTCTTCATCGTTGATAAAGATACCGCGATATTCTACAGATGGAAACTGAATATCAGTATAATCAGTAGGGAGCCGGAATGAGGTTTTCTTTTCAGGTGTTGCGTCGGCCCACCATTCCCAGGGGGAAACTCCGATGAGTCGGGATAGTTCCATCAAGCCGTATGCTGTACCGTGGCTGTCGTTTCCTACCACTAACAGACGCCCGTCTTTCAGGACTTTGAGCATGAAACCTTGCTTCTTTTCATATAATGTCGCATTGTCTACCAGGATGTTTTCGAGTAGTCTACTTTTACCTATCGTGCCGACTATAATGTTCCCTTTCAGGCTGTCTGTCAATACTCTACCTGAAAATACGGCTTGATAATCACGGCTGAAAATCTGGAGTGCCGTTTGGACAACCGGTTCTTCTGTTGAGGTAATGGCGACGTTTAAAGTTTGCCTTGGTTGTAGATAAAACTGTGCATGACTTATTTTCCCTGTTATGATGAGTAATATGATAAGGAATAACTTTTTCATGATGTTTTTGAATGTTGAGTTTAGAACTTTATTTTTCAAAGATACAAAGTTGATTTATACATACTAAGCTTCCTTTACTCCCGTAGATTCTTTTGGTTTTGTCTGTCCATACCGGACTGATACCGGTTACTTCCACACAGAGGGTGTATCGGTCTTTGGGCATACGGGGAGTGACGATACGTACGGCTGTTTCGGGATATTGGCTGTAAAAATCCACCAAGGATGAGTATACCGTATCCTTTTTATGGTTTACTATGCTTATCTTGGCATATCCGCTGTGGGGATTGGCCTCTCCGACGAGTGCTGCATGAGTACCTTTGAATTTAAATTCCATTTTACTTCCCCGTCGGTCGGAGATGATCTGGCCGTTTTTTCTTTTCCAATCAGTCGGAAGCGTGATTTTCTCAGAAGAAAGTATTTTTCCTTCTTTTAAGATATCTACAGGTCGTAAGGTTTGTATGTCCCATGCTTGCCAATATTCAGGAATGGATATTTTCGTCCCTTCCACTTGCAGAGGCATCCACACATAGGTGGCAGCAGATGCTTGGTGGGGATATGACCAACGGTCGCCCATGAACATCGGGATGGTATCGTTCCCACGTTTTAGGGGAAATACGAAAGTGCTTTGTGAATTATAGGTCAGCGTACCTTTAGGGCAGAAAATTCCCTGTTGGGTCCAAGGACCTTCTATTCGAGGAGCTGTGAAATAAAAATTATCATTTTTTGCCCAACTGGTCAAGTTGGAATAAAGCATGTAGTATAGTCCGTTTTTTTTAAACATAGCCGGTGACTCCCCTGAATTTTTGACATAGGCCACTTCTGCTTCCACCGAATGGTAATCGTCGCTCAGACGATAGATGGGACCATGGTGGATTAGCAGGTAGCCTTTTCCGTCAGTATCTTGGAACGTACCTATATCCCAACGTTTGATGGGTTTTCCTTGATAGAGTAACGGACCATGCAATTGGTAGTTTCCATTGATGGTTTTGCAAGTGGCATATCCGATGTAGGGATCTTTATATTCCATATTGTCGGCATGCATGAACATAACATATTCTCCAGTCTTAGGGCATTTCATAACTTTGACTCGTTCTCCTACTCGATTGGGACCGAGGATTCCATTCGGTTGCACTTGCAGTACTACATTCTCGAATTTCCAATTGACTAAATCATCCGACGAATAGCATGAAAATCCTGGGAAGGCGTTACTTTTGTCTGATTTCCATTCTCCGAATAAATAATAACGTCCATTGTCTTCCACAATGCAGGCTCCGTGAGCATTGACGATATTTCCACGGTCATCAAACCAGGGGATACCGTTAACTATGACGGTGTTTTTGTTTTGACCTAAACATGTTGTTCCGGTCAATAGGACAGAAAGGAATAGTAATAAATAGATAGATTTCATAAAACTTAATGGTATGTTTGTGAGTTAAAAATGTTGTTCTGGATAGAGAGAGGGTATATTGTCGGTACAGGGACGGAGATATTTAGCTAATTTAGGTACAGTCTTTGCCAAAGCTTCTGCTGCTATTTTTGCGACGAGTTTACTTCCATATATACTAAGGTGAGTGTTGTCTGTTTTTCCTTGAGGATAGCAGGAGTATTTTCCGGCAGGAATCCAGAGAAATAGTTCTTTCGATTTTTCTGGCCCCATAGCAGTTACCAAATCGTATGTCAATTTGGCCATGTCGATAAAAGGAACGTGCATTTCATGTGCCACATTCCGTGGGGAATGAATGTATTCTCCGTGTGTGTCCACGAGACTGTCCCCCTCTTCTTCATACACATATTGGTGTGGACTGTCTGGGGTTGGGGGGTAATTTCGCCTCACGATGGAGTTAAGCAAGATGGGATTGGCTCCTTTTTCTCGTGCTTCGCGTACAAACTTTCTTAAATTCTCGTCAAACGAACTACCGGGAACAGTATGGAGTGTTATGTCATTTTTTTCATCATTGTGTCCGAACTGTATGATAACGTAATCTCCTTGTTTAAGTTTATTGAGCACTGTTTGCCAGCGGCCTTCACGAATGAAACTTAACGTACTACGTCCGCATGCAGCATGGTTTTCTACTTTGATTCCATCGGTCAAGAAACAAGGTAGCATTTGTCCCCATCCACGTTCTTGGTTTTCGTTATCTGTATTTCTGTCTGCCATGGTGGAATCCCCGATCATAAAGACGGTTGGATTTTGTTGGGTTGGGGTAAAAGCAGAAAAAAGCAGCAATATAATAAGTGAGTAGACAAGTTTCAATTGCATATATGATTTTTTTAAGAATGTGATAATTATGAGGAGTGAGTATTCCCCTGAAAAGTTTATTGAGCCTTTTTCAGGGGAATTGCAGATTGCTAATATTGGTCCTCACCAAATCCTCCGGGTCCACATATCTCTATAGGGACCAATTCTATATAGTCGAGATGGAAAACTCCTCTTCCGGTAGGGGTGAATACCGAACGTATGCGCATAGTGTGGTATGTATTTGCTTGTATCTGTACATTACAAATCTTACGACGTAGTGTGGCTCGCAGATTATAAAGAATAGTACATTTACTGGCACTATATCGGGGGGCGTCTGTTCCGTCATTACCGGAATACAAACTTTTAGGGCCACTATAATAACCATTGTTTTTCATCGTTCGAGCATTTTCCTCCAGTTCCTCAGATGTATATATCCCATTAGAGTTTTCTTCTGAATTTCTCCATCCATTCCACCCGTTATAAAGTCCTCCGATTATAGGGTCTTCTCCATTGACACGCATGTCTAAAGGAAGTCCTTGAGGCATGTTGTCTACGTACATTTGTACAATGCCGCGATCATCCATAGCTCCATATCCTAAACGTAATTCATAACTGCCCGGAGGTACATTCGGAAGACGAAACGTAAGGTCATACGTACCAAGGATGCTGACACAATCATCAAATGCGGATGTCATGCCTATCTTGGGACGTTGAGCAAAGAATATGGCATTCTCGTTTATTTTGAGGTTTTTTATGTAGTTTGTCGGAAGATAATAATTGTATCCTCCACCTTCGGTGCCATTTTCCGTGTTGTCGTAAGAACCGTACGGTTGTGTCGGATTACCGCATAGTCGTATTTTGTTATTTGTCAGTTCCGGCCATACTGTATAAAAGTCTATTCGTATTCGAGTATTCATGACATTAGAACGCATGGCTTCATCGTATGCAACAATATCGTCAATGTAGAAATAAGATACATTCAAAGAAAAGTTGTCGTTATTAGGTGTGGTAAGATGTGCACCTCGTACGCGTTGTCCGGAGTTGTAAATACTGGCTACGCTATGGTTGATATAGTACTCTGTAGGGTATTCTACAGCCGGATCGACTGCGGAATAGACCTTCTCCAGTTTGATGGTAGAAAAGTCAAGTAGCGTACTAATCCATTCTGTGGGATTGGCATACTTGGTATATACTCCCCAACAATTCACTAATTTGGCTGTGCTTTCAAATAAACGGTCTAGAATGTGGTAAGAGAGTAGCATATTAAGAGGATTACGACTATGAGTCAGTGAGTTTCTATTCCAAAAGAGTTGCTTATAAGTCTTTCCTTCGGCATTATTGGGTACGACCTTATTCAGTCCGAATATGGAAGACGATTGGGTATCACCATATTTTTCTTCAGCCAGTTTATAAAGTGCGTCTATTTTTTCGTCCATTGTCATGTTTTTATTAAAACGGTCGCCATATTTTTCATAAAAGACTTGATCGGGAACAATCAGTAGGGTAAAGCCGCTATATCGGTGATCGGGACGTTTGGCTGTAAAAATGTCTGTGTCATGTCCGCAAACGATATTGGGGCGGAATTTAGGGTAGTTCTCTTTCCATGTTTCATAGTCTTCATCGCGATATCGAGCCAAGGAATCCAATAGGCCTGTACGTCGAAGAGCTTCATAAAAGATCGTGAATTCACTGTGGTTCTCATCTAATAAGGTAGCTCCCAGACTGGTGTTTGGAACCAGCATTTGGTCTACCGGATGTACTACACCGTTTTCTACAGAATCATTTTTTAGCTTGTTGATAATGGCTGCTCTCCGGTTGATGATGCTCAGGGTCATGTGGTCTGCGTCTACCGTATCGCCATCGGTTTGAATGATCAATGGTAGGTCGAGCTGATTGTTCTCTTGTTGTGTTTGTGGTAGATCGTAGGTGTATATGATTCGTTCAACTAAACAGGCTCTTAGTAAGGTATCGCAGTACGAAGCAGGAATATCTTCTACCGAAGCATATCCATGTTCTTTCAGAAATACTTCTACTCCGGAGTTTATGGGTGGAAATAATGTACGAGCGCCTCGGCTACCTAAAAAATCCATTTTCCCGGCACGTTCCACAATACGCCTGAAAAGACTGAAGTCTTCACGTGTCTGTAAGAAGTCGCTCATCATTTCTCCGGTAAAAGTATAATAGCTGTCAGCCGGTAAATCGTCATTACAACTGCTAAACAGATTTGCCCCTGTTGTGAGAAACAAGACAATACAAGTTATTTTTAGTGTTTTGGCCCAATACTTATTCATACATGTTATGTATTTAAGGTAAATCTAAATTCCATGGTTAACCAGTAAGTAATATACCAATGCCCAATCTTGGTCGTTGGCATACGGATCGTAGAATTGTGCTTTTATTCCATTGATTTTGTATGGGTACATATAAGCGCATGAGGCGCGTCCGTCCTCAAAGAAAAGACAAAGATTATTTCGCACAACGTTTTGAGCGCGTTCCATGTATGATTTGTCTCCGGTGCAGAGTGCATAATAATAGTATACAGCTCCCGTAATGGTACTCCAATAATGAGGGAATGTGTCGCCGAACATTTCTCGTTTGCCGAACCAATGCCCGTCCCAGTGCCGGATTCCTACTTCATTCAGGTGATAGCTGGGTTGGAATCCGTTGAAAGCTTCTACTACAGGCATCTGGCGTTTTACCTCATCCAAATATTTGTTGTCTTTCGTTACCAAATAGAGTTGTGCCAGAAACTGAATGGCTGGAGCGACAATACTTTGTTCATAATTGACCTCATGGGCCGGATAATTCAGTCCGTTTTTGATAAAGACATCGCCGGTTTTCACGAAATCACTCAAAAGTTTCTTATATTCTTTCGTCATATCGGCTTTTTTTAGTGATTGTAGTCCTAACTGTACGGGGATTCCGATGGCATAGAAACCGTATCCGAATTGGCGGAACATAGATTGCAAAGTTTGGTAGCCGTGTACGGCATATAGTTTGTTACCTGTAGCCTGATACATTTGGAAATAAAAGTCGGCTACCCATATATAATTGTATCCTCGATTGCGATTGGTTTGGTCTACACTGGAATATGTGACATAGTCCTTCGTCTGTAGTTTCTCACGCAAAAAATGGGCATAATTCAATAAGGAGGTCTTCAGCAGCTTGTCTTTAGTCAACCGGTATTGTTTGGCTAATAATACTCCCATACCTACTCGTTCGGCTCCTTCGTCCCTGTCTACAGGGTTGCAATTCGGGGTGTTGTTGGGGTAGATACTGTCCCCTTCGTTGTCATATACCATGTAGGCACCGAAACGAGGGTCTTTCGGGTCGGTCATTTGCTGGTGCGTACGGATGAAATCCACTCGCTTGCGTATCAATTCTTTTTCGTTGTCGATGATTAACAAGTCCGCATGGGTTTGTTTTCCATCGTCATAAAAGAAATCTATCCGTACTTTGCCGGCTTGTCCTGCTGGAATAAGAGTCCTTGTTAGGGGTTACAGCAACCGGTACACCGTTCATTTGGGCTGAGTACTTTTTCAGGGGACGCGTGTTATGCACTTCCATTTTGATGGTTTCTCCTTTTTCATATATATACTTAGGGCAAGAGGCGATTACGCTGCCGCGCTCCAATAGTTGGCGACGAAAGTCTTCATTGCCGTTATGGACAAACAGATTCCATTGCAAAGAATAGCTTTCTCCGGGTTTCAGAACTAAATTTATAGGATTCAGTGCGATAATGCCGCGAGTTTGTGAATTCGCTTTTTTCCGTCCTCGTTCCCATATTTCGTAGCTTTTTACGGAACCTTTCGTGAGTACCATTCCCAAGTGCGGTCCGAAAGCCCCCATTCTGAGAGCATTGACATAAGCTGCATTCTCGCCCTCCCAGATATGTGCATGTGTACGTTCGTTGATGCACTGTTTGGCATTGGGATAGTTGTCGTTGAAAGGGGTATATATACCGATGTCGTGAAGAAAGGCTTCCTCTTTTCCTTCGTTGGTAAAAGTATATTGTTCTATCAAATCCTTTTCGGAAAAACGACGTTTTATTTGTATGCGGATATCGGCCTCACGATAGACTACGTCCATTCCGTCACGACTGATTTCTGTCGGAGCAGACCATTCCCTTTTCAAACTTTTACGGTCCCTGTCAACGGTGAAATATCCCAATCCCCAACCATAGTCTTCTTTTATCCATGCGTATTGTGAGCCATCGGTTTTGACTAACCATTCCATGTTTTGCTTGTCTCCTGGTATCTTCAGTCCGGAGATTGCACCGGTATAGGGATTGATTTGAAGTTCAAGAGGTTTCTCCTTACTTTGTATCACAGGAATAAAGAGAAAAATGCAACATAATAATGTATAAACTGTTTTTAAAATTTGTTTTTTCATTTTTATATATATTTGTATTATCCAAAAGAGTGATTTATTGATTTCCGATTTTAAATGACGAGCTGTGAGTATTCCTGTCTTTGTAGAGACGTATCACTTCTGCAAAGGTAGAGGCATTTATCTTGTCTTGACCGTGAAAAATCGGTCTAAAAAGAAAGGTATTTCTGCCAATTTCTAAAAAATAGAGCCTGGTTTTATACCAGACTCCATTTTTTGCAGATATAATTGAGAAGTCCGTTTACGGGACATATCATTCACGTATCATTACCTTGACGGTTTTCCTTGTGCCGTCGCTCATCATATCTTGGCGGATGTAGATGCCTCGCCGTTTCGGTTCTGCCACACGTACGCCATTAATAGTATACCATGTCGAATAAACGATTGTGGCCGTACCGTCGGATACAGTTCCCTCTACAGAGGATATGAAGTCCTCGGGACGGTTGCTGTCTCCGTCGCCGTAATATACGAGCTTAAAGTTATCAAAAATCGTCCAGTCATTAGCCACGAGGCTATCCTTGCGTACACCGATAGTTACGGGCTGTCCGTCTTCGGCTACGTAGAATGCGAAGTCGCCGGCATACAAACCGTCTTGGAATGCTAAATCGGCACTCTTGACATGATTTACGACAATATGATATAATGCGTTCGAGTTCGGGAACAGGCTGTCCGGTAACACCTTGTCATCCGATGTATACTTATATTCACCCATTCCGTCGAAGATAGAAGCCAACGGTTCGTTCCATTTGCCTTCACCGGCTTCCACATACACAGACGCATTTAAAGGCTCTTTACCTTCCCTGCGTGACAAGGCGGCCGGAGTCAGATCACCCGCACGATATAGCCCGTTGTAGGCCAGTCGGTAATATCCTTTGGGTAATCCGTATACCGTTTGGTGGATATCTGCTTCTTTCAGATTGTAGAATTCATAATTGTTGGCACTCATGGCATATTGGTTGCCGTTTGTGATCCATCCTTGTATAGAGCCGATTTCCTTCCCTTCCCCATCTATTTCAGAAAAGCTTGGAGTTTGGAGTACAGACGTCATATCTACTTCTGTGTGAATCGAAGCACCGGTCATGTCAATTACTGCTGCTACCATCCTGTTGTAAGCTGCGGTAATTTCGATTGTAAACTCGTTGATTTGGGCTATGGATTGCAGATTCTCCACTGCCGGTAACATCTTATTGGCAATAAGATCTTCGAAAGCGTTGAATTCATCTGTTCCTATGTACTTTTCGTAACTATAGTCACCTCCTCTTGTGAGTTTGCTGTCATGGTATGTAACCAGTACATCGAATTGTGTGGCCGCGTCCATTGCTTCCCGAGCAGTTTCTAT
>ERZ780208.2287-NODE-2287-length-13567-cov-2.402827_pt1 | contig 13567 bp, 10 predicted proteins | sample MGYA00511167_ERZ780208 | MGnify/ENA primary metagenome ERZ780208 (study PRJEB29588, sample SAMEA2159202) | human gut metagenome | biome: human gut; feature: human-associated habitat; material: faeces | place: Denmark | collected 2008/2010 ... | reverse complement strand
TGCAACTCTTCTCCAAGGTGGAGCAACTTGTCTTTCTCGCTTTGGAGCATACGGCTCACTGGAATGCCTGTCCAGCGCGATACCACATCGGCGATGTCGTCGCTGTCAACCTCTTCCTTGATCATTGCCGTTTCGCCTTGCATTGATTTCAGTTGCTCTTGAATGGCTTTGTTGTCGTCTTCCTTTTGTTTGATTAAAGAATAACGGATTTCAGCCACGCGGGCATAATCGCCATCGCGCTCGGCTCTTTCGGCTTCGAAGTTGAGTTGTTCGATGTCAATCTTATTCTGCTGAATGCGGTTGATAAGCTCCTTCTCGCTCTTCCACTTTGCCTTGTAGTCGTTTTCCTTGTCTTTCAACTCGGCGATTTCCTTTTCCACTTGCGCCACGTGTTGGGCGTCGCCATCACGCTTGATGGCTGCACGCTCAATCTCGAGTTGGGCGATTTTACGAGTGGTCTCGTCAAGTTCTTCTGGCACGGAATCCATTTCGATACGCAGCTTGGCAGCAGCCTCATCCACAAGGTCGATAGCCTTGTCGGGGAGGAAACGGTCGCTGATGTAGCGCTGGCTCAACTGCACAGCCGCTATGATGGCATCGTCTTTGATTCTCACCTTGTGGTGGTTTTCGTATTTCTCTTTCAAACCACGCAAAATGGCAATAGCGCTTTCCTCGTCAGGCTCATCAACCATCACCACTTGGAATCGACGTTCGAGTGCCTTGTCCTGTTCGAAATACTTTTGGTATTCGTCGAGAGTGGTGGCACCGATACTACGCAATTCGCCACGGGCAAGGGCTGGTTTAAGAATGTTGGCAGCGTCCATTGCGCCACCGCTCTTACCAGCACCCACAAGTGTGTGAATCTCATCAATGAACAAGATGATTTCGCCATTCGACGAGGTGATTTCGTTGATTACGGCTTTCAGTCGCTCTTCAAATTCACCTTGATATTTAGCACCTGCAATCAGAGCGCCCATGTCCAAAGAGTAAACCTGTTTCTGGCGAAGATTCTCAGGCACATCGCCTCTTACGATACGCTGTGCAAGACCTTCCACAATGGCTGTCTTACCCGTACCAGGCTCACCTATCAATATAGGGTTGTTTTTGGTTCTACGGCTCAAGATTTGAAGCACACGGCGGATTTCATCGTCACGGCCGATAACCGGGTCGAGTTTGCCTTGCTGTGCGCGTTCGCAAAGGTTGATAGCATATTTCTTCAGAGCGTTGTACTGCTCTTCTGCGCTTTGTCCAGTGGCTTTTCTGCCTTGACGCAATTCGTTGATGGCCATCTTCAAGTCATCTTCTGTAGCGCCAGCGTCTTTCAGGATTTTGCTTGCTGGTGAGTTCACGGAAAGAAGTCCGACCAAGATGGCTTCAACGGTCACATACTGGTCGCCATTCTCCGTGGCGAAAGCATTGGCTTTTTCAAACACCTTATTAGAGTCGGAACTGAGGTAAGGCTCACCTCCGCTCACTTTTGGCAAGCGGCTCAACTGCTCGTCGAGGGAACGTTCAATCATGGTGGCAGCCACGTCCAACTTTTGGAAAACGAACTTCACAACCGAGTCGTCATCAGACATCACTGCTTTTAAGAGGTGAACAGGCTCCAACACCTGGTTCTGATTGCTTTGGGCAATCTGTACAGCTTTCTGCACTACCTCTTGCGATTTGATGGTAAAATTTTGAAAATTCATAATACATTTTCATGTGTTATTTCACATGTCCTTTCACCACCCCTAATAGCAATTCCCATTCCCAACAAAAATCTCTGCCAAAATCAGCCATTCTGTCACTTTTACACAGGAGAAAGCGTGTCTAAAGCCATCAATAGACTACACATTTTTTATATATCTATGTGGGAAATCTTTTCTATCTGTGTTGTCTATTAAGTTACAATATTTCTATTGCTATTGCGGCGCAGGCTTCGGCGTCGGCGAGGGCGTGGTGGTGGTTTGTTAAATCGTAGCCGCAGCGGGCGGCAATTACGTTAAGGGTGTGCTGACCTTTTGGCCAGACTTTGCGCGAGGCTGCGCATGTGCAATAGAAATCGTAGTCGGGATAGTCCATTTGATAGACGCGGAAGACGGCTTTCATGCAACTTTCGTCAAACGACTTGTTGTGTGCTACCAATGGCATATCTCCAATCATGGGCTCTATTTGTTTCCATACTTCGGGGAAGATTGGTGCGTCTTCTGTATCTGTGGCGCATAGGCCATGCACCTTGCTGCACCAGTAGTTGTAGTACTCTGGTTCGGGTTTTATGAGCGAGTAGTATTTGTCCACAATCTCACCACCTCTAACAATGACCACGCCAACAGAGCAAACGGATGAGCGCTCACTATTGGCTGTTTCAAAATCTATTGCTGCAAAATCTTGCATGGTTAATCAATGTTGTGCTTATTAATTTTTATGCAAATATAGCGATTTTGGTGCAAAGATATTGCCTGGGTGTGGCTTTTTCGTTCACACTTGCTCGTGCCTGCAAAAAATATGCGGATTGCGCTGGGGAAAGTTGGGGATTGGCAAAAATCTGTGAAAAAACATATTTTTTCATAATTAGGAGTTTAAATATAGTGGATAATTGGTCAATTTTTAATAATTTTGTATTCTATTTTGCACAAATAGGCAGACTTGGTTGATTCATAAGCTGTTCGCAAAAAGTAGAGTCACGCCAAACAATGCCGAATTAACAAAACAAATATGGCTGATAAGAAACAAATTAAATCTGCTCTCATCTCCGTCTTCCACAAAGATGGTCTTGAAGAAATTTTAAAAGAGTTAAACAACAACGGTGTGAAACTCCTCTCTACTGGAGGTACTCAGAAGTTCATTCAAGAACTTGGCTACGAATGTGCAGCCGTTGAAGACCTCACAAGCTACCCTTCAATTTTGGGTGGCCGTGTAAAGACTCTTCACCCAAAGGTGTTCGGTGGCATTTTGAACCGTCGCGACAATGAAAGCGACCAGCAGCAAATTGCCCAATACGATATTCCTGAAATCGACCTCGTGATTGTGGATTTGTATCCATTTGAGGAAACCGTGGCAAGCGGTGCCGACGAATCGGCAATTATCGAGAAAATTGATATAGGTGGCATTTCACTGATTCGTGCTGCCGCTAAAAACTACAACGATGTGGTGATTGTGGCTTCCAAGGCGCAATACAAACCTCTCGTGAACGCTCTTAAGGAAAACGGCAATGCCGAAACCACTCTGGCTCAACGCCGCTGGTTTGCTAAAGAAGCGTTTGCGGTATCGAGTGCCTACGACAGTCACATTTTCAACTATTTCGACGAAAACGAAAACAGTGCGCTTCGCCTTGCTGTGAATGGCAGCAAATCGCTCCGCTATGGCGAAAACCCTCACCAAAAGGGATTCTACTTTGGCGATTTCGATGCGATGTTCACTCAGCTCCACGGCAAGGAAATCAGCTACAACAACCTGCTCGACATCGATGCGGCTGTGAATCTGATCAACGATTTCGATGAAACCACTTTCGTGATTATGAAGCACAACAACGCTTGTGGCTTGGCTTCAAGAGAAAAGTTGGTTGACGCATTCAATGCCGCTTTGGCAGGCGACCCTGTAAGCGCTTTCGGCGGTGTGCATGTCACCAACCGCGAAATCGACGCAGCCACAGCTGAAGAAATGAACAAGGTGTTTATCGAAGTGTGCATCGCTCCTGGCTACACCGACGAGGCACTCGCAATTTTGAAGCAGAAAAAGAACCGCGTGATTCTCGTGATGAAGGATTTCAAGGTTCCTGCTATTCAATGCCGCACAGTGCTCAACGGTGCTCTCGTTCAAGAGCGCGACACACACGTTGAAACCCCTGAAGAACTTCAACAATGCACCACTAAGGGCGTAACACCCGAACAAGTGGCCGACTTGCTGTTTGCCAACAAGGTGGTGAAGCACAGCAAGAGCAATTCGATTGTGCTTGCTAAAAACAAAATGCTCATTGCAAGCGGTGTGGGTGAAACCTCACGCGTTGACGCATTGAAGCACGCTATTGAAAAAGCCCACAACTTCAAGCACGACCTGCACGGAGCTGTGATGGCAAGCGATGCATTCTTCCCATTTGCCGACTGTGTGGAAATCGCACACAAAGAAGGCGTAGATGCAGTGATCCAACCTGGTGGTTCGGTTCGCGATGGCGAAAGCATCGACTACTGTAATAACAACGGAGTGGCAATGGTCATGACAGGCTACCGCCACTTCAAACACTAAAATATTTAAAAGACAAGAAAACACGACTATGGGATTTTTCTCATTCAGACAAGAAATAGCTGTCGATTTAGGTACAGCTAACACGATTATTATCCACAAAGATAAAATCGTGATTGATGAGCCATCTGTTGTCGCTCAAGATGCCAAGACTGGCAAGATGATTGCAGTTGGTGAAAAGGCTCGTGAAATGCACGGCAAGGTACACGAAGGCATTCGCACCATTCGTCCATTGCGCGATGGCGTAATCGCCGACTTTAATGCCGCCGAAATGATGATTCGTGGCATGATTAAGAAGGTGAGCAGCAAAAATGGCTGGATGTCGCCTTCGCTCACTATGGTTGTATGTATTCCTTCAGGCTCTACTGAAGTGGAAATTCGCGCCGTTCGCGACTCAAGCGAGCACGCTGGCGGCCGTGAGGTATATATGATTTACGAGCCAATGGCTGCCGCCCTTGGTATTGGTCTTGATGTGCTTGCCCCTGAAGGCAACATGATTGTTGATATAGGTGGTGGTACCACTGAAATAGCAGTGATTTCGCTTGGTGGTATCGTGAGCAACAAGAGCATTCGTATCGCTGGCGACGACCTCACAGAAGACATTATGGAACACATGCGCCGTGCACACAATGTGAAGGTGGGCGAACGCACTGCTGAACTTATCAAAATCAATGTAGGTTCTGCCCTTACCGAACTCGACAACCCACCCGAAGACTTCGTGGTACATGGTCCTCACCAGATGACAGCCCTCCCAATGGAAGTGCCCATCTCATACCAGGAGATTTGCCACTGTCTTGAAAAGTCGATTTCAAAGATTGAAGCAGCTGTGCTCAGCGCATTGGAGCAGACACCTCCTGAACTGTATGCCGACATTGTTCGCAACGGTGTGTACTTGGCTGGTGGTGGCGCATTGCTCCGCGGTCTTGACAAGCGCTTGCAAGACAAAATCGGTATTCCTTTCCACGTGGCAGAAGATCCACTGCACGCTGTGGCTAAGGGTACGGGTGTGGCTTTGCGCAACATCAAGCACTTCAAGTTCTTGAAACAATAATAAGAAACAGAATATCATTTCGCACGGGAAGGCAACGATTCGTCATTGCCTTCTTATGCGTATCTATAGGTATGCCCTTTCACACTTCAGCAAAATGCCGATGTTATGAATAATCTACTCCAATTTTTAGTTAAGCATATTCCGTGGTTTGTGTTTATCATTTATGTGATAATCAGCTGCGTACTGCTTTTTAGCAACAATCCGTTTCAGCAAAGCGTTTACCTTTCGTCGGCGAATGGTATCAGTGCCACTGTGTATGAAGGTTACAGCGGTGTGTCGTCATACTTCGGATTGAAATCGGTGAACGAGGACTTGCAGGCACGCAACACGGCATTAGAACTTGAAGTTGCTCAACTGAAAAAAGCGATCCACAACTATCAGTTGCAGATTCCCGACACGTCGGGCATTCTTGCAAGAAGTGGACGCAACTTTTCCTATGTGGTGGCGAATGTGATTAGTAACAGTGTGGCTCAACCAGCCAACTTCATCACCATCGACCGTGGTAGCGACGACGGCATCGTGCCAGAAATGGGCGTAGTCGGCCACAATGGCGTGGTAGGCATTGTGAATGTGGTGGGCAAGCACTCGGCACGCATCATCTCGCTCATCAATCCCTACACTCGCTTGTCGTGCAAGGTGAAGAAAAACAGCAAATTTGGCACTCTTATCTGGAATGGCGAGGATTATCGCTACGCCACATTGACCGAACTTCCTCGCGACGGCAGATATGCCAAAGGCGACAGCGTGGTGACCAGCGGCTATTCTTCATTGTTCCCCGAAGATATTATGGTGGGCGTGATAGTGGGCGAAGACAAGGCGATGTCGAGCAATTTCATGGCTATGAAAGTGAAATTGAGCACCGACTTCTCGCAACTGAAGAATGTGAGCGCGCTCAACAACAAAATGCGTGTGGAACTGAAAGCTTTAGAGACGAAAGACAATAACCCAAGCGGCACAAAGAAGGAGGAGAAAAAGTAATGGCAAAAACAACTGTTCAATTTATCATACTGTTTGTGATATTGGTTTTGGTGCAAGTGATTTTCAGCAAAATCATGCTGTTCAATGTAGCCACGCCAATTATCTTCATCTATTTGCTGCTTCGATTGCCCATCGGCTTATCGCTGAATGCCGTGTTCACCATCGCATTCTTTTCAGGATTGCCGATTGACGTGTTTAACGACACCCAAGGTATGAATGCATTGGCGTGTTTGCTGATAGCAGCCATTCGCACTAAAGTGTTCTACGCTTTTGTCACTCACGACGATGAGTCGAGCGCTATTATCCCTTCGTGTAAAAGTATCGGCACAGGCACATACTTGAAGTATGCTGGCACATTGATGCTCATCTACTGCTTCTTGATATTCTTTATCCAAGCATTCACATTCCAAAATGTGTTGCTCACGATCGCTCGCATATTCTGTAGTTTTGCCCTGTCGCTTGTGCTGATTTACGGTATCGACAGTTTGGTGAACACACGCCGCGAGAAAAGATAGCATATAAAATCTGAAAAAAGCATTCTCTAAATGAGAAAAGATTATAACCTTGAAAAAAGGAAATACGTGATTGGTGGTTTCATCGTGGTGCTTGTGTGCATCTACGTGGTGAGACTTTTCATGCTTCAGATTATGGACGATTCCTATAAGGACAAATCTGACGGAAATGCCTATGTCCATAAAATGATATACCCTTCGCGTGGCCTTATTTTCGACCGTAACGGTAAGTTGATTGTGTTTAATCAACCGTCATACGATTTGACCGTGATTTTGAAAGACGTTCAGCCTTTCGATACCGTGGACTTCTGCAACACACTTCAAATTACCCGACAGGAATTTGACGAACGCCTCGAAAAAGTGAGGGAAACGAAGAATTTCTATCGTGAGCAGGTGTTTCTCGCGCACATCGACCAGATGGACTACGGCAGAATACAGGAAAAACTGTATCGCTTCCCCGGATTCTCCATCGTTCAACGCATTGTGCGCGACTATACATTGCCCGTGGCTGCCAACATTCTTGGCGACATCAGAGAGGTGAACGCTAAAGAAGTGGAAAAAGACGACTACTACAACCCTGGCGACTATATCGGCGACATGGGATTGGAAAAGGAATATGAAAAGTATCTTCGTGGCGTGAAAGGCGAAGAAATTCTTATTCGCGACCATGTGGGCAGAATTAAGGGGCATTACGACAACGGCAAGCACGACATAAAGCCACAAGCAGGCCACAATCTGAAATTGGGCATCGACCTCGACCTTCAGGAATACGGCGAAAAACTTATGCAGGGTAAGCGTGGCGCTATTGTGGCAATAGAGCCCGCCACTGGCGAAATCCTTGCTCTCGTCACATCCCCTACTTATAATCCCAAACTTCTTGTGGGCAAAGACCGCGGTAAAAACTACGCTCAACTGTTTCGCGACAACGATAAGCCCACATTCAACCGTGCCATTCAGGCGGCGTATCCTCCAGGCTCCACATTTAAGCCGTCGCAAGGTCTGATTTTACAGCAGGAAGGCATCATCACCGCCAGCACCATGTATCCTTGCCACCATGGTTTCGTGATCAGGGGTATGCGTGTCGGTTGTCACGGTCACGCCTCTCCGCTGAATTTAAGACCAGCGCTTACCACATCTTGTAATGCGTTTTTCTGTTGGGGTCTGCGTAACATGCTCAACAATCGAAAGTATGGCTCAATAGCGAATGCGTTCGACGTGTGGAAAAACCACTTGGTGAGCATGGGCTACGGCAAAAAACTTGGTGTGGACTTGCCATTTGAAAGCCGAGGCTTCCTCCCAAACTCAAAGTACTACAACGAGCATATCAAAGGTGGCTGGAATGCAAATACCATTATTTCCGTATCGATTGGACAAGGTGAAATTTTGGCGACACCGCTTCAGATTGCAAACCTTTGCGCCCTCATTGCCAACCGTGGATATTTCTACACACCCCACCTTGTGAAGAGGATTGAAGGCGTGGGCGTTTTGAAACGCTTCGCAACGAAACGCATTCCCACTATCGACCCAAAATACTATACCGAAGTGGTGGCTGGTATGCGTGGCGCTGTCATTGGCGGTACTTGCCGTAGGGCCAACATTGAAGGCATTGAAGTGTGTGGTAAGACTGGTACAGCCCAAAACCCACACGGTCGCGACCACTCTGCATTTATGGGCTTTGCTCCAATGAACAATCCAAAAATCGCCGTAGCTGTGTATGTGGAAAATGGCGGTTTCGGTGCTGAATATGGTGTGCCGATTGGTAGTTTGATGATAGAGAAATATCTCAAGGGCGAGGTAAAACGCACTGAGATGGAAAATCAAATGATGAACTCAAGAATTAAATAATATAAAGTGAGTAGCAACGAAAAAAGCATATTCAAGTCGCTTGACTGGTTTACTATCGTGCTGTATTTGGTGATGACCATCTATGGTGCTATCAGCATCTACGCCGCCAAATACAGTTTTGAGCAAACCAGCCTGTTTAGCTTCGACACATACTCTGGTAAGCAATTCTGCTGGATTATTCTTTCCCTTTGTTTGGGTTTTTCATTATTGCTGATCGATAGGCAGTTTTATGAAGCGTATGCCTACCCTATATATGGGTGTATGATTCTTCTGCTGGTGCTTACCATATTTGTTGCCCCTAACATTAAAGGTTCGCACTCGTGGATTACGTTAGGGCCTGTGAGTCTGCAACCGGCTGAATTTGCGAAATTTGCCACGGCATTGGCATTGGCTAAACTCTTCAGTACTTACGGTTTCAGCCTCAATATTCCCAAGAATATGGCGATAGCCGTGGGCATCATCGTGCTGCCAATTCTGATTATCATTTTGCAGAACGAAACTGGGTCGGCTTTGGTTTATACCGCGCTGGTGTTTGTGCTGTATCGTGAGGGTATGACAGGGCTTGTGCTTTTTGCGGGTTTAGCTTCTGTTGTGATTTTTGTGATTGCGCTTAAATATTCCACTGTGCCATTTATGGACATCACGCTTGGTGAGTTTTGTGTGTTTATCTTACTGATGGTCATTATTGTGGGTATGCTTCTTATCTATTGCAAGTCGCATATTGCGGCGCGCAATGTTACTCTCGGTTATTTAGGTACTGGGGCGTTGGCACTTTGCGCGCATTATTTGGGTTACGACATTCACGGCTATTTGTTCTTCTTCCCTGTTATTATCTGCTCGCTCATCTATCTGATATGGGAATTTTTCCGTATGAACAACAGGAAAATCCTTACCACCATCGGTTTTGCGATTGCTGGCATGTGCTTGCTTTTTACCGTGAATTTTGCGTTTAACGAGGTGCTGAAACCTCACCAGCAGATGCGTATCAAGGTGGCACTCGCTATTGAAGACGACGTGCGAGGCCAGGGCTACAATGTGAACCAAAGTAAAATTGCCATAGGTTCGGGCGGCTTGATGGGCAAAGGGTTCCTCAACGGCACACAAACCAAATTCGGCTATGTGCCAGAGCAGCACACCGACTTCATTTATTGCACCATCGGTGAAGAACAAGGCTTTGTGGGTTCGGTGGCTGTTCTTATTCTATTTCTTACCATGATACTTCGTGTTATCGCTATTGCCGAACGCCAGCATACTGCCTTTGCACGAGTCTATGCCTATTGTGTGGCATCGATACTCATATTCCACTTGAGCATTAATGTGGGAATGGTGATTGGACTATGCCCCGTTATCGGTATTCCTCTCCCCTTCTTCAGTTACGGCGGTTCATCGCTTTGGGGATTCACCATCCTTCTGTTTATTCTGCTTCGCATCGATGCTTCACGCTCCCAATACGGCGTGTGGTAATCCACTTAAACAAAACATCTTTACATATATAAAATAACCACGAATTTCTCAGAAAATTCGTGGTTGTTTTATATTGTGTTTCTTTAGAAATTTCACTTCAGCAGATACTTCACTTCTGTAACAAATTCGTCAGAAGTGAGGTTGTAGGGTAGCCAGTGGATGGGGAAGCCGCGGCGTTCCATGCCACGGAACCATGTCATTTGCCGCTTGGCGAATTGGTGAATGGCTGTTTCAAGTCCTGTAAACATTTCATCGTAAGTCAACTCCCCTATCACATGCTTGGTGATGTATTTGTATTCCAATCCGTAATAAATCAGATCGTCGGGGGCTACGCCTTCCTCATCAATCAGTCGGCGCACTTCATCAACCATTCCTGCGTCAAGGCGTGCTTTCAAGCGGTCGGTAATACGCTGGCGGCGGTCGTCACGCGGTATGCTCACACCTATGGTTAGCACATTTTCAAGAGGGTGTGGCTCGGTGGCGAGTTTGAGTGTGGGATTTTCGTGGTAATACACGCAAATCTCAATCGCACGGATAGCACGCTTGCAGGTGTCGATGTCGCTATTGTTGCGAAGCGTTTTGTATGTTTTGAGGATTTCGGTCAGTTCTTCCAGACTTTTTGTGGAGAGTTCTGCTCGCAACTCCTCGTTCTGAGGCACTGGTGGCAACTGAATACCTTTAAGCACACTTTCCACATAACCCCGTGCCGCCACAAAGAATCACTTGCTTGCCTCGGCTGCGGATTTCGTCGTAGCACTTCTGATAGTCGCGCAGAAATTCAAAAAGGTTGTATTTGTAGCCAGCAGGGCAAATGTCTATCATGTGGTAAGGCACATCGCCGTATTCTTCGAGGTCTTTTCCTGTTCCCAAGTCCATTCCCCTATACAGTTGGCGCGAGTCGGCACTGATGATTTCAGCATCAATTGCCTTTGCCAATGCCACCGCCTTACCTGTCTTGCCCGAAGCCGTAGGTCCAGTTATCACAATCAAATCGGTCATCATATTATGTGTTTGATACGAGCCCTTTCGATTTATTTTTGTTGCAAGTTTGCTTTGAAGAAGTTCAAAACTCGTTGGTAAAGTGGAAGACGAACGCCGCAACCGTTGATGCTGTGGTTCATGTTGGGATAAATCATCATATCAAATTGATTGCCTTGACCGTGGAGCTTTGAGATATATTGCATAGAGTTGATTACATGCACATTATCGTCGGCACTACCCCACATAATCAGCAGTTTGCCTTTCAACTTGTCGGTGTTTTCGAGTGGTGCGCCATCGCGGTAGCCGTCAGGATTTTCCTGTGGAGTGCGCATGTATCGCTCTGCATAGATAGTGTCGTAGAACTTCCATGAGGTGACAGGAGCGATTGCCACACCTGCTGCATAGTCGCTACCCGGAGTTGACATTGCCATCAGTGCCTCATAGCCACCGTAGCTCCATCCCCAAATGCCGATGTGCTTTGCATCAACGTATGGCAGACTTGCCATATATTTTGCGGCGGCAATTTGGTCGATACTTTCATATTTACCAAGCTTTTGATACACCACGCTCTGGAATGCCTTTTCACGGCCACCTGTGCCACGGCCATCTACACAGGCGATGATAAATCCTTGAGTTGCAAAATATTCTTGCCAATCGAGGCTCCACTTATTGAGCACTTGTTGTGATCCGGGACCGCTATACTGTTGCATAATCACTGGGTATTTCTTGTTGGGGTCGAAATCCACAGGCTTGATAATGTAGCCATTAAGCGTGTAGCCATCGCTTTCCACGGTGATAAATTCGCGATGTGGAACAGTTGGGGCGGTATATTTTTCGGCAAACTCGCGGTTCAGTTCCAAATCGCGCACCTTTTTGCCGTTCACGTTATAGATGGCGTATTGGTTTGGAATGCGTTGTGAGCTGAATGTGCGAATGTAGTATTTGAAATTGCTGTTGAATTTTGCGCTGTATGTGCCATCGCCATCGGTAAGGGCGGTCACTTTGCCAGCAGCGTCAACACTTTCCACCATGCGGTTGAGCGGACCATTGGTGCGCTGATAGAAGAATTGTTTGCGCGCCTTGTCGTAACCGTAAAATTCGGTCACATTTTCGTTGCCCGAAGTGAGTTGCTTGATCAATTTTCCATCGTAGGCATATTGATAGAGGTGCATATAACCCGACTTTTCGCTTGGCATCACAAAGAATGTGTCGTAATACATCACATCGTTGGCGCTCTTGCTGTCGATCCATGAAGTGGATTGCTCGGCATACACCTCGGTTGCCTGGGTGGTGGCTGGATTCACTGCGTAGATATGCAAATCGTTTTGGGTGCGGTTAAGCGTGCTCACCATCAAGCGATCGTCTTGTGTGCCGTAATCAATGTGTGGCACGTAGTCATTGTCGGTGATGGGGAGATTCATTTTTTGCAGACGGCTGGTGGCCAAATCATAAGCCATAACGCTCACCACCGAGTTTTTCTCGCCAGCCACTGGATATTTGTAGTCATAGCTGCCTGGGTAGAGTGAATAGTCCTTGTTGGGGTGGCAATCGCCCTCATACATAGTCATGGAATACATAGGCACTTGGCTTTCATCGAAGCGGATAAACGCCAGAGTGTTGCTGCTTGGCGACCATTTCAGAGAGTTGAGAATGCCAAACTCCTCTTGGTAAACCCAATCGGGCTCGCCGTTGATAATCTTGTTTTTCTCACCGTCGGTGGTCACAGTGGTAATAGAGCCGTCAGCAAGGTTTTTGATATATACATTGTTATTCTTCACGAAAGCCACTTTCTGGTTGTCGGGGCTGAGCGTAGCAATCTCTTCCCCACCCTCGTCGGTGAGCTTGGCGATGCGTTGGCTCTTCACGTCGTACACATAGTAGTCGGCAATGTAGGAATAGCGATAAATCATCTTGGTGTCGGTGTGCAAGAGAATCTTTGTTTCGTCGTTGCTCATCTCGTAGCCGTCCCAATCGGTGATTTTACAGCCTTTCAGTTCCTCGCTGTTAAAAATAGTGGTTTCGTTGGCTTCGTTCTTATACGCAATGCGGAAGATTTTCGAGCCATCGGTGCTCTTTTGATAATAATACTCACCGTTTAGTGCCTTTTGGGTGGCAGCGATGCCATAAGGACGGTATGAAAGAACGAAATCGCTCAGTTCAAGCGCAGATGCGCCAAATGTTGTGGCGGTGGCAATAAATGCCCCAGCTAATATTTTACTTATTGTTCTCATACATAATTATGTTTATTATACAAAATTACGAAACTTTTCGATACCACCGAACAAATTCTATGAAATCATGAAAACATACTAAAAATGATACGCCCTATTCGATTGTTTTTGTAACTTTGCAGTTAGAAAACGCTAAAAACACATTATAAATTATGATGATAAAACAAATTCCTGTTCTACTGATTACAGGCTATCTTGGCAGTGGCAAGACCACTCTTCTCAACAGAATTTTGAACAACAAGCGTGGCATTAAGTTTGCCGTGATTGTAAACGATATTGGC
>ERZ780208.2281-NODE-2281-length-13578-cov-6.663462_pt1 | contig 13578 bp, 11 predicted proteins | sample MGYA00511167_ERZ780208 | MGnify/ENA primary metagenome ERZ780208 (study PRJEB29588, sample SAMEA2159202) | human gut metagenome | biome: human gut; feature: human-associated habitat; material: faeces | place: Denmark | collected 2008/2010 ... | reverse complement strand
TTGCGGCCAAATGATTTTCATTTTTGAATTCTTCAAGGATTTTGAGGCATTTGTCCGCTTTCTTCCGAGTTTTTAACAGTTGGCGTTCCACGCATATTTCCAACGCAAAGACGCGGAGACGCAAAGGTCTTAATAATAATATAATATGATTGCAGAGACACTTCAGACACAGAGATTTCTTAACTTTGCGTCCCTGCGTCTTTGCGTTGAAAATTCCCTTCACCCACGCGGGCTCCTCCCTTTAGGGGAGGTTGGGAGGGGCTTTTTTTTAAGTTAAAACTTTCGTCCTTACAGAAAAATATTCGTAGATTTGCAGCCTATGAATGAATTTGCAGCAAACATCATCGGCTCCATCGCAGCCATCTGTATGGTCTGCGGCTATCTCCCGCAGGCCTACCACACCATACGAACGCAGGAAACCGACGGCATCGCCATGCCGACGTTTCTCGCCCTCGGCGCGGGAAGCATGTTCTTTGTCGTTCAGGGACTGATCCTCGGAAATGTCCCGCTGGTCGTCACAAACACCATCACGACCGTCGCCAGCGCCATCATCACGGTCATAAAGATAAGGAACGACCGCAGGAAGCGGAAGGAACGGAAATAGCGGAAACAGGCGTCAGCCGCAGCTCTTCCGTTCTGCTTCATTCAGCGAAGCATCCCCCTGCAAGCGGCTGGATTTCAATCAGCAAAGGAGCCATCGGGATGTTTCGCCAAATGAAGCAGACGGACTGCCGCGGATATATTTTTTCCCTTTTATTTTGGCGTTACACCCAAAATAAGTTAACTTTGCAGCAAATTATATAATTCAAGGATGAAGAAACTGTTTATCGAGACCTACGGATGCCAGATGAATGTGGCCGATTCGGAGGTCGTGGCCTCGGTGATGAAGATGGCCGGCTATGACCTCTGCGAGGATGTGGCCGGAGCTGACGCCGTGTTCCTGAACACGTGTTCAGTGCGCGACAACGCCGAGCAGAAAATCATCCACCGCCTCGAAACGCTCAACGCCGAGCGCCGCAAGGGCCGCCGGGTCATCATCGGCGTGCTGGGGTGCATGGCCGAGCGCGTGCGCGAGGAACTGATTGACCGTCACGGTGCCGACCTCGTGGCCGGACCGGACGCTTACATGTCGCTGCCGGACCTCATAGCACAGGTCGAGACGGGCCACAAGGCCATCAACATAGAGCTGTCGACGACGGAAACCTATCGCGACGTCGTTCCGCAACGGCTTCACGGAACGAGGACGGGAGGATTCGTGAGCATCATGAGAGGATGCAACAATTTCTGCCACTATTGCATTGTACCGTACACACGCGGGCGCGAGCGCAGCCGCGACGTCGAAAGCATACTGCGCGAGGTGCGCGACCTCCGCGACCGCGGATACAAGGAGGTGACACTGCTGGGGCAGAACGTCAATTCATATAAAGCCCCCTCCGGCTCCCCCGAAAGGGGAGAGCCCGTGGCTTCGGACGTGGCGGGAAATAATATAAATATAATAGGAGTCAATCAGAACGATATATCAGCAAATAACGCCTGCGTATCTGCGACGGGCGTTAGCGCAAATCCCCCCCTCGGGGGGACAGAGGGGGGATTCGCCTACTTGCTGCGCACGGTAGCCCGTGCCGTCCCCGGGATGCGCGTGCGCTTCACCACGAGCCACCCCAAGGACATGAGCGACGAGACGCTGCGCGTCATAGCCGAAGAGCCCAACGTCTGCCGCCACATCCACCTGCCGGTGCAGAGCGGAAGCAACAGGATACTGAAACTGATGAACCGCAGGTACACCCGCGAGTGGTATCTCGACCGTGTGGCCGCCATCAGGCGCATCGTCCCTGACTGCGCCATAACGACGGACATCTTCGTCGGCTATCACAGCGAGACGGAGGAGGACCACCGGCTGTCGCTGTCGCTGATGCGCGAGGTGGGCTACGACTCGGCTTTCATGTTCAAATACAGCGAGCGGCCGGGCACCTACGCCTCGAAACATCTCCCCGACGATGTGCCCGAGGACGTGAAGATCAGACGTCTCAACGAGATGATACAGCTTCAGACCGAGCTCTCCGCTGAGGCCAATCGGCGCGACGTGGGCCACGAATTCGACGTGCTCGTCGAAGGCTACAGCAAGCGCTCGCGGGAACAGATGTGCGGACGGACGGAACAGAACAAGATGGTTGTCTTCGACAAGGGACAGTGCCACGTCGGCCAGACCGTGCGCGTGAAAATCACAGACAGCACCAGCGCAACACTGTTCGGGGAAGTAATAAAATGAAGAATGAAGACGTGTTGATGAGCGAAGCGAGAATAGCCTGACGCCGTTCCCCCTCTCTTTAAAAGAAGAAGCCTTTACGTCGGCTATCGGCTTTCAATCGGTCTCTGACCGCTTGCACGGCAAGAACTCCTGAGCGACCGCAGGGAGCGATAACTCCCTTTAACTCCTGAGCGGGCTCTGCCCGCGATAACTCCTTAAAAAGAAAATGGTCAAAGAATTCCTAAAGATAATGTGGCGCTTCCTGCCGCCATACAAGAAGTATCTCGTCGCATCCATAGCATGCAACATCCTTTCAGCCGCAATGAACATCTTCTCGTTCGCCGCGCTGATACCAATCCTCCAGATTCTCTTCAAGATAGACGAGAAGCGGGTCGAGACCCCCATGGCATGGGGCGACGGCAACTTCAAGGACTGGGCGTTCAACAACCTCAACTACTACGTCTGCCAAATGATAGACCAGTGGGGAGCCGTCACGGCACTCTTCGCCATAGGAATGTTCCTCTGCCTGACCACGATGATCAAGACCGGACTCTACTTCGGAGCGTCGGCCTTCGTCGTACCGATACGAACCGGCATCGTGCGCGACATCCGCAACATGATCTACTTCAAGATCACGGCACTGCCCCTGAGCTTCTTCACCGAAGAACGCAAGGGAGACATCATCGCCCGCATCACCGGTGACGTCAACGAAGTCGAAGCATCAATCATGTCGTCACTCGACATGCTCTTCAAGAACCCCATCCTCATCGTCAGCTACGTCGTCACGCTCTTCTTCATCAGCTGGGAGCTCACGCTCTTCACCCTCATCGTCGTGCCCTTCATGGGATGGCTCATGGGAATCATCAGCCGAAAGCTCAAAGCCCAGTCACTCAACGTCCAGGCACTCTGGAGCGACACCATCAGCCAGGTCGAGGAGACCCTCGGCGGACTGCGCATCATCAAGGCCTTCTGCGCCGAAGAGAAGATGAACAAACGCTTCGACCACATCAACAACCTCCACCGCAACACGCTCAAGAACATGACCATCCGCATACAACTGGCCCACCCCATGAGCGAGTTCCTCGGAACGGTGCTCATCGTCATCGTCCTCTGGTTCGGCGGAATACTCGTGCTCAACAAGTCGACCATCTCCGGACCGACATTCATCTACTACCTCGTCATACTCTACAGCATCATCAACCCACTCAAGGAGTTCGTCAAGGCCAGCTACAACATCCCCCGCGGACTCGCCTCAATGGACCGCGTCAACAAAATCCTCAAAGCCGAGAACCCGATAAAGGCACCCAAGAACCCCGTTCCGCTGCCGGAATTCAAGCACAAGATAGAGTTCCGCAACGTCTCTTTCGCCTACAACTACCATCCCGAAGACCCGACGCACACACGCTGGGTGCTCCGCAACATCAACCTGACCATCGAGAAGGGCAAGACCGTGGCCCTCGTCGGACAGAGCGGCGGCGGAAAGTCGACACTCGTCGACCTCATCCCACGCTACTATGACGTGCAGGAAGGCGAAGTGCTCATCGACGGCATCAACGTCAAGGACCTCGGCATACACGACCTGCGCCAGCTCATCGGCAACGTCAACCAGGAGGCCATCCTCTTCAACGACACCTTCCGCAACAACATCGCTTTCGGCGTTGACAACGCAACGCAGGAACAGATTGAGGAAGCAGCCAGGATAGCCAACGCCTACGACTTCATCATGGAGTCCGAACACCAGTTCGACACCGGCATCGGCGACCGCGGCGGACGCCTCTCCGGCGGACAGCGACAGCGCGTCAGCATCGCCCGCGCCATCCTCAAGAACCCGCCCATCCTCATCCTCGACGAGGCTACATCGGCCCTCGACACCGAAAGCGAGCGCCTCGTTCAGGAAGCCCTCGAACGCCTCATGAAGACCCGCACCACCGTGGCCATCGCCCACCGCCTCTCCACCATCCACAGCGCTGACGAAATCTGCGTCATCCACGAAGGCCAGATCGTCGAACGCGGCACCCACGACGAGCTCATCGCCATGGACGGCTACTACAAGAAGCTGACGGAGATGCAGAGGACATAGGCTGCCGGCGATGCTAAACGTATAAAGCAAATGAGACAAAGGACGCTGTTTGTCATAAAGGTCTATCTCATGACGGTGATGATATTCATCATTGCCAAGCTGTTCTTTATGGCATACAACAGCGGGACCTATCCTTTCACCGTCTCCGACTTCACCGCCGTGGCGTGGCACGGGCTCTCGCTCGACGCCTCCACGGCCATATATCTGCTGCTTCTGCCTTTCCTCGTGACCATGGTGTCACTGTGGTGGAACCGGTGGAAACCAATGCGCACCGCGCTGAAGGTCTGGTACGGCATCATCGCCGCCGCGCTGGCAGCCACGTTCGTAAGCGACACGAGCCTCTATGAGTTCTGGGGATTCAAGCTCAACAGCTCCGTCCTGCCGTATCTCGAAACCCCGCGGGGCATCACCTCAAGCGTCTCGGCATGGTATCTGGCCGTAAGAATAGCGCTTACAGCCGTCACCACCTACATTATATATAAGGTGTTCACGTCCGTAACGCCGAAAGAAATGCCGCCGGCCGGACACCTCGGCAGCAAAATCGCAGGGACAGCCGTGTGTATCGCGGCCATCCCCGTTCTCATAATAGGCATCCGCGGCGGCGTGACTGACGCCACGACAAACATCGGGCAGGTCTATTTCTCACAGAAACAATATCTCAACCACGCAGCCGTCAACCCGCTCTTTTGCTTCCTCTCCTCGTTTGAGCACGGCGCAAAAGACTACGACATCTACAATTACTACGACGAACAGACGTGCCGTGAGCTCACCGCTGGCGTCTACAGCACGGAAAGCCGCGGCGGCGACACGCTGCTGCTGAACAGCCGCAGGCCCGACATCGTGGTCATATTGCTTGAAGGCTGCGGCGGCGTGTTCACGGAAATAGGAGGCCGCAAGGACGTCATGCCCAATCTGAACAGGCTCGCCCACGAAAGCATCTACTTCACCCGATGCTACGGAAACTCATGGCGCACGGACCGCGGGACGGTCTGCGCGCTGAGCGGCTACCCCTCGTTCCCAAACAGTTCGGTGATGAAGATGCCCGACAAGAGCCGCACCATGCCGTCAATAGCAGCCAGCCTGAAACGCGAGGGCTACACGACAGAATATCTCTACGGCGGCGACATCAACTTCACCAACATGCGGAGCTATCTCATCAGCACCGGATTTGAGCGCCTGACCAGCATGGACGACTTCACAGAGGAGGAGCAGAAGTCGGCCAAATGGGGCGTCCGTGACGACATAACGTTCGGCCGGCTCTACGACATGATCACCTCCCGGAAAGACGGCGGCCGCTTTCTTATCGGCTACTCGACGCTGAGCAGCCATGAGCCTTGGGACGTCCCGACACGTGACATGGACGACGAAGTGCTCAATTCGTTCCACTATCTCGACCGCTGCATCGGACAGTTCATCAGCCGTCTGCGCGCCACACCGGCATGGGACAATCTCCTTGTCATCATGCTCCCCGACCATAGCATAAGATACGGCGGGATTGACAACACGCAGCTGCTCTACAACCACATCCCCATGATATGGACAGGAGGAGCCGTCAGACAGCCCAAGGAAATCAGCCTGATATGCAATCAGACCGACCTTGCCGCCACGCTGCTCGGCCGGATGGGCATCAGCCACGACGAGTTTGCCTTCAGCCGCGACGTTCTCAGTGACACCTACCGCTATCCGACGGCCATGAACACATACAACAACGGCTTCATGCTCACCGACAGCACGGGATATATCGTCTACGACCTGGATGCCGGCGGCATGGCTGCAAACCAAAGTGACGACGCCGGAAGGCTGGAGAGGATGGGCAAGGCCATCCTCCAAGTCACATCCAATGACCTTAAGAACAGATGAACAGGAAGGAAAACATAACATACATGATACTGCACGCCGTGTTCTACGCCGTGTCGCTGCTGCCTCTGCGCGTGCTTTATCTGCTGTCAGACATCGGTTTCATCATTGTCTACCATGTCGTTAGATACCGCAGGAAGATTGTCCGCAAGAACCTCACGACATCGTTTCCCGACAAGAGCCTGAAGGAAATAAAGCACATCGAGCGCCGTTTCTACCATTTTCTCTGCGACTATTTCAACGAAACCATAAAGCTACTGTCCATCAGTTCAGACCGTCTGCTGAAACACATCGAGTTCCGCAACGTCGAGCAGATAGAGCAATGTTTCGACCGCGGCCAGACCTGCGCCGCCATACTCGGCCACTACTGCAACTGGGAGTGGCTCTCCGCCACCGGCATTGCCTTCGACCGCCACAACGACGCCGTCATGGGCCTCATCTACCACCCGCTCTACAACAAAGCCTTCGACCGTCTCTTCATCGACATCCGTCAGAGCATGGGCGGCGTGTGCATACCCAAGAAGGACATCCTGCGCCGTCTGGTGGAATATAAGCGGGACAACCGCATGTCGCTCTTCGGCTATATCGCCGACCAGACGCCGAAATGGGAGAACATCCATCTGTGGCTCGACTTCCTCAACCACGACACTCCCGTCTTCACGGGAGCCGAGCGGATAATGCGCAAGATGAACAACGCTGTCTTCTACGTGGACATGCAACGTCCGCGGCGCGGCCATTACGTCTGCACCTTCCGCCTGCTGACAGACCGTCCGCAGGAGCTTGAAGAGTTTGAAATCACCCGCCGCTTCTTCGCCATGCTGGAGGAATCGATACGCACCGCGCCCCACACGTATCTCTGGACACACAACCGCTGGAAACGCAAGCGCCAATGACGACAGGCCTCCAACCGCTCCGCCAGCACCATGAACTCTTTATGTACCCTTAAAAAAACAGACCGAAATGAGAAGATTATGCTATATCTCGCGCAACTATCGCGGAACAGCCAGCTCCGGCAACAAAGCCCGGACAGACAACGAGGACATCATTTCCCGCATAGGGGGAATCAACCTCAGTCTGCCGCGCTCATTCAGCCGTAACAAGATTGTCACGTTCCTGTACAATCTCATCGGCGTCCTGGTCTATACGCTAAGGGTCAGGCCTGGTGACATCGTGTTCCTTCAATATCCCATCAAGAAGTATTTTGCCTTCATCTGCGGCGTTGCCAGACTGCGCGGAGCAAAGACCGTAGCCCTGATCCACGACCTCGGAGTCTTCAGACGCAAGAAGCTGACTGAGAAGAAGGAGATCAGCCGCCTCATGTGCGCCGATTATGTCATAGCCTCAAACGAGACAATGGAACAGTGGCTGAAGGCCCACGGGCTGACCAAGGCAACCGGTGCGCTGGGCGTCTTCGACTATCAGTCGGAAGCCAGATGTCGCGAGACATCATCATATACACCGGGTCAGGCCCGCGTCGTATATGCCGGAGCCCTGGCCATGCGCAAGAACGCCTTCATCACGCTCCTTCCCGACATCATCAAAGGCTACCGGCTCCATATCTACGGCAACCGTAAAGGGCTGCCGTCACTGCGCGAATGTGACGACATCATATTCCACGACTTCACCCCCGCAGACGCTTTCATAAGCGGCGTCGACGGAGATTTCGGCCTCGTATGGGACGGAGACTCGCTTGACGGATGCACCGGCAATTTCGGAGAATACCTCACATTCAACACTCCCCACAAGGTTTCGTTCTACATCCGTGCCGGACTGCCCATCATAATATGGAGCGGCGCCGCCCTTGCCTCTTTCGTCCGCAAGGAGCAGATAGGCATCTGCATCGACAGCATAGCCGACCTCACCAGGACTCTTGACGGCATCACGTCCGACGACTATGCCGCCATGCGCAAAAACATCATGCGCGTCAGCAACAGTTTCATCGAAGGCCACTACCTCAGACGTGCCCTCAAAGAAGCCTGTGAGACACTTGACAAATAAAAAAGACATCAGAATGACCACCATACAGACCAATCCGAAGTACAGCCATCTGAGCGGCTTCATCGAGAGCATACCCCACGTCTTTTCCGCCAGTGGGGACACCATCCACGAAGGGCGCAACACCATCAAGGTGTTCACGCTCCCCGACGGCACCATGCTCAACGTCAAGCGCTATCACCGCCCCTCCGGACCGAATCTTCTGATATATTCCTCCGGCATACGCAAGCCAAAGGGACTGCGGGCCTACAACTATCCGCAGATACTCCTTTCGCGCGGCATCAGCACTCCCGAAGCCGTGGCGTACATCGAGGAGCGACGCTTCGGACTGCTCGGTTTCAGCTATTTCGTCAGCATTCAGTGTCCATACGAGCACACCCTATACGACATCGGCAACGCCAAGGAAGGCACATACGAGACACTGGCAGAGGAGTTCGCACGCTTCACGGCGACCATCCATGAGAAACAGCTCATGCACCTCGACTACTCTCCCGGCAACATCCTCTACACCCTTACGCCCTCCGGCGACTACCGGTTCTCGCTCGTCGACATCAACCGCATGTATTTCGGTTCCGTCACGATGCAGAAAGGTCTGTCCAACTTCAAGCGTCTCTGGGGGCCGAAACGGTTCTTCACGCTCATGATACGCGAGTATGCCGCCGCAAGAGGGTTCGATGAAGAAGAGGCTCTGGCCTACGCCATGGAAGAAAGGCGCAAGTTCTGGACCCGCTATCAAAAGAAGCATGAAGTGGATTTCCGGCTGGAGTTGTGAAGACCCCATATTTCCCGTATATACAACAACATACACAAGTTATTCCACTTATTCCTGAATATTCATAAAAGTATCTTCTGATGATGCCGCATAAACAGGCTTGAGTTTTTTCCAAAAACATAAATAAGAAAAAGTTTTGGAAAAAACTGAATTGTTTATTGGTTTTATTTATTACCTTTACAACATCATATCAATACTTTTATAAGTTATGGACAAATTAATAGGCAGAGAACAGGAAATCCGGCTACTGAAAGAATACGCATCATCAAGCCGGTCCGAATTTATCGCCATATATGGCCGACGACGCGTGGGCAAGACATATCTTGTCAACCGGCTGTTCTCTGGAAAGATGGCATTTTCCATGACTGGGGTATTAGGCGGTACGGCAGACGAACAGATGGAAGCATTCATTGACGCAATGCAAGAATATAGCGGTATATTGCCCGATAAGCCCAAGTCATGGATGGAGGCTTTCAGAATCTTGAAAATCCACCTGAAGAAGAACCTGAACAAAAAGCGTCGCTGTATTGTTTTTCTTGATGAACTACCGTCAATGGACACACAACGTTCCGGGTTTATACGGGCACTGGGGTATTTCTGGAACAGTTGGGCTTCCCTGCAAGACAATCTGACACTGATTGTATGTGGTAGCGCCACCTCCTGGATGATACGTAATATTGTCAATGATAAAGGCGGATTACATGACCGTATCACCCATGAGATTCATTTACATCCTTTCAATTTGCATGAGACAGAACTATATCTTAAAAGCCGTGGATTCAAATGGGAGCGTATTGCCGTCATGCAGGCTTACATGGCATTAGGAGGTGTTCCGTATTATCTCAGTCTGTTGCATAGCCATGAGAGCTTTGCCATGAACATAGACCGCCTGTTCTTCAGTGAGGAAGAAGAGATGCGCAGAGAATACAAACGTCTTTATACGACGCTCTTCAGGTCGCCTGATTCGTATATGTCCATTGTCAGTGCCTTAGCAAAGGTAAAGACCGGGATGACACGGGATGAACTACGGACTATGCTTGCAAAAGAATCAAGCGGTTCCCTCAGCGGCAAATTAGAGGATCTTATCAATTGTGACATCATAAGGAAATATGTAGTCCGCAATAAGACCATAAAAAGAAATTCAGCAATATATCAGTTGATGGATTTCTATTCCTTATTCTATCTGACATTCATTCCCCGGGCAGAAACTGAAGTCAGATATTGGAGCAACCATATAGGCACACCGGAAGTGAACACATGGCTTGGACTCTGTTTTGAACGTATCTGCATGAGCCACGTCACACAAATAAAGGAAGCATTGCACATAGACAGGATTTCCACTAAATTCTATTCATGGCGTAGTAAGCAGAGTGTGCCTAAAGCCCAGATTGACTTGATTCTGGAACGGGCGGACGGTGTCATCAATCTGTTTGAGATAAAATATAGTGAAGCTGATTTTACACTTGACAATACAGAGAACAAGAAAATCCGCAACAGGGTCGAGGCATTCCGTCTTGAAAGCGGGGTAAGAGAATCCTTGTGGCCAACCCTTATCACAACTTTCGGGTTGCGGGACGGCATACATACATCCACGTTTGTCACGATACTGACAATGGACGATTTATTCAGATAGACACAATCTGCCTATCGTTTTATCCGGCCAATGTCCCTCACCCTTACGCCCACCATATCCTACAAATAAAGCAAACCGGGAAGTCTGAGCTTTTCCGCTCCGGCTTCCCGGTTTCCTTATTGTTCCATCATATCCTCATGTTCACGGTATGAACGGTCAAGATCCACAAAATGGAATTTATGCTGATGACGGTCGTTGGCCTTAGGTATGGTCATATAGTCGCCGTATTTCTTGCTCAGATAGGCGTCATACCGCTCAACTCCCATCAGTTCGTGTCCGTCAAACATATATGGCGACGGCTTTCCGATGATGTTCTTATCCGTTATGCCGCGCATGCCGTCGTCATAGTCGGCCACCAGTCCTGACGCGCCATAACCATATTTCATCATGATTTTCCTGATGCTTCTCTGCACTCCGTCCTTTGTGAACAGCCGTCTTGACAGCAACGGAATCCAGCAGCTGGGGCCGTGGCCATGCTTGTAAGGGTCACGATAGATATAATAGAGCACCTTCTTGTAGAACTGATACCGGGCGAAATGGCACCGCTGCGCCAGCTTTCCTGCCGGAACGCCGTCCAGCGGGAAGACATCTATATAGATTCCGCCGAGATATTTCAGGTGCATGCGTTCGATGATGGTTGTGCTTGCGTCCTGTATCTTGGCGAAGGGCAACGGATAGTCGCCGTCGTTTTCGGCACAGATGAACTCAAACGGCGCCGGCATCCACTCCGGATGACTTATCAGTTTCTCATAGTCCTCACGCGGCATGGCTATGTCCGCATCGTCATCCCACGGGATGAAGCCCTTGTGGCGCACGGCCCCGAGCATGGTTCCGGCCCACAGATAGTATGTCAATCCGTGTTCCCTGCACACGCCGTCCACCGCATTCAATATGCGTATGATGCGGCTCTGCACATCCTTTATGTCATATTCCACCATATCGCTTCTTTCTTTTTTCGTCCTTCCGGCCGTCAGAACAGCTCCGCCGGTATCCTGTCCCTGGCCTGTTCAAAATCCTCCACCGTGTCAAGCTCCATCGAGAAGAGGTCGGTCACGTCGGTCACGCGGAACCTGTGGCCGCGCGGGATGAGCCTCTCGAAGGCCCGTTCATAGAAAATGCCGGTCAGTCCTTCGTCACATATCATGGTCTCCAGCTCTTCAAACAGGGCCTTGGAATAGCCGGCGTTCATCTTCTCTATGCCCACGGACTCGCCTATGCTCCGCTCGATGGAGCACGTCTTGCTGATTTCCGTCACGAAGCCGTTGGCATCGGTGATTATCTTTATCTCCTCCTCGCCCAGCTCGTGGCGGTTGAGGGCGAGGTTTGTCTCCGTGACGGAGAGCACCCGCGCCACCGTCTGCGGGTCGAAGAGTATGTCACTGTCCAGCAGGATGAAGTCACGGCCGGCCACATGCTCACGCGTGAGCCACAGCGAATAGATGTTGTTCGTCGTGCTGTAGTCGGCGTTGTCGACGAAGCGGACGGCCAGATGCGGATAGTTTTCGGTGATGAAACTGCGTATCATGTCTCCGCGGTAGCCCGTCACGACGACCAGCTCCATGATGTCTCCGGCCGCAAGCAGTGCGTCGACGGTGCGCTGCAGCAGCGTGCGGCTGCCGACCTTGAGCAGACATTTCGGCCTGTCGTCCGTCAGCGGACGCAGGCGCGAGGCCATTCCGGCCGCAAGGATAACCGCTATCATAGTCCTGCCTGTTTTGCTATCCTCAATATGACGTCGGCCACGGTCCTGTTCTGCTCGCGGCGTCCGAGGGTTATGCGCATGTGGGTGTTCAGGTCCGGCTCGTCCATGAACTTCACCTTATAGTCCTCGCCGGCGAATTCCGCCTGCAGGGCCGGCTTCAGCTCTATCGGGTATCTGATGAGGATGAAGTTGGCCACGGACCGGTAGACCTTAAATCCTCTGAGCGCGCCGATTTCTTCCGTGTACATCCGGCGTGCCTCGTCCATCACTCCGGCTATCTTCCTGTAGTGGTCCTCCGACTCCAGTGCGGCGATGCCCATCTCTTCGGACAGCCGGTCGTAGCCGAGATATTTGTTGGCGTAGCGGCTGAAGCGCTCCATGAGCCCGCTCTGGCCCGTAAATCCGAAGCCGAGCCGCAGTCCGGGCAGACCGTAGAACTTCGAGAATGTCCGGCAGACAATCATGTTGGGATGCTTCTCCACCAGCTCCTTGATATAGCCGGTGTCGCTGCCGGTGAACGACGCGTAGGCCTCGTCGACGACGACGATGGTCTTCTCCGGAACGTTCTCCATGATGCGGGCCATCTCCTGGGCGGTCAGCCCGTTGCCCGTGGGATTGTTGGGAGACGCGATGAGCAGTATGCGCGGGTTGACGTCGGCTATCATGGCCAGCAGCTCGTCCATGTCATATCTGAAGGTGTCTTCCGTCTCATAGACCGGATACTGGATTGTCTCGCCTCCCACCTCGCTGGCTATCGACTTGTAGTACCACCAGGAGAACTTCGGGATGAGCATCGTCCTGTTGTCGCCGTCCGTAAGGAAGAAGTGGATGGCCATCTTCAGCAGGTCTTCCGCGCCGTAGCCCAGCAGGACCTGCTTCTCGTCGATGCCGTAGAGTCCGGACAGATATTCTGACAGTATGCTCTTCTTGCCACGGTCGTATATGCGCGTATAGAAACAGAAGTTGCTTATATCGAAATTTCTGAAGGCTTCTTTGACCCGTTCGGACGGTTCAAAGTTAAACTCGTTTCTATCAAGATAGTTCATGACTTGTTATTTTTGAATGTTATTGTTTTAGCCGCAAAGTTACGAAACTTTACTGAAAGTACCGCCCTGCGGCCTTTCTTTTCTTATGCAATATGCCGTTTATCCCATTTTATTTGTGGTTCATCCGTCATTTGAAGTGACATATTGCAGAAAGGCGTGTCACTCCAGATGCCGGATGAGCCTTTAAATATAACGTGAGTTCGACGAATTCAAAATAGACTCAACTGTGTATCTAATGTCCGTTG
>ERZ780208.2279-NODE-2279-length-13625-cov-7.007738_pt1 | contig 13625 bp, 10 predicted proteins | sample MGYA00511167_ERZ780208 | MGnify/ENA primary metagenome ERZ780208 (study PRJEB29588, sample SAMEA2159202) | human gut metagenome | biome: human gut; feature: human-associated habitat; material: faeces | place: Denmark | collected 2008/2010 ... | reverse complement strand
ATAAATATATATAATTGTGTATAATTTATAGTTATATATTTATATTACAAAATATTAAGATGATGGAGGTGGATATGTTTGTTAAAAGATTGCATTGAAATATTTGCCAGGGAGCTTGAAAAGACCGAAGAACAATTTGGAAATCGGGAAAAATTTATATTAGATAGCTATATTCCGGCAGATGGTGATTATATTGTTGTGCAGAAGGATGGAACGTTAAAGAGCAGGTCATTTAAGCTTGATAAGAAGACAAGAACATTAAACGGTATGATAAGCGGTAGTCAATTAGATGATGACATTAAGTTTTATGATTACCATAGCAGACTGGTGAGTAAGGATAAGCCTCAGGATCCGAAAAAAGCAATACATTCTAATAATTATTTGTCATTTTGGATAAAATGGAACAAGCTGGATAATATGGAATTGGTTATGCAGGCGATTGACAGATATTATGATGTATTAAAAAATCCCAAAGCAAAATATAAGAATATTTATGATGCGAAAATGTATGATTATATAGCTGAAAAGGTAGGCGATGTTGATCAGGAAAAGCTGGAATATTCAAGAAACTGGATAAAACAGAATATATTTAAGCTTAAAGATATGGGGATAGAGTTAACAGGTAAGAATTATCTTAAGATATTTTTTGAAGATGATAAAGAGTTGTATGTCAGGGAAGAACAACGTTATCTTATAACTAAACTTTTTAACAAGAATGATTATAGTACAGAAATTGATGGACAGATACTAGGACCTCCGAATGATAATCTTACATTGAATCTGAAGAAGCCATATATGGAACATAAGACAAGAAAAATAATGGTACCATATTTACTAACTACACAAAATGCGTTAGTCCAAAGAATGTTTTTTGATTATCTTATGAACGAAGCTAATAAAGGTAATACTAATTTGTTTTTTGATAATTCAGTCCTTGATAGCAAGTATAACAAAAGTGGAATTACGGCTTTGAAAAATGGAGAATTTATTGAAGGAGATTTTTCGGGTTTCTTTTTGCAGACTATTGTTGTATGTACCCAAAAGGGGGATATATTAATAGAAATAGAACATCAAGATACTATAGTTGATTATAAGTATAATCTTTATAAGCCATTTGTATATTCTAATGTTTTGGAAGATGATGTTACAGATGAACAATATAGGAAATATGGTAATAAGAAAGAATTACTTGCTGTAATTAATGAAGTATTATTTTCTAAGTGGTTGTCGGGCAATTTCTTTTCGGATGAAGAGCAAATTAAAAAAATAAATATAGATAGTATTTTAAAGAAAAATATATTTTTATCAAGGGATGCTATATTTGCGTGGCTTTATAAGGGGCAGAGTAAAGGTATAGAAAGCATTCTGCACTTAGTAAGTATTAGTATTATTAAGAGTTCAATTACTAATGGTTATATTGGGAAAGCAGTTAAGCAGTTTAATCTGATGAAATCATTAGATATGTATTTGGGAGGGAATGATATGAAAGACAGATATATTGATATAAGAAATAGTCTTAGCAGAAAGATTAATGCGGATGGATATAGTCAGATAGAAAGTGAAAGCGAATATTATTATGCTGTTGGTCAGCTTGTAAGGTATTATATTTCATTAAGTAAATCAAAAGATAAAAATCATTCGTTAGCCAATCCATTTTTTTATGTTGCAAATGATGGTGTATTAAAAAAGAGATTGGAACAATTATTTAAAAAATATAATTATGCAATTAAAATTAGCGCTAATAGATACAATAAGCTTTATGCAATGATTATAGCTTATATAACAGAAGGAAAGGTAAATAGTGAAGATATAATAGCTGGATATTTAAGTGATAATCTTATATACGATTCAAAGAAGTTAGAGGAGGAAAATTAATATGAATAAGAGAGTATATGGAGTTATAGGAATTTCTTCAATTATGGCTAATTGGAACGCAGATTTTTCTGGGTATCCAAAGAGTACACAGAGTGGAGATGTGTATGGAAGTGATAAAGCTTTAAAGTATCCTATGAAGAAAATGTGGAATGATGAAGGAAAGAAAGTGTTATATATTAAATCTATGACAATTTCTAAGAAAGATGGAACACTTGTGCCAAGAACATTAAGAGATAGATATGAGGAAATATTTAAAGGATTCGATTTAAAAGGGAAAAAGAAAGCCCAAGAGGTACTTATGAATCTTATGTCAGCGGTAGATGTTAAGAACTTTGGTGCAACATTTACAGTACCTAATAATAAATTTTCAATAACAGGTGCTGTTCAGTTTGGACAGGGGTTCAACAAATATTCTGATATTAATCTTGAAGTTCAACAAATATTATCACCATTTAGTACTGAAGCAGGTAAAGATAGTAAGAAAAATTCGGAAGAAAGTAAAGATAGCGAGAAAAATGAAGAGGCAAAGAATTCAACATTAGGAACAAAAATTACAAGTGATGAAGCACATTACTTCTATCCATTTGTAATTAATCCACTTGCATATAAGGAACTAGTAAGCCTTGGAGTTACAGACGGATATACAGAGGGAGATTATGAGAACTTTAAAAGAACTGCTTTAGTAAGTGCAACAGCTTATGCAACTAATGCTAAAGAAGGCTGCGAGAATGAATTTGCAATATTTGTAGAGACAGAGATAGATACATATCTTCCTAACTTATCTGAGTACATAAGCTTTGAAAAAGGTGATAAACTTAATACAATAGATATAAGTGGAGTTGCAGAAATACTTAATAATATCGGAGATAGAATAAAGGACATTGAAGTTTACTTTAATCCACATACAACTAAGCTTGTATCTGGAATTAAAGGGGAGAAGCTTTATGATATTATTACACAAAAAGAGGTGTAATGTATGGAGGCTATTAAATTTACATTAAGTGGCAGAAATGCCTTTTTTAAGAAACCAGAAGTTAATGCCTATTATTATTTTACATATAGTCACATACATAAGGTTGCTTTGTTAGGAATATTTGGTGCAATATTAGGGTATGGTGGATATGCACAGAAAGAATGGAAAAAGGAAAAGAAGGGGCAGTCTATAGAAGTTGATTATCCTGAATTCTATGAAAAATTAAGACATATAAAAGTGTCAGTTGTGCCTAAAAATGAACGTGGATATATACCTAAGAAAGTCCAGATATTTAATAATTCAGTAGGTTATGCAAGTGATGAACAGGGCGGTAATCTTATTATAAAAGAGCAATGGTTAGAAAATCCGGTGTGGGATATATATGTGCTGATTGATTGTGAAGAAGTTGAGAAACTGGCTGACTTTTTACAACAGGGAAAGTGCGTTTATTTTCCTTATCTTGGTAAAAATGATCATCCAGCAGATATTACAAATGTAGAAAAAGTTGTTGTTGAGGAAATAACATTAAAAGAAACAGTTATATCTAGTATGTTTTTAAAGGAAACAGGCAGTTTAATTATGCCTGATGATGAGGATGATATAGAAGTGTTTAAGTATGCTGAAAAATTGCCGATTGCTCTGAATGGATACACTAACTTATATGAATATGCAGACTTTTGTTATACTAATATGTTAGTAGATATAAATAATGACAAGTTACATAAGCTTTATAAAACTGAAGATAAGATTTTAGAGTTTTATTAATAATTTTGTTAATGGTGTCACATCAGGCAATAGGAATTTATTATAAGTTCATTTTGTCTGATGTGGCATTTTTAATTAATTATGTAAGTGAGAGAAAGGGGAAACATAGACAAGTATGAGTAAAGAATGTGATGGGAAAATGTTGTTTAATATAAAAAGTTTAATGCTGCCGTTAGACAGTATTACGGAATTTGGAGATGAATGTTATGCACATTTATCAGAAGATGAAACTCAAAAAGAAACTTTAACAGAGCACACAAGGCGTTGTCAGAAGTATTGGTTTAATATTGTTGAAGCTAAACATATTGAAACAGTATTTATAAAGTTTGAGCAGTTGTATATGGGGAATATTACCAATGAAGCCAGACATATATTTGAGTTGATGTCGGTTAATGTTGTAACTTTACACGATGTTGGAAAGATAAATCCTTTATTTCAGAAGCTGAAAATGAAGAATAAGTGGAAAACGGAATATGCACCTGAAAGTATATCGAGCAGACATTCTATTGTATCGGCAATTTTTTATCTTGATTATTTTCTGGATATTATTAATACAGCAAAAGGTGATGGAAGAATTAACAGGGATGAGTCTGATGTGCTTAAAGACTTTGCGTATATCTATTCTTATATAATTTCAAGGCATCATAGTGATATGAATAATCTGGAATATTTTTTTAGTGGGTTGACTGGAAAAAATACAGAAGGTGATAATTCAGGAAAAGATGCATATGACTGGTACGAAATGTTTAAACAGGAGTTATACAAAGAGCCGGTTGTAAAGCTTAGAAAACGTGATGAATGGCTTAATAGAATGGCATATCAAAGTAATGAAAAGAATATTTATTTGTATGCGTGGACAAGGCTTTTATATTCTTTATTAGTGGCAGCAGATTATTATGCAACATCTGAATTTATGAATGGATATGAAAATAACGATTATGGAAATGTTAATAATATTGATAACATAATAAATGAATATGAGAATAATGACGTACAGAAAAGTATACGTAATTATGAGAAGAATATTAAAAGATTAGATGAAGAACAGCTTGCTAAAGTTAATAAAGACACGGTTATTGGAAATATTAAGGGGATAAATGTACTGCGGACAGAAATGTTTCTTGAAACAGAATATAATCTGAAAAACAATATAGACAGTAAGATATTCTATCTTGAAGCTCCAACCGGAAGTGGAAAGAGTAATACCGCATTTAATTTAAGTTTTCAATTATTGAAAAAATCGGACTATTGCAGAAAGATTTTTTACGTATATCCATTTAATACTTTAGTTGAACAGAATATGAATTCTATGGAAAAAATATTTGGACAAAAAGAGGATATTATGTCAAATATAGCTGTAGTAAACTCAATTACTCCATATAAAGTAAAGAACAGTTCAAATATAAATCTATATAAGGATGAGAAATATGCCATAGAAGATTATCAAAAAATATTATTGGACAGACAGTTTTTAAATTACCCTATAGTGTTATCAACTCATATTACTTTATTTGATACAATGTTTGGCAGGTCTAAAGGTAGTACATTTGGATTTCATCAGTTATGTCATTCAGTTATTGTTTTAGATGAAATTCAAAGTTACAACAATAACAAATGGGGAGCAATGATAAATTTTCTAAAGGCATATGCACAGTTATTAGATATAAAAATAATTATAATGTCAGCAACTCTGCCTAATCTTGAATTGCTTACCAATAATAATGCCAAAGCTGTCAGATTGATAAATAACAGAGAAAAATATTTTAATCACAGAATGTTTGCCAATAGGGTGAAAGTTAATTATGAACTTCTTAACAGAAAAATAGAAATTGCTGAGCTGGAAGAACACATTTTGCAACATAAAAATAAGAGAATACTTATAGAATTTATAAGAAAATCAAGTGCAGAAGAATTTTATGCATATATAAGTGAAAGTGCAGAATGTCCGGTCAGGTTAATAACAGGCGATAGTAGCATACAGGAACGTAAAGATATAATTGCTGACATTGAAAATATGCAGGAAGTCATTCTTGTTGCAACACAGGTTATTGAAGCAGGTGTAGATATAGATATGGACATAGGATATAAAGATATATCAAGACTTGACAGCGAGGAACAGTTTATAGGGCGAATTAATAGGTCGTGCAGGAAAGATGGAGTTGTATATTTCTTTAATATGGACGATGCTAAAGGAATATACAGGCAAGATGTCCGCGTGGATACTGATAATACTTTAATGAATGAGGAAATAAGAGAAGTACTTAATTCTAAAGATTTTTATGATTATTATGAAAAATATGTAATACCAGTTTTAAAAAATGCCCAGGGACAATGTAACGATAATAATATAGATGAATTTATCAGAAAAGAAGTAGGAAAGCTGGATTTTAATAAAGTTGCAGATAAAATGAAGCTCATAGATGATAACAGACAGATGTATTCGATATATTTTTCAAGAAATATTATTGATAAAAATAATCCTGAGAATGTTATAGATGGTAAAAAGATATGGGAAGAGTATAAAGAACTTTTGCAGGATAATTATATGTCTTATCAGGAAAAGACCGTTAAACTACATAATATCAGAAGTGAAATGAATATGTTTATGTATCAGTTTAAAATAGAGCTATATAATGAAAAACATAAACCTGTTGTTGAACATCTGGAGTGGAATGAGCAGATAGGAGATATTTTTTATGTGGAAAATGGTGAAGATTATTACGATGAAAATGGAGTGTTAAATAAAGAGCTATTCAAGGATAATGAAGATTTATTCATATAAGGAGGTAGTAAAAAATTAGATTAATATTTGATTTTTTATACGTATGATTTGTGGCTGCGCACACTTGACACAAATTTAATAGGAGAAAAAAACGTGCGTAGAAAGGAGGTTTAGTATGCAGGTTAATGGTACATTGATTAATTATTATTTTCATTGCAAAAGACAATGCTATCTGCACGGTAACAGGTTAAATCTGGAGGATAATAGTGAGCAGGTTAAGATAGGCAAGGCAATTCACGAAGAAAAAGCGGCAGATAAAAGTAATTCAGAGATTGCAATAGACAATATAAGGCTTGATAAGCTTACCAAAGAATATCTTACAGAAGTAAAAAAGTCGGATGCAGATGTAGAAGCAGCAAAATGGCAGCTATTGTATTATTTAAAAGTATTAAAAAATAAGGGCGTAGTAAGAAAAGGAAAGCTTGAGTTTATAGAAAAGAATAAAAGCGATAAGAAAGTTATGATTCTACAATTAACAGAAGAACTGGAAAATGAACTTGACGGGTATATTAATGAAATACAGGATTTAATTGCAAGTGATAAGCCACCAGAAAGACTTAATAGCAGCAAATGTAGAAAATGTGCATATTATGAATATTGTTATATATGATGGAATAGGAAAGGCGTGTTATGGGAAGTACAAGATATATAATGTCAATGGGAGAATTAACAAGAAAAGATAATTCATTATGTTTCCGCAAGAATGGAAAAAATGTGTATATTCCAGTAGAAAATACGAAGGAAATATTTTGCTTTAACGAAGTTAGTATTAATACAAAGCTGTTAGATTTTTTGTCACAAAATAATATTATAGTACATTTCTTTAATTATTATGGAGGATATAGCGGTACATATTATCCGAGGGACCATTATCTTAGTGGAAAGCTTTTGGTAAAGCAGGTTGGTAAATATAACGATAACAGAATGAGTATTGCCAGACCAATAGTCAGGGGAATTGGACTTAATATTTATGAGCTTCTTTATCATTATTATAAGCACGATAAAAAAGATGTTAAGGAAACAATAGACTGGATAAAAAGTGATTTTTTAAAATCAGTTGAACAGGCAGAAGATGTGAAGGAGTTAATGGCATATGAGGGTGAAGTGTGGATGCGTTTTTATGATAATTTCAGATATTTTCTGCCAGATGATTTTGTAATGAACAAAAGGGTAAAAAGACCACCGGATAATCCAATTAATGCCTTGATTTCTTTTGGGAATACATTGTTGTATACAAAAACTATTTCAGCAATATATCAGACACATCTAGACCAGAGAATAAGTTTTCTGCATGAGCCGTCTGAAGGAAGATTTTCACTAAGTCTTGACATAAGTGAGGTATTCAAGCCAGTTATTGTATATAGAACTATATTTGATTTGGTTAATAATAGAAAATTACAGGTGGAAAAGCATTTTGATAAAAATGTTAATTACTGCATTTTAAATGAAGATGGAAGAAAAATATTTGTGCAGGCTTTTGAAGACAGAATGGAAAGCGTGTTTATGCATCCATTACTAAAAAGAAAAGTATCGTACAGAACAGCATTAAAGCTGGATTGTTATAAACTAATTAAAAGTATTTTGGAAGGAAAAGATTTTGTTCCATTTTCACTGAAAGAAGGTATGTAATGAAGAAAGAATTGAATTATAATTATGCATTTTTATTTTATGATGTTGGCGAAAAAAGAGTGCAGAAAGTATTTAAGATATGTAAAAAATATTTAGCACATTGTCAAAAGTCAGTATTCAGAGGTGATATGACACCATCGAGGTTTATATCACTGAGGGCAGAATTAAAAAAGGTTATAAATGAGGATGAGGATTTTATCTGTATTGTCAAGCTTAAGAATGACAGTGTGTTTGGGGAAGAAGTGTTAGGAAATGGTGGTGAGCCAACAGGAGAAGATTTGATGATATAATAATTAAATAAATTACCAGCCGGTTTATTGTGCAGATATTAACAAAGCTCGTAAATATGGGGCTTAATACAATAATAAAGAAAAATTTTAAATAATTATTGAATTGGCTGGTAAAATTCATGAGAATGTACTAATATAGTGGGTATAGTGGAATTGGCTGTAAAATAGATGGCTTAAAATCGTTGGTTGAATAGTAACATTAGATGTATTGAAATAATAACAAATCAGAGAAAATTGAACAGATACTTACGTTGAATAGTAACATTAGATGTATTGAAATTACCGTTTAAATCTTACCGCCGCAGATGGAATTGAGTTGAATAGTAACATTAGATGTATTGAAATCAGATTATCTTAAAGAGCAGCTCTCGGGTGGAGAGAGTTGAATAGTAACATTAGATGTATTGAAATCAGGTTCAAACCCTGTCTATCCGATTACAACAAAGTTGAATAGTAACATTAGATGTATTGAAATATAGGTTCTCCACAACGATAGCACAAGTGATTTTCGTTGAATAGTAACATTAGATGTATTGAAATGAAAAATTTCTTCGATTTATCGGAAGATGAGATGCGTTGAATAGTAACATTAGATGTATTGAAATCCGACTATGAGTGTAATTAGGGTTTATGATGTTCCGTTGAATAGTAACATTAGATGTATTGAAATATTATACAACCCTGTGCGTGTGTCCAAATCGGACAGTTGAATAGTAACATTAGATGTATTGAAATGCCTTGTAATACAGAATATGAATATGCAACAGATAGTTGAATAGTAACATTAGATGTATTGAAATGGCTTGTGCTGTAGTACGATACCAGCACGCAAGGCGTTGAATAGTAACATTAGATGTATTGAAATTTAATACAGGTGCTACTAATAGCACCCACATATCGTTGAATAGTAACATTAGATGTATTGAAATGAAGCTTACTCATTGTAATTTCACATTCCTCTTTAGTTGAATAGTAACATTAGATGTATTGAAATCCAAACTTTTCCATAGCCTTTGTAGCGGCTTCTGTAGTTGAATAGTAACATTAGATGTATTGAAATATAGACTATGCCAGGACAGGAACCGGATATGAAAGTTGAATAGTAACATTAGATGTATTGAAATTTTACTGAGATGCAGGAAGAAAAAATGCTTATCTGTTGAATAGTAACATTAGATGTATTGAAATGAAAGGGATTTCACTACACTTACTAATAATGCAGTAGTTGAATAGTAACATTAGATGTATTGAAATTAATAAATATTGTATGGTATTTAGATAGGAGTGTTGTTGAATAGTAACATTAGATGTATTGAAATGCTTAGAAATGTCAGTTTAGGCGGTCAAGGAGAAAGTTGAATAGTAACATTAGATGTATTGAAATAGAGATAATGAGCCTTGTTGCAGGTGCGATAGCAAAGTTGAATAGTAACATTAGATGTATTGAAATAAAGATGGAGATGAGTTTAATCTCTATCGAAAAATGTTGAATAGTAACATTAGATGTATTGAAATAAGGCAGTCTTACAAGAAATGGTGTAAGTATGGCGTTGAATAGTAACATTAGATGTATTGAAATAGTATATATGATGCTAAAAAGGCATTAGTGGAGTAGTTGAATAGTAACATTAGATGTATTGAAATAGAGTTATTTTTGCTGTAGTTTGTTGTGTACTCATTGTTGAATAGTAACATTAGATGTATTGAAATATTGATAAAGCAACACTTGTAGATAGTAATTCCAGTTGAATAGTAACATTAGATGTATTGAAATGATCCAGACAAAACAGGCTGCGGATATGTCAGACTTGTTGAATAGTAACATTAGATGTATTGAAATGAAAGGAGTATTGCTTGAAATGGATAAGGAAATAGAGTTGAATAGTAACATTAGATGTATTGAAATTTGTGTGAAGCCGAACTTGGGCAAGTAATTTTACATGGTTGAATAGTAACATTAGATGTATTGAAATAACTGTGTAACTGGCTGAATTATTATCTGTGCTAGTTGAATAGTAACATTAGATGTATTGAAATATAGATTACGAACAGGCTATTGAGTATCGTAACGGTTGAATAGTAACATTAGATGTATTGAAATTAAGGAGCTGCTTAAGATATTTAGTTCGTCTGGTAAGTTGAATAGTAACATTAGATGTATTGAAATCAGACAACAGACTTGACCGCTGCAACAGCTCTTAGTTGAATAGTAACATTAGATGTATTGAAATAGAAAGATTCTGAAAACATAGACAAGTTTGTTGAAGTTGAATAGTAACATTAGATGTATTGAAATCACAAATGGTATTAACATAAGCAACAAACACACAGTTGAATAGTAACATTTGATATAGTGAAATAAGCTAGGAGATAAGCATAGCGGCACTCCAATGTCACTAAGTTAACCTAAATTATTCACGGCAATGCCGTGAAAGTAGCTTAAAGCCACATAGTTTCTATATTTTAACTGAATATTGCATTTCACTTATTAAGTCAATGAAAAAAGAGCAACCATTTGTGGTAAAATTAAGGTGACAAATTAAAATAAATACCAACAAAGGAGCTCTTTATGAATATTTTAAATACATTATCACTTAAAATCAATAGACAGACTAAAATTAATTTCGATGGAGTTGATTTATTCTCCGATGCAGGCTTACTTCATATCAAAGAATTTGTAAGCAAGCTTAGCATTGACAGACTTTTTAGCTATTTATTTAAGACAAATGATTTTGCATTATTTAGATATCACACTGACAAGTATAATCTCCTTCAGATGATATATATGATCATTGTAGGTTACTTTGAAGAAGATGCTTCGGATGAACTTACAAATGATCCTGTGTTTAAAGCCGTGCTAAATAAAGAGACTTTAGCATCGCAGCCAACCATTTCAAGATTTTATAATTATATGGACAAAGATTCACTGAATGAGTTCCTTGTAATAAATAAACCTCTTAGAAAAAAATTTATAGCATTCAGTTGCCTGAAGAGAGCGTCTTATTACGATAGGTATTCATACAATTGCCATGTTCCTGATAATGAAACAGAAGGTGGCTGGGATGTTATTTTTCAGATGCTGGAAGGTATTACTCTGATAGAAGGAGATGTAGTTCATACTGTCTATGTTAAAATGAAAAATAAAGATAATACCATGAACTCAGCTGTAGCTGGAAAGAACTATATTAAAATGCAAAGTTAAATATTGTATGATGACGATTGTGCCTGTTTTAAAAGTTTTTAGAGAAAACAAAATTACATAGAATGAGTGGAATTCCACCACGATATGTTAAAGCATAGCATATCTTAGTTACAAAAAATAGGTGTGGAAACAAACATTTCCACACCCATAATTCCTGCTATATATAAAATTAATCAATAACAAAGTTATTAACATTTTTACGAAGTTCAGCAGCAGAGGCTTCTGCGGTTTTAGCTCCATTCATAACAGCTTCTGAGCCTTTTACGATTACGATTGTCTTCTGGGCTATGTTGGTTGTTCCAGTTGCACTGTCATTAGAAGCGGAAGTGATTCCATCTATCGCCTGAGTGATATTGCTTATAGATGCAACAAGCTCTTCTGATGTTGCACTGAAATCAGATACAAGATCGTTAATGTTGGAAGCATCCATATTATAGTCATCAGCCATCTTTTCAAATCCGTTAAGACATTCAACAATATCAGTATCAACGAAATCAAGCAGGCGGTTAGAATCGCTTGTCAGGTTGCCTACAGCTTTGTTTACATTTTCTGTAACAGCCTGAATGTTGGCTACAGCATCTTTAGACTGTTCAGCTAATACACGTATTTCCTCTGCAACAACCGCAAAGCCTTTACCAGCCTCACCAGCTCTTGCAGCTTCAATAGAAGCGTTAAGGGCAAGCAGATTGGTCTGTGCAGTAATATTCAGGATAGAGTCGGCAAGCACACCAATCTGGTCAACTACTTTGGCATCTTCAAGAGCCTGCTCAAGATTTACTCTGATGTCAGCCATCATCTGTTTAACTTTCTGACGGTTTTCTACAGTATCATCCTTAGTCTTTACAGCACGTTTATGGATGTCCTGGGATTCAGTTGCACCATCCTGTGCTCTTATGGCAATTTCCCTTGCAGCTTCTTCAATCTGCTGTGTCATTCCGTTAATCTGTTCAGCAGAGGCGGCAGTTTCCTCTGAACTTGCAGCAAGCTCTTCTGTTGTTGCAGATACGTCTTCAATTTCTGCATTAAGATTGTATACATTAGTGTCGATAGTTTCTACAACCTTATCAATATTGGCAGCCTCGTTTTTTACCTGAGCTAACAGGCTTCGTACAGATTCGCGCATAGTTTCAAGTGCATTGGCTAGCTGTCCGAAATCATCCTTACGCTTAAGCATAGGCTGTTGCATTTTTGTGGCAAAATTACCACCGGCAATTACTTCGAATTGTTCTTTTATTTTTCTTAATGATTTAGTAATATCAATTGCGATGAGAGCAACGAGTATAGCAACAACAATAAGCATACATACGCTGCATAAAATAAGCGAAATAGCTTTGCTTGAAGCATAGCTGGTGAATTCCTCATCCTGCTGTGCAATAGCAGTGTCTATGTAATCAGTATAGTTGCCAGTACCAACAACCCAGTCAAAAGGTTTGAAGTATTCGCTGTAAGAACGCTTTGGTGAAGGTTCTGTTTCTCCCTCCTTAGGAAATACATAATCTGTATAACCACCACCATCCTGGACTGCAACACGTATTATTTCCTTGACCATCTGGTAGCCATCAGCATCTTTAGTATTCATACGATTAGTACCCTCAGTTGAACTTCCAAGCAGAACAATATTCTTGCCATCGGACTGGTCAACCCAGAAATATCCAGCTTCGCCATAACGCATCTGACGGATTTCATCAGCGGCTATTTTCTTAGCTTCATCAAGAGTATATTTACCAGACTTATACTCATTATTGATTTCCGATAACAGGGAGATGACAACACCAACCTGCTCTTTAATTGAATCATCATAATTTTGTCTTGATGATGTGTCCATAGTTTCAAGTGCCTTGTCTTTTAACTGGTTCATATTCTTAATAGAAATAAAACTTTCAGAAGTTACAAGGACAATTACTAAAGCCAGAATTATAGTAAGCTTTGTTCGAACCTTAATATTTTTCATTGGAATCACGCTCCTTAAATTAGATTAATTTGTGAAAAATTATATATCTCCACGCATCTTTATCTAATAATTATAATGTTATAAAAGAATTGTGTCAATAAAACCAGCTGTAAATATTAAAAAAATCTTAAATTTTCATATACTTATATATGTATATA
>ERZ780208.2270-NODE-2270-length-13660-cov-7.351488_pt1 | contig 13660 bp, 17 predicted proteins | sample MGYA00511167_ERZ780208 | MGnify/ENA primary metagenome ERZ780208 (study PRJEB29588, sample SAMEA2159202) | human gut metagenome | biome: human gut; feature: human-associated habitat; material: faeces | place: Denmark | collected 2008/2010 ... | reverse complement strand
CGAAAACCTAATACGGTTAGAGGTCTCTAACTTCCCCAGGCCTTCCCAGGCCATGATTGTTAATTAATTAACTAACAATGTGTTAAAGCTCTCTAACCGCCCGGCATTGTGAAGGGCGCAAGCCCTTGCGCCTGCGCCCGTGCCCGTGTCAGTATGCTACATATTTAACCCAGCAATTCGCGCCTTGTCCATAGCTATATGTGAATCCGGTGCTTGTAATAGTAGGTGCAGGTATAGACGGGCCATTTTCATCGCGGGAATCGGCCACAATGTTGCGGGTAGTGTTTAGTGTCACACTAGACGCTGTTGTTTTTGGCGTAGGTATCATCGCGCTACTCACGTAAAATGCGATAACGGTTGGCTGATGATCCATTGTTACTGTGAGCGTGTTCCCTACGTTTATCTGCTGCCACGTGTCCAAATGCGAATATGTGGTTACTCCGCCCCCGCCACCGGCCAGCGTCCCCGTAACTCCAAAGATGCTCACGCCCTCTTTGATGTTCTCGGCCACAAGATTCGCGTCCCCCGCAACCTTAACCTCTCCACTGGTAAAGCTTCCGCTCGCTACAGCGGTCTGCTCTGTAGTGGTAGGCGTAACAGTCTTCGCCGCTTGGACCGGCGCAGTACCCACGACGCGCTGCCCCTTAACATACGCGCTCACGCCCAGCTGCATGCTTTCCGCCGTCGCGTTCGCGTCGCTGGTGAACGTACCGGTTACTCCGAAAATCTCTTTACCCTGCGCGATGTTACCGGACACAAGGTTAGCATCACCAGAGATTTTCTGCGCGCCGCTCAAATACTGCTCGGCGCTGATATACTGGTCGGCGGTTCCGGGGGTGTACGTTGCTGCGTCTTTGCTCGGAATGTTACCAGTAATTTTCTCGCCATTCGCGTATCCGCTGAAGCCGTCGAGTATATAATCCGCCGTGATTGTTGCATCGTTGGTGAACGTGCCCGTAACGCCATCGATGGTTACGCCAGCCTTGACGTTGGCGGGAATCAGATTGGGGTCAGGAGCGGGTGTGCTGCTCGGGTCGAGTGTACCAACTACTCCCCAGATAGATACATCTTTACGGATATTGGCGGGAATGAAGTTATCCTCTTTTGGAATAATTCTCGCGCCTGTCGTATAGACGTTGCCCGCCACTGCAATCTGTCCAGCGGCTTTTGGCACAATCTGCTTGCCCTCTACGCTCGGAATCGTTCCAGTAATTTTACCGTCTGCGCCGTAGGCCGTTTTTCCCTGCAAAATGTCGGCGGCGGTGGCGGTCGCGTCGCTTGTGTCCCCGCCAGCACCAACGGCGGGGAAATTATTGAAAATGCTCATACTCTGCACCTCCTTACCAAACAAGCGCAATAACGGGAATGGGGATAGTCGGCTTAATCCCCTGCATACAGGCTATGGACACGGTTGCGGCGGGTTTGCCGGGGAACGTGAGGGCGGTAGCGCTTAGCCCAGCTTTGGCCGCGCTCTGATATTCCGCCTGAGTGACCGCGCCCAGACCGACCATGATGCGATCAGTTTCAGCAACGTTAGGGACGGGAATCTGCGCCGTGTACAGATTCGTCGTCGCATTAAGAATCCAGTCACTAACGGCGATGGTGTGCGGATACTCGTCCGGTTTTAACTCGGGGCGCAGCGCGTTAATTGCGTTTTGTGTGGCGGCTTCCGTCGCGGCTGCGGTTGCAGCAACGCTTGCAGCCTGAGTTGCGGCTTCGGTCGCTTCCTCCGTCGCCGCGGGGATAGCCAACTGCGCCGCTTGGGGCGCTGCAATTTTGGCGGCGGCGGTTGCAGCATTAGCCGTGATTTCCTCCTGCTTGCTGGCAAGCTTGTCCGGAATCTGGTTTACCTGTTCCAGAATCCAGTCTAGATTCAGGTCGTGATAGTTAGTATAGGGAAAGTTTTCAAAAATTGGGCACATAGTCAGTCCCTCCCTTAATAAATCAGTAGACAGAAGCGTTTGCGAAAAGCCTGTGTGATAAAGTCATAGATATTGAATTTATCCCATAGGGCTATTTCGCTCTCTATCATCTGCTGCGAAGTGGTTACGCCGATGTTGCCATGCACATGGCCTTTGCGGTTCAGGTCGCGCGTCTCGGTCTGGTCGTTAGAGCCTGTGCCGCTGCTCGTGCCGGTGGCCGTGTTTTTGCCGGTGGTATCGGTTGAGCCGGACGTGATCTGGTTAGACTTGGGGACATTCGTCGCGCTGTTAAATCCCCAGACGTTTTCCTGGACCTGCACTTGTGGTTTTGTGCTGCCGGTTGTGTCCTGTGTTTCGGTGTAGTTGTTGCTTGTGGTGGTACTGCTAATATTTCCCACGGTTCCGGTATCGTCCCATTCTTCGTTTCGGTCATAGTTTTCGATCGGATTGTATTGTAGTTTGTAAATCTCTGCCAGCTTCGTCCAGTTCTCCACATTCGCCGCGCTCCACATAGAGATAGCGTCCTTCATGGCCGGAGCGGACGGATAGATAATTTCGAGTTCCGACGTGTCCATCAAAATCTGGTTAGTTAGCGTCGTTTTGTTGACGCTCTCGGGCAGGCTGAAAGAATCAAACAGACTAGGGTCTGTTCTGTACAGCCCCAGCAGACTGACGGTTGCCATTGTCATCCCCTCCCTCCACGTTCTGCGGGCGGTAGCGCCACTCAACACTCATATCCAGCCCGAACATTTTGTTTGCGCGTTCGCAGCTGTCCTTGAGTTCTTCCAGCCATAAGTCTACCTTACTGGCTGTCTCTACTGCGTTAATGGTCACTTCGTCGGCAAGCATGCGCTCTTTCTTTTCCGTGTTGGTGTTAGGGATTCCAATTTCCGTGTCAAACATGTTCTGAATGCGACGGAAGTCGGAAAGCAGCTTGTCACTGATGTAGTTCTGTCCCACGTTCTGAGTGAAGGTTTGCCATGTCGGCGAACCATCGTCGTTAAACAGGCTCTTGTCCACCACTGCGCACACTTCGCCAGACGCTACACGGTCGTAGAGCTTCTTGAAGGTTTCGGCGCTCGCCTTGTTACCAGCCGCGAACACATAGGCCATATGGGTGTTGACAAGGTTAACGCTTGTGCTCTCAGCCGTCAGCGCGAGCAGGTCGCCATAATAGTCCACAAGCCCCATTACGTTGCCGTAGTCCGGTTGAAGCTTAATAAGTGTACATTCCTTGCCGATTTTCGGTTGCAACGTGCCGCGCAGAAGTGGGTTTGCAATGATTGCGTTGGTCGGCTGATAAAATACGTCGTAACCGCTCAGGCCGCAAGCCTGCGGGATTACGCCGAATTTGTCAGTGTTGACAATGGCCACATAGCCCCAACAGTAGAGGGAATAGAGGAAATAGTCTTTGCTCCACGTCTCCGGAAGTTTCCACTTAAACACGGAGATAGCGCGCTGCAATAGGTAACGCTTGAAGAACATAGATAGTCCTGTATTATGGATATGAACGGTTGAGGGCTTGACTGTACTGTTTTGCTTGTTGATATAGTCATAGTAGTATGGAGCGCTCATAACAATATACCTCCCTTCATGCGCTGGTTATCAGCGCATTTTTTAAGCAACCAGATAGGCAAGGTTGTTTTTCCCGGCGGGGTAGGCGTTGTGCCGCCCAGATAATCATACCAGTATTCGGCGGGTTTGATTCGGCTGCTCGCGTTTGTGCCGCGCTCATAGCAGTAGAAAAACGCCTTGGCCATCCATTCTATTGACTGGTTACTTGTGTGCAAGTACTCGTTAAACGTCAGGTTGTACGTATTAGTTGGTATCCACTGCTCATTGTTGGCAATCTCATACTCTATGCGCGCCAGCGCGCTATCATATTTTGGCGGGTAGAGGTTTTGCGCTTCGCACCAGTCTCCATATTTCCAGTATGGAGTCCACTGCACCAGCCCGTATCCTTGCTTGCGCTTGGTCATGCCGCTGGAGACTTTCTGCCAGCGGCCGGGGTCAATGTGTGACTCGCGTGTCATGTTGCCAGCCATGCCTGATATGGCTTCGAGCGTATAACCCTTGGCAGTTCCCCACGCCCATAAATACTCAGCGTTGACTTTTTGCTTGTCGGAATAGTCGGTAATATCTCGGTTGCCCGTCCAGTATGTTCCATACTTGCCCGTCTCCTGCCGTAAGTCCTCTAGCGGATGAACTATAGCAGGACCGTCCGGGTCGCTCGGCTTCGTCCATTCACTCATACCAGAACCCCGCTGCCATTAATTGGTTTACTGCGCTGACTTCCGTATCAGTTGCAGTTAGAGTAATATCAGGCCTGCCAACTTTAATGAATCCGGGTATTGTACTGATCTGCGCTGTGCGAAGTGCTGGCCTGCCGTATTTTTCATCGTTTGGCTCTGCCATATTGATATAATCCAGTCGCAGATAGGCGCGCTCATAGTAGGGTGATGTGGAGGATGCTATTCCGCTGCTCTCCACTGTTACCATGTTGGCCAGACGGGAAGCCGAAACGTTCGCCGCTGCGTCATAAAGTTCATAAAAAGCCTGCCCAGCGTCTCCCGCATTTTTCCCTCCGAAAACCTTATGGAAAGTGTTTTGCAACGACTTGGAAACTTCCGCACCGCCTATTTTGATGAAGTCCATAGGGCTTGCGGTTAATCCGCCGCCCACGTCGAATTGCGTATTAAGCAGGTTACTTGCTTGCGTACTCGCCAGTGACTTAATATTCTGGTCAACGGTCATACTTGCAAGCGGGACGTCCACCCCGATTCGACCATCATAGCGGGCAAGCACGTTATATTCATCATCCTGAATGAGCAAAACTGCATAGCTTGCTGTCGGGTCGCTTTCAATGGATATGTTAAGCAGGCTTTTACCGTAAAGCAAGCCGGGTTCTATTGCAATGTCTCCCCAGGGGGGAATGTGAATAGTGTAACGGCTGTATGGTTCTAGCTGCGTATATGGGTAATTATTGGCTTGCGGGTGTTTCGGGATTGCGAAATTCCACGTACCCACAAGTGCAGCGGTAGTGGTTTTCATCGTTCGGCAACCCACGCCATTCAGCGTCCACCACCCGAACGGAAGATCGGTCTTGTTGTCCAGCGTGCTTCCGAACAGCCATGTTGCGGAAGGGAACCATGTGCAGGAGACAATATACTGCGTAGGATTGAGAAGCAGCTTCGCGACGCTTTCGCTAATATCTTCAGTTGAAATATTTGCATAATCAATAGAAGATAGCAATACGTTGATGAATGTTTGCATCTGCGATTCGGTCATAGCATAATAACTTACTCCACCACGTCTGAGCGTATCAGTTGCGTTATTCACCACTCCGACGATATAGGCAGGCGAATCTGTTTGCAAACCAGCCTGCTGAGCGAATTTTTGCCAGAACGAATCATCATCTGCAAAAATGGAGTACGTTCCTCCGATAGGAGGATACGTCGTATCGCCCGCGCGTCTATCCCATGCCGCATTATTTGTAGAACGTACAATATAACCAGTGTAACCGCCTATATTGATTTTGTAGGTTGCCAGCACATCAACGGTCATATATGCCCACCACAATCCATCACTGTACTCCCAGTTTTTGATGAAGTAGCAGCGGGAAAATGGAGCCGCAACTATCGCCCATGTTGGCATCGCGCCAGCAAACTGCGATGCATTAACGCCGCCTGCCCCAAAATCAAACCCAAAAACCGGAGAGAGGACAGAAGTCCCCTCCCGCAGCACACCCTCAAACGTAAACGGGTCAAGAGACGCGGGAGGGTATGCCGTGCTATTCGCTTTTTTCGCAAACTGGTATAACTGAACTGTAAACGCCATTTGGTCATACCCTCCCTGTTATTTTAGTCAAGCAGCAGAACTACGCCGTTTTCGGTGAAGTCGTTCCACCAGCGGTAAGTAGAGTTCCACCAGAGATTGGTGTACAGGCCGCGCGCGTTGATCGGGGTTGCGGTCAAGCTATTATTGATCATGGTCACGCCAACAGCTTCTTCGTCAAAGATAACGCCAAAAAGCTTATCGGTCGCGGTCGGCGCGTCGCCGCTTTCCTTCTTGGAGTTCGTCGCAATCGTACCGTCCGGCTTAAGATAGGATTCGTAAACCTTGATGCTTGTGGGATTATCAATATCCTGCCAGTAGTTTACCGTCTCAAAGTCCGCCATCCGCAGATAGTTATCATGATAGGTATTAGCGAGTACCCAAGCTTCGCTCTGATAGCGATTCTGCGCAGTTAAATAAATCTTCTGCTGCGCATACGGGGTATGCCGCATAATAAGTTTGTTCTGTCCGCCAATGTTGAGATTGGTATGGAACTTGACGGAGCGCTCAGTCATCATGGCGCAAAGTCCTACGATACGGCTGTACACCCACTGCATAAACGGTTTATAGTTCTCAGGAGTGTAGATGGTCTGCGCGGTAAGCTGCAGCCCAGTCAGCGCGTTATACTCGGTCAGCAGATGGATAACGTTAGAAGTATCGCCAGCGATCTTACCGCCGATAAAGTTCGCCAGCGCCATACGCGCCATGCTCTCGTTCTCCTGCTCGTGTTTGTTTGTCAGTTCGGTCATAAGCCCGGAGATAAAACGGCCAAACTCTTCTGGGCCGCTAAAAGCGGTATCAAGCTGTTCGGTATAGCGGGTGATATAGTCCTGCCACGTGCCGCCGCCGTAGAAGTTCGTCTGCACCACTTCCGGTTTGCGGACAATATACTGGTCTTCGCTCTGGCCTTCCGTCAGCTGAAGGACTCGGCTTTCCACGGTCGGCTTGTCAATATAGTTGATCTTGCGGACATGGTTGCCGTATCGGATGGAGTCGGCCATCAATCCCTTAAACTTGGCGCTGTAAGGCCGTACTGCGAACAGTGTGCGAGAAAGTACCTGAGAAATTGCGGTCATGAGCGGGTCATAACCCTTCTCAAGGCCATACTTGGCAACCGTGACAAAGCTCGCGGTATCCGTCGCGGTCATGTCCGCCGCGCCCGTTGCCTGCTGGACAACAGAGTTAAGGACGGTACAAACCTGATCAATGCTGAGAGTGTTAGCCATTGCTATCTACCTTCCTTTCAATTGTTAACCCTGTGCGGGTGGATTCGGCGCGATAATCTGCGCCAGCACATCATTAACGGTCGGCTGCGCGGGCTGCTGAGCGCCCAGAATGGCGTTCGCCTGAACGGCAGTGGTCAGTCCTGCAATGCTGCGCATTACGTCATCGAGCGTCGCGGTCGGCGCGGTCGGCACCGGAGCCTGCACCGGAGCCTGCACCGGAGCCTGCACCGGAGCCTGCACCGGAGCCTGTGCCTGCACGTTGTAAAGTGCGTTAATCTGCTCGCTAGTATAACCAGCACGCGCGAGAGTAAGAATGTCTTCGATGGTCATTTCTTAAGCACCTCCGAAATAATTTTAACATAGTCCAGTATCTTTTCGAGCATTTCGCGGTCTGTCAATCCGTCGGTGTGATAGTACACGTCTTTGAGCAGTCCGACATGTGTCCAACGCCTATCATCGCCGCGCGCCTGCTGTACTCCACCGGTTGTGCTGTGCATTGCGCCGTATCCTTCGCCCGTGAATATGCCAACGTGACAAGCGTTACCGTCCTTATCGTTATAGCCGCGCTTTTTCTCGCCGCCGTCCGTTTTGACGGTAAAAAGCAATGCGCCGCGCGGGATACAGCCGTATTTTACAAGGGCTTCCGTGTAGGTTCCGCGCCATTTCAGCGCTTCTCGCCACATGTGGTTGGAACCGCGCCAGTTTCGGGACACGCCGCAGTCATGCAGCACCTTTTCCACAAACGCCTGGCAGTCCAGCTCTTTGTATGGGATGTGACTGACTCGGTATGTGTATGCCTGTTCGGCAAACTTGATGCAGTCTATCATTCCTTTTTCACCAATTCCAACAGGGAATTCATTGCCTGTGTGTTGTTGTTCAGCGCTTCCACCCATTGGCGATTCTCTTCCTTATGGTCTTCTCGTTCTTTGTTCCAAAAATAGAACATTGCGCACACACACGCAATCGGAAAGCCCACATTCGAAATCAGCTGCACAATCAGATTAACCGTTTCCTCCACGTTCCGCCCCTCCTTGTATATAAAGATATGAGCCGTTTCTTGCACTGTGCTGGCGCATGTCCGCCCTTCCGGGGCTGCACTTGGACAACGGCTCAATTACATTATACGGTCTTAAGGTAATTTGTCAAGTATTTTTGACAAGAATATGACTCGAAATACAACCTACCCTCCAGATAGGCGATACTGAGCCATGATTGTTCTTTTCGGAATTGCGCACAACCGTAGGGCGTTGCATCATAGGTATGCGGGGAACCGCTGCGATGGATAGAAACGTAATACTCCTGAGCAGATTTATGTTTATATATGGTAATCTCTCCCACGCTACATAATGGACGATATTGCTTCAAATCTTTCGAAACAATATTAATGGGGTGATCTTGGGTAAAGTCGTTAGCCAGCGCCATATCTGCAAATTGAGTGCCGGCCGTCAGACGGTAAAGCGCCGTTTCCCTCTTGGCATGGCTGATAGGGCTATCCGTCAGCAGAATAACTGCGCAACCGCGCTTGCGGTCGATGTACTCACTTCGACCCTTCTGACGCATGCGCTCCACCTTGTCTACCAGCCCCAACTCCATAAATATGGGGTTCGCAAGGTCATTTGCGTTGGACAAGCAGAGCATGACAAGCGGTTTCTCCCCTTTTATCTCCCTGTTGCGGTTAATGGTTTCGTATGCGTTAAACAATGCAGCAGCTTCATTCTTTATAGGGCGCTCATGGCGCTCAGGGATGAACTCATCATAAACCAGTAGGCGGACGTTCGATGCATCAAAGCCGCGCATGTTAGATATAGTCGATAGCGCGCAAGAGTAACCCAGCGGAGCGCCGACGGGCTTCCATTTATCGTCGCTGTCCTGCTCCATGTGATAAAATCCGGCGGAATACTTGGAGACGGCAACAGAACCGATATAGATGTCACGGTCATCATTGATAGACTTAAATGGCGAAAACTCCGGCCTGCTCACCATGTCCGCCTGTGCCTGTGTCCGCCGCATGTACATAAACGGGGTTTGAGTATCCAACACGTAGGATAGCGCGCCGTATGTCTTACCAGTACCACGCCCGCCTATAAGGAAAATTGTAAAACAACCTTGCCGCTCGCAGTAATCCAGAATCGCGGGAATGTCTGCCCAGCCGTCAACATTGTAGAGCTTCATTTTCAAGTACCTCCATTGTTTCACGTGAAACATCAATAAAAGAAAAGCGCCCACAAAGGGCGCTGTCTGGTGTTAACGTTCCACGTAATCGCAGGTAATGAACGGGCGCCCTTTTTTGCTGGTCGAGGACACAACCTTGATAGCGTCCACGGTATCAAAGAACGCCGTCATACTTTCGAAACTGCGCCGGAAGGTGGGCGAATTGGTAGCGTACATTTCGCCTTCGGTCGTGCGCACGGTCACGATTGTGGAATTTTCCCCGTCAGGCTTCTCATCCTCAAAGATGAGCCAGCCCGCAAGATCGAGCGTCTGTCCGGCTACGTCGCGCATGCGCTTAATGTCGTTCCCGTTGGCCATCTGATAGAGTTCCTGAGGCTTGAGGTTGTTAGACTTGGCGATAACTTTCATGGTTTTCTTCTCCGTTTCTTTTATTTGGTCGTTGAGTTAGTCGGGTGTCGTGCGATAGAGTCGGCCGATGGAACCGCACTATCACGGGGTGACAGGCAGCCGGTAGGCGCTGCTCAATGTTTCCCACCTGCATGCCACGCTTGGATGCTTTGCGTTACGTGTATATTATATACCATAAGACAGAGCTTGTCAACCCATACAGTAACATTTTTCTAGGATTCTGCGATACTCGTCCGTGATGCCCAGCGAGTATGTGCTATCGCGTAGAAGTACATTCGTCCCGACGTAAAGCTCATGGCCGTCAATGTTGACATATCCATACGGTTCATCATTGTAAACGCTTTCCATGCCCCCCGCTTCCCGGAAGATAAACCCCTCGTTAAACGCATCTAGTCCGCCGTACCGCTCTAGCTCTTTGCCGCCTATCTGTTTATTCACGCCTGCTACGGTGATATAGGTTTTCCCGTCCTGCTCAAATGCGTACTTTTTCGCGCCCAGCGTCTTAAACCTTTGGTCGGTCCTTTCCTGCTCATACACCCCCATGTAATGACGCTCACCGGCCGGGTCATCTGCATATGCGCCGTTTGCTATGCTATCTTTGATACGCTTAGCGTTGTACGGATTCCAGTCAATCTCCTGTACATACTTGACACAATCTGTATCGCAATACACAAAATTATCTCCCGCCAACTTAATACCCTCTTCCAGCCGGTAACGCGCCCATGCGGTTACCCAGCACCCCCACTGATAGGCCAAAAACGCTCGGCGGTTCGCTTCCTTCAAACGTTCGCTCAGCGGCACATCATCTTTAATATAATCGTTATCCTTAAATAGTATAGTTTCCTTGGCCGGGTTCTGAGCCATCATGCCATAGATGGAGTTGAGTTTGTTCTTGCTCTTCATGTAATATATTTCCTGTCCTTCTATGTTCTTGAGTTCGGTCTTTTTCCGGTAGTAGTTAATCGTTTCCTCCACCAATGGGCGCGGAAGTTTGCCATAGCGGGCAAACGCCACGTCAAACGCCTTAAAGTTGTCAAAATCGTATTCATCCAGCAGAATTCGCAGGTCGACATCTGTTATCGTTGTCTCGCAATATTTGCACTCCAATATACGCCCGTTGTCGTAGGTCGGCTCTATAATCTTCCGGCACTTGTCCCTTGCCAGATACGGAGCGCCCCAGTACGGGTCACGGAGCCGCACGCCCCAGAGCGCCACGCGCATGACAACAGCCTTATCCAAAACATTGATATAGCGGTCGAGTTCCTTCATGGTAGCTTCTCCCTTATAATAAAATCGCGACATCGGAAACTCGCAATTTACTTGTGTATCGGGGTAGCTGCTTGACCGGTCAGCACTAGCCACGTCTGTTATGATGCGCCCAGCATAGTAGCGGTTTGCATGCGTATTGCCGCCGCGAAAAGCTTCGCGGAGCAGAACAAACGTCTTCTCGTCCGGAAGGATGGAAGGAACCAGCGTGTGACTTACCTGCTTCATGGCGCGCTTCGCGTCCCTGCGCACGTATCCAGTAGAGGTCAGAGGGATGGTTATCAGGGTATCACCATCAACTTCCATTTCCTTTTTCAGAGCCTCGACAAGTCCGCGCACGTCATGAATACAGTAGGCTATCTGCTCATCGGTTAATGGAGTCCATGGATAGCGCGTTTCGCGATAGTCGAAATCCGCACCTGATAGCTTGACATGCTGAACGCCCATTTTCTTGGTGTACTCCGCAAGGCTCATGTTACTATGTATGTAACTGCATCTGTAAACTATTTTGCCGTCGAACATCGAGCAGTATAATATTTTTCGTCTGTCCATGCAGAAAACTTCGTCGGGCTGGAAGGGATAAATACCGCGCAAAAACTGGAACTCAAACGAGAGATTATGCACGTAAAACACAATACTCTCGTTCTCCCCCAGCAAGTCACACACGCGCGCCAACAACTGCCGGTATTCGTCCCATGTCCGCCCGATGATTGTACCCAGTTCGTCAATCTGTAACTGCCATATGTACATACTCGCCTGCTCAATGTCTGGTATGTTAGAGGTCTCAATGTCAAACGCACATACAAGGTCTTTTAAATCGCGTTTACTTTTACCGCCGTTGTTACCGCGCTTGCGCTTTACATGCTTCGCCTGCGCTATCAGCTCAAACGGAAATGTATCCACGGTGTAAACGCTATCCATGTTACTTCTTCCTTGTTATTAATTTGCGCAGTTTCTTGGAATCGCCGCCAGCCCGCGCCGCTGGAATGTCTTCTATTTCGTCCAAATGCTGGACAAAGAAACTGAAATCCTTCTCAACCTGTTCTTGCGGTATCTGCAAACGCTCGGATTCGTTCCAGATACGCGCAATAACATCAGATTCTAGGACGTTGCCCATAACCTCAGCGCGATGTTTCTCCATAAATGCGCCGAATTGAGCCAGATTCGCTTCCGTCACGAATTCGTATCCGTATTTGTGCAGGCGAGCAAGTGTGGCCTTCTCATACGCTTTGATACCGGAGACTGTACCTGTTTTCAGCGTCAGCACGTAGGACAAGCCTGTTAAATGATAGGCTAGCGCGCGCTGACGTTGATTCTCGCCTGCGGGAGTGGGCGGGTACTCGGGCATATCCTTCAAAGGGACAAGCTGCGCCTTAAGCAGTTTAGCCGATTCGCGTTCCGCATAGCCAGCCGCGACAAGACGGTTATAGCGCTTCATGCCAATGGCTAACAAGCGGCTATACTCTTTTCTTACCTGCTGCTCGGTCAGTAGTCCGCGCTGTATCGCTTGCGGTACATACACGTCCTCTGGATATGTTAGCAGTTGCTTTTTTGCAGCCATACGGGCACACCTCCGAAAGATGATTGATGATAACGACACTGTACAGATCGGGCATTTGCTTCGCGCCTTCGCGCGCTACATCGATAATCGCGCGGAGAAGTTCGGAGCGACTAATGTAGAGATCATGGGCAAAATCGTCAACCCACTCTGCAACCTCGCGGGACACTGCCACGCTTAGGCGATTGTCCCCATCAAGAAAGGGCTTCCGTGCCATCTAGCGTCACCTCCCCAAAATACTTCCAGCCGTGCATCTTGCCCGCGCGCTGAGCCTTCTTGATTGCAAGGTTCTTGTCACGGGACGGGCGACAGATACGTTCCACGTTGGCCGCTGTAGCCTTAACAGCGGAACGAGCGTAGCGGGATTCAACTCCGATATTGTACGCCCACGGTTCACCCTGATGGTTGCAGGCTGCGAATGCGTACCATTCCTTGCCGATTTTTGCAACAAACGTTTTCATATGATTTTTACCCCCAGTTTTTGTGCTGCGCGAAATACAAGTTTTGTGTGCTGCTCTTCGTCAGTGATAAAAGCTTGCTCGTTAGTCATTCCGGCAAGGTCCACAAGTTCATCAGCAATCTTCATGTTCCATGTATCGGAGCACCGAAGCAGACGAGCGAGTTCTTGCGCGTAGAGTTGGCGATAGTAGTCATCCATTTTCCGCACCTCCTGTATTTTTTGATGAGAATAGTATACCATATATTTTAAGCAAAGTCAAGAGGAAAGGTTGAAAGGCGGGAAGTTTTATGGTAATATAATCGAGGTGATGTGGATGAATTTATTGCTCAGGCTTTTCAGATTCGGGAGATTGGCAGAAGACCGCTGGCGTATGGGTATGTGGCCACCGAACAGGGGCTACATTAATGTTGATACTGAGGCATGGGAAGCAGTAAATTATTTAATTTATTTTCGAAAACCCTTGAAACGGAATAAAATATATGATATACTTTATCCATCAAGAGAAGGGAGCGAAAAACATGACTCAGAAATTCATCAAGAACATGATCGAAAACGGAAAGCATAACTTCGGTGAGATCAGCTACACTACGAAAAAGTATCGCTACGTTATCCGTCAGGAGTTCGAAACCGACACGCATCGCTGGTTATATAGCCTGTACAGGGTGGAACGCCCCGACTACGGCAAGGGCTGGCAGTATTACATGGACTACGTAGAGGACGTGACCGAGTACATGCGGGCAGCAGGACTGTACTAACACCCCGCACGGGCACGGGCGCAGGCGCAAGGGCTTGCGCCCTTCACAATGCCGGGCGG
>ERZ780208.2268-NODE-2268-length-13667-cov-5.004555_pt1 | contig 13667 bp, 18 predicted proteins | sample MGYA00511167_ERZ780208 | MGnify/ENA primary metagenome ERZ780208 (study PRJEB29588, sample SAMEA2159202) | human gut metagenome | biome: human gut; feature: human-associated habitat; material: faeces | place: Denmark | collected 2008/2010 ... | reverse complement strand
GCGATTCCATGGTGGATGCCGGAATTGACGAGGACGATCTGCTTGTTATCGAGCGCAATTGCCCTGCTCTCGAGGGGGATATAGTCGTTGCGCTGGACGAGGACAACCAGAATACGCTGAAGCGATACGCCGGCTACGACAAGGACAGCGGGTATTACATCCTCGAATATGAAAACGAGGCTCGATACCCGGGCAAAACAATAAAGGTGCGGAGCTTTCAGGTACAAGGCGTTGCCCGGCACGTAATCAAATCACTCTAAACAATAATCTTGATTCGATGGGAGATGTGTTGTTTTGAATGCAAAAGATGTGAAATGCCCCATTTGCGGCACAGTCAACAGGAGTCTCGATTTAGATGAGACCGACGGATGGATGGAATGTGAGAGCTGCCATAATGCCGTTCAGATATTGGCGTACGCTAAAACCAAGCGCGTTCCGGTATATCAGATGGCAGATTGCAATCTCCTCGTTCCGTTGAGCAAGAAAAGATAGAAGGAGAATGGCGATGCTGGAGGATTGGACGATTTACTCTTGGTATTGCCCAAACTGTAAGACGCAGGTAGCGGGGCTAAAAAACAAGAAAAATCAAATCAGAGTTATTTGCACAAAGTGCGGCGTTGAAATGGTTCGCACGGTTGTAAGCAGGCGGCATGATGTGATTGATATGTTCGCACCGTCAGGAATGGAACATAGCGAGCTGGAATTGAGGGAGTATTGATATGACGATGTTAGAGGCTTTTGTAAAGGAGCGCAACGAGGCGCTGTTCAGCCTTGACCGCAAGAAGATCGAGGCCTACATGATCAAATATGGAGAAACGGAAATTGCGCAGACACCCGATGTTGTTTTCTGGGCATCCGTGTACAAGGCCATTTGCGGTGTCAAGGATGCGCCGGAAGCCATTGTAAGCAAGGCAAAGGCATGGCTGCATGAGCACGGTATGAGCCCTTATCTGGCGGGGTGATAGATTTCTCCCCCCTGATTTGTTTGAAGAACATCGAAGCGAGTTCCTATAACAACTGAATCTACGACATCACGACGGAACGGTCGGGCTGAAACAGGGCCGCGCTAAATCCGCTTCCAGGTCACTTGATCGTGGGCAGCAGCCCGAACATGAACCGGTAGTTATTCCAGACATACGTGAGGGGCCACCGGCAAGGTAAGACACTATAGTTCTATCTATAGGTCCGCCTTGTCGGTGGCCTTTTTTTGTTTTTTACCGACATCACAAATACATATTCGCAGCCTGAAGTACAAGGGCCAAGGATACAAATACGCTGATTTCAAACTCTTTTGAAAAAGCAGTATGGGTACCCTTAGATTTCTGCGCCCTTTTTCAGGCAGGCAGCATCGGGAGTCCTTTTCGCCAGCGTAGTTGTGTCCTTTGGACCGCAGCAGGCGGAAAGGACTTTTTATGTGCGACCAGTGGCTCTGATATATCGCTGAATACCCGTAATCTCTGAATTTTTGACTTTCACCCAAATTCAAAAATTCAAAGGAGATTACGACAAATGGGATTTAATTATGGACTCGAAAAGAGAAAGTTCACCGAGGAGTGGAAGAAGCTCTACCACGAATATAAAGCTACCGGCATGAGCGGAGAGGATATTCAGGATATCTATGCGTTCGACCTGAATGTGTTCAGGAAGAACAGGACGGAGTTCCAGCGCACACAGCCCCTCTCAGAAAGCTCCTGTGACGACGGAACCGAACAGGGTGAATCTATGTCTGCCCTATTAAAAAAGTTTTCTAGCGTGCTTTCTGTGTGCGACAAGTATTCTTTCCAAAGTGACCCCCGCTTTGCGTGGGTTGATGAAATGGAGAATGACGAATTATATCGGAAGATTATTTCTCTGCCCAAAATAGATATGGACCTGCTGACGCTGATCGCATTTGAATGATATTCACAGCGGGAGGTTGCAGAAATTTGCTGCATTGTCCCCACCGCGATCTGCAAAAAGATCGCAAAACTCAAAAAACTTCTGTATGGTGGTTAATTTTTGCCCGTTTTCGTTGCCTACCAAGTGAAAGGATTTTTTCGAAAACAAAGGAGCAGCAGAATATGAACCATTTGAACGAGGAGAACTCGTTTTGAATAGACCGATGTATTTGTGCCTTTGCCCGGTTTGCCTTGGTCAGTTCCTCGACACAGGAATCTATAAGATCGTGCGGGAAAATCACGGACAAGCAAAAGAGCTCTGTGATATCTGTAATTATCGCAACGGGTACGATTTCATCATCTATTCCAAAGCGGAAAAGCAATGTGAGGTGGTAGACCAATGGCAATGAAAAAGTCTGAGCTGAGAGAACTGTACCTGATGATGTTTCCGGAGTATCCGGACATCGTGAACATCACTCAGCTCCAATCGATGCTTGGTATCAGCCGCCATCTTGCCTATGACTTGATCAATGACGGGTATATCAGAGGACTGAAAATCGGAAATGCTTTCCGGATACCCAAGGTCAATGTCATTGAGTATGTCATGGATCAGGGGAAAAGTGCGATTTGAACTCCGTTTTGATGATCGCATATTTGAGTATCTCCCACCGACCGAATAAAATATAGATGTCGGTGGGAGATGCCTGTATACAATTCAATGATTCCAGAGGTAATAAAAATGGTATCAGGAACTCTTGCGCTGAAGAACGGCTACTATTATGCCGTTCTCAGCTATCGGGACGCAGCAGGAAAACGCCATCAAAAATGGGTATCGACAGGATTGCCCCAAAAAGGTAATAAGTGCCGGGCAGAACAGGAACTTATTCGTATTCGCAGCGAATTTGAGATTCCTCCGGCTGCTGGAGAATTAAACTCCAATATGCTCTTTGCAGATTATTTGGATCAGTGGCTTGAGATTGTCAGAGCGAGAATCAAGCCCGCAACATTCGCTCGTATCAAGGGATGGTCAAAAGCACGATTCGCCCATATTTCCGCAAAAAGGAGCTAACCTTGAAAGAACTGGAGGCTCGGCACATCCAACAGTTTTATACGGAGAAGCTGAAAACCGTTACGCCGAATTCCGTTATCCACTATCATGCGGTAATTTATCAGGCCTTGAAGTATGCGATGAAAACCGACATGGTACCGCAGAATGTTGCCATGAAGGTGGATAGGCCGAGGAAGAACTCGTTTCAGCCGACCTTCCTTGAATGCAGAAGTTGTTCGAGATTGTCAAGGGAACGCGGCTGGAGCTTCCGGTTTTGGTTGCTGCGTTTTATGGACTGCGCCGTGGCGAGGTGCTCGGGCTAAAGTGGGATGCGATTGATTTCAATCGCGGAACGCTGACCATCAAACGAACAGTCGCTGAGGCAACGATTGACGGCACCATGAAAATTATCGAGCAGGATTCTGCTAAGACCAAATCGAGCCTGAGAACGCTTCCCCTGGTTGGGAGCTTCCGCGACTACTTTCAAAAGGTCAAGGAAGCGCAGGAACTCAACAAGAAGGTTTGCGGCAACTGCTATAACTACGAATATGACGGTTATGTCTTTGTAGACGAGCTTGGTGATTTAATGCGACCGGAATATCTGACAAGTTATTTCCCACAGTATATCCAAAAGCACGGTTGTAAAAGAATGCGTTTTCACGATTTAAGGCACAGTTGCGCAAGCCTGCTTCTTGCAAACGGTGTTCCGCTGAAACAAATTCAGGAGTGGCTGGGACACAGTGATTTTTCCACCACCGCTAACATCTACGCCCACCTTGACTACAGATCCAAAATATCCTCGGCGCAGGCCATGGAGCAAGGGATGCTTCTTCCGAGGTCAGATGATTTCGGGAGCCGCTGGTAAGATGTAACCGAGCAGGGCAAGATAACAGAACCGGATTTGAACCCGGTTTTCGACTAAAAAACATGCCGTTCTAACAGGAAAAATCGGCAAATTTAAGAAGCTGGGCAAAAAAGGAAAGTCCAGCAAACCCTTGAGTTTACTGGACTTTTTTGGCGGAGAGTTAGGGATTCGAACCCTAGAAGCCTTTCGGCTTACAGCATTTCGAGTCAAGTTGCCAAAACCGAACCTGGCGGAATTTGACGGAAGATAACGGCAGATGCGAGAACCCCGAAAAAGCCGTGTTTTCAAGGCTTTTCGCACCTCTTTGAATCGAAAACAAAGTGAAAATCCGAATCCGAAAGTCTCCTCCGATTTCGCCGAGTTCTAACGGATTTCCGGAAAAGCCTATTAGAATTTTTGATATAACCGAGCGATTTTTCGCCTCAAAATCACGCTTTTGGCAGTGCGTGAAAAGCACCGGTTATGCCGGACTGCACCCAAAGTCGTGTAGGAAAATGCCGGGTCGGAATCAAAACTGCCGTTATCGGCAAAAATATAAGTGAAAACAGATTTAGAATGATTGATTTTTTGCCGATAATGTGGTATACTGATGATAGTAATTTCGGAGGGCAAAATGATGAAATATTTATCTGTGAAAGAGGTAGCCGTGCTTTGGAACACCTCCGAGCGCAGCGTTCGCAACTACTGTGCGGCAGGGCGCGTCCCAGGCGCTTTTCTGACGGGCAAGACCTGGAACATTCCCGAAAACGCCGAGAAGCCCGAACGGAGCAATAAAAGCAAACCAGCGCCGCAGACTTTGGCGGATAGTCTCAAAGAAGAAAAACGCAGCCGGATCCACGGAGGAATTTATCATAAGGTGCAGGTTGAGCTGACCTATAATTCCAATCATATGGAGGGCAGCCGCCTGACCCACGAACAGACGCGCTTTATTTTTGAAACCAACACCGTCGGCATCACCGAGGAAGGCGTTCGGGTGGACGATATCATCGAAACCGCCAATCACTTCCGTTGCATTGACGAGGTCATCGAAAGTGCAAAATCGCGGCTCAGTGAGAAATTCATCAAGCACCTGCATTTTATTCTGAAAACCGGAACAAGCGACGCAAAGAAAGATTGGTTCGCCGTCGGCGATTACAAAAAGTTGCCGAATGAGGTCGGCGGGCGGGAAACGACCTTGCCCGAGGAAGTGTCGGTGGAAATGAAAAGATTGCTCAATGAGTATAACGACAAAGAAACGGTGACGCTTGAAGATATCCTTGCGTTTCATGTGCGGTTTGAGCGCATCCACCCTTTCCAGGACGGTAACGGGCGTGTCGGTCGGCTGATTATGTTCAAGGAATGCCTGAAACACAATATCGTGCCGTTTATTATTGAGGACAGCATAAAAATGTTCTATTATCGCGGACTGCAGGAGTGGGACCGGAAAAAAGGATACCTGGCCGACACCTGCCTGTCGGCGCAGGATACATTCAAGAAATACCTGGATTATTTCAGAATACCGTATGAAAACTGAAAACCTCACGCACGGATCATATAAAGCTGTGCGTGAGGTTTTTTGTAATATACCATGCCTTTGCAAAGTAGGACAAGAATTTATTCCCTGTAACAAAGTGAAAATTCAGCAAATTTTCACTTTGGTCAAGTGATTCTTGCGAAAAACAGAACAGCCAAAAATAAGACAGCGGCTATCATACACCGACTCAGTTATGTCGCTGTCGTTGCAGAGAATTTCATAATATAATAAAGTCTGTTTAAAATATAATCTGTTCACTTCTGCCAAAGTTCATTTCCTCCTTGCCGACATTGAGGTGCAGACACAAACTCTCTTTCTTTGAATATACCAAAATAGAAAGCGTTACCAAACAACTCAAAGCAACAAACTTATCTACATATAATGGCATCAGGCACGAGAGAGTGACTACCATACCTGCTTCAGTTTTTAATCAAAATATTTTTTATATCTGCTAAACGCAGGATCTTCTAATACATCCAACTTATTACCCGTTTGTTGTTGAATAAGCATACAACAAATCCCTATTCTGTGTAGCATGGGAGAAACAATTGTATGTGTAGAGTTTAGATATGTTTTAATATCTTCAACAGATATTGGGATTTTATAACCGTGTGAGCTACTAGCAATTATAACTCCGTCATCTCTTAAAGGCGCTATCACTTTTCGATAAAGAAAATTTCGACTTATTTTTTGTTTTGTATATTCCCTCAGAATTGTTATAATTTGGTTAGAATAAATATATCGTGTGGGATCAACATTTTGTACGTAGAAAAGTAGGTAACGAAGAAATGCTACTTGCGCTCGTTTTTCATCTGTCTCTATCTCTTCATTCTTTGTAATAAAGTCCGATGCGCATTTTACCGATAAAGCATAAATGTCTTTGTCAAAATTACATTCTTCAGGAGTTGTTGTTCCCCAATAAGGCTCTTTTTTATTCGGGAACTCATCGAAAGCCATTATTTTGCCCCGCAACATTTCATAATAATTTGGAACATTGGGATCTGTTAAGAAACGATTAATGGATCCACCTATAAAATCTGCGAGCTGAACAAGTATGTTGTCTTTGCTATCACAATAATCAAAATCATATTCATTGAGAAGATTGTACTGTGGTCTTCTTTCAGCAACATATTTTTTGAATGACTCCTGAAATTCTGTTGTTCCAGTTTCATCCTCAAGAATCTTCAATTTTGGATATACATGATATAACATGTCATAAATTCTTTGATGTAAAAACTTTATAAAAGATTTTTTGTACTCAGTAAGAGGAGTACCGTTTATAAATTCTTGTTTATTTGCAATGAAAAGTACAATACGAAATTCTATTGGCAATAATTGAGAAATAATACGGGTACGTCTTTTATTATCACTGCCTATCTTACTTGACTTTAATTCTGTGTTTGCAAAACCGTTATTTTTCTTTATTTCATTGATTGCATTATGCAATTCTGCGATTTTTGTGTCTTCAACAACTACAGCACACAAAATATAATATTTTGATGCTCCTTCAGTGGTGAAATCAAAGCCAAAACTACCACACTCATCTATGTATGCTGTCCTATTAAGTTGGGATTGAACGATTATTTGTTTTTCAATATCATCAAATGACATCTGATATTCTTTAGCCATAATTCTCACCTCTTATTTTTACAATATTAGCGATATTCTTTCATCAGCCCTAATTAACAAGATCCATATACACTTAATCTTGAACGCAATTGTCCTACGAATTTACGTGCTTTCCCAAGATAGTCCCAATCTCTAGATAAAGCTGACATTAATGTTCTCGCTTTTCTAAGATAAGTAACTCGATTAGTTCTGTCTGCTTCATAATAATTCAAGTAAACAGTAGCCAATTTGGCCGAGCACTGATAGTATTCTTGGTCAAGTATTTTCTGTTCTTCAAAAGAAATTGTGCTTTCTTCCAAATATCGAATTCCTTCTAAAAGTTCGCCTTCATCAGATAAATATTGCCCAAAAAGCCACAATAGAGAAGCATACGATTTCGTTTGTTGTATACTGGAGTATTGTTCAATAGTTTTAATTGCATATATCGAGTCGTAATAGGCTTTCTTGATTAATGCTGTATGTTTTTTATCTAAAACACAGGATTTATCTACTAGCTGCAAAATACGAGCCCGCTGATATTTAATGTATGGATGAGCAGTAACGCTTTCTGACTCGTCGCAAGTTTTCAAGAAATCTTCCAGTGCAGTAGTAATTCTATATTTCCCAGAGAAAACACATTCTCTTTTCACTTCGCCATACATTTGATACATCTTTGAGGCGGTTATTCTGTCAATATCAGCAGTGATTTGCCAATCGCTCATAATCTTTGCTAATGAATGATTAGATTTTATATCTTCCTCCAATTGTGCAAGGGAATGTTGAACTTGTCTTCTTCTGGTTGTAATTTTGCCTGAAAGTTTACTATAGGTTTCCGTATCTGGTATAAATCTACCCACAATGTATTTCTCTGCAAAAGCGTTTAATGAATACTGTGTGTCTCGTTTTTCAACAATCAAATAATTACAAAGCACATCAACAACCTGTTCAACAGCCGGATACGATTCTTCCGTCAGAAGACAAATTGTATTAATATCAGTACTGTTGTTTTCTATGATTGCAAACACTTTTAACACTTTGTAGAACAACTTGCTTCCTTCGGAGAAAAAGCTCTCAATATGTTCAAATGTATCCTTATACATAAACTCCGATACCACTTCATATGCGTTAGAAGGAGTCGAAGAAAGCGCTGTGCGTAATGCTTTCCAGGCATTTACGTTTGAGAATTCAATTTTAAGATTTCCTAAAGTTACAAGACGACTGCTTAATCTTCTAAGGCTTAACACTAAAACAAGAGTATTACCCTTGGACAGATCTAATAATTGCGCCTTTTCGTCATCGGTGAGACATAAACTTAAGGAGTTTTCTTCGTTGTATTGATAAATAAAATCGCTGCCTGTTGATATATCAAATCCTGCAAGTTTGAAATTTGTTTCATATTCTTCACTGTTTCTTGATGTCAATATAAATTGCATTTCAGAGGGGGTTTGGCAATCAACAAATGTTTTTATTTTGTTTCTTTCTTCAATAGAAAGAGTTTCCAAATTATCAATAACAACAATTCCTTCGCTTCTAAAGCCACGAAGATTATCAACGCCTAATTCAGAGTGCAGTAACTGTATAAATTCTTCCGAAGTTTCAAAGTGACATTTGATTTTTTGTTCAATGAATTTCCCAGTTTCAGAAGCAATGCCGAGTTTCCTTTGTTTGGCCGAGAAAAACAGAATATATTTAGGGCTATATTCATTTATTGTTGTATTGTCCTGAATATCTCGAACGATTTGCTTTAACGCCTCTAAAACCAGGGCGGTTTTTCCTACACCACCATAACCATAGATACAAAAAGAATGTTGTTTTCGAAGATCCTCTGGCTTTCCGTATATAAAACTTTTTATACGTTCAATTTCATTTTCTCGGCAAACAATCCTAGACTCGCTATACGGCATGTCATTAAAATTATTTTTTTCTACAGGAATATTTAATTTCCTTTGTTGCAACGCTGTTATTTCAGATAAAATAGCATCTTTGGTTTTTTGTAGAAAATATTTATCGTCAAGGAACATACAAATATCCTTTGCGAAAGATAAAACAGGGATTAAATGGGAATCCTCTAATGTCCTGCATCCCGGATGATCGAGCTTATTCCTAGAATAACGATATTTTTCTGCCAAATCGCAAAACGCAGAATATGAACCAAACAACGAGTACAAACTTCCGAAATTTTCCACCAGAGCAAAAGTGACTAAATTAAGTGCACCGACCATTGGTACATCAATGTCAGATGTTATTATTTCGTCAACTGAGTTTACAGCAGTTTTAAATTTTTGATATGTATTCTTTAACGTATGCTTAGAAACTGCATTGCAAAGTACATCTCTTAAAAATTGAGGGCTTGATCCTGACAACAAAGCTTGTTTTTGCGTCATAGTATTTTCAAAATCCGTGTCAACAGCATAAGCCGTCGTAATCACTTCAGCAATATAGGCCCTATAGGGTATTTCAAACCCCATTAATAGTGTGCGAAACATATCATGTTGTTTAATTGTTAAATACATAATTCTTCTCCTTTTGCTTCACAGTGGCTTGCACATTCGCAATCATTTAAATTTTTAAAATTTTCAGGTGGACGGTTTTAGTTTAAATAACTTCCGATAGTAGCTTTGATTTGTTTAACTTCGTCAAGAAATCAACCCATTGATAAGTATTTTAGAAATCGGCTCAGTTATGATGCTATATTTCATTATAATCTCCCTTGATGTTTTATATATGAATTTTGCGCTAATGGCACCAATGAGATGCAGCTTGAAGAAAAGACATATGTGGGACAATAAGATTTAGTTTTTTGTGCTTAAACCATCACTTCCCACTTGCCGTATCTCTTTCCGCTTTCACGGCTGATATACTTTTTATCTTGCAGCGATTTCATAATTCGCTTGATCGTTGCAATGGATTTTCCGGTTTGTTCTGCAATTTCTTGCTGTTTTATCGCCGGTTTCTTTGCGACCAATTCTAAAACCGCCAATTCTTCTAAAGTACAGTCCAAAGTATCAAATTGATACTTTGAAACTTTGGAATTGATACTTTGGAAAGTGCCTTCATCCGCAAAATCAATGTGCATATAACGGTTTTTGAGTTCATGATTTGTGCCCAGCAGGAGATTTGCGAAAAACAATTCCAAAAACTTTGTGGTGGAATGAACGCCCTTTTGCAAATTATTATAGTTTGCCCGGACCAGTGCGTTGCGGAAATACCAAGAGTTTTCACGGAACGCATCGTTATTGACGCGGAATCCAAAGGTTTTCATATATTTAATCATAAATACGGCGGTGGCACGGGTGTTTCCCTCACCGAAGGGATGAATCTGCCAAATATCCGATGCAAACTTTGCGAGGTGCTTTACCGCTGCTTCAACCGATAGCCCCTCATAAGAAAACTGCTTTTCGGTGGCAAAATCATAGTCCAAAGTTTCTTTAATGCTGTTCCAATCTGCATAAATTACGGTATCGCCGTTCAGCACCCACTCTTTCTTGGTGATGTTATATTGCCTGATTTGACCAGCGTGGTCAAATACGCCCTCAAATAATCTGCGGTGAACGGTAATCCACTCGGCAGGGGAAAACTGAAATGCTTTTTCTCCCAGCAGTTTTGTGATTCTTGCGGATACGATATCCGCTTCTTTGGTTTCGTTTTCCGTCTCGGTTCGGGTGGTGCGCTGCTCATAATAACTGTGAATCCGCTTCTGTGCTTCATCAATGGTGATTTTGCCCTCAATGTGCTCCTTTGCGGTATCCAGCAAATACTCAGAGGTATTCAGTCCGTCAACCGCCTGCAAGCCGATGGCAGTCTGCCACGCTTCGCTTTTTTCGGCTCTGTCGGGTTCGCCTTGCTTTATATATTCTTCAAGTTCAAATTGCCAATTCTTATCCGGCATATTTGCACCTCATTCCTTACTCAAATCTTCCGTCTTGAAGGTCGTGTAACCCTCGTAATAATAGCTGTGGTCGATGCCTTTCATATAGACCTCACGGCTATCTACATCATCGGTGAGTGCGTTTTTCAAAAGATGTTTAATTTCAATATCTTTTATCGGGCTGCGCTCCATGGCAAGAAGATAATCTTCTTTATCAATCTTGCTCCAATCAACGACTTTGTGAAGCTCGGTTTTGAAAATGAGGTCGAGCCAAATGCGGGCGCTGCGCCCGTTTCCTTCTCTGAAAGGGTGGGCAATATTCATTTCCACATACTTCTCGACGATTTCATCAAAAGTGGACTGCGCCATTTTATCAATGTTGGCAAGTGCCGCCTGCAAGTACATCAGCGGAGCAAAACGGAAGTTGCCCTTGGAAATGTTTACGGTTCTGAGTTCTCCGGCAAAATTGAAGATTTCATCAAAGAGATACTTATGAATTGCTTTCAGCGCAGAGAATTTTCCCGCTTCCAATTTATCAAGCAACCCGTTTTCAAAAAGTTCAAGTGCCTTTTTCTTGCTGATGCGCTCTTCCGCACGAGCAAGGTCGGTAGAGCTTGTCAGCCCCAATTTATTTTCAAGTGCCATAGCGCACCTCCCGATTAGTTTACAAGATATTTAAGCACAAAAAACAGTCCGACAAACGCTGCAATAATCAATAACACAATCCATCCGGAGGCTTTCCGTCCTTTCTTTTTTGAGGAAACTGGCTGTACAAGATATGTATACTGTAACTGTGAAGATTGACCGTGCTGTTTTGGTTTTGCGACAGGTTGAGGTTTTGTCGCCTTTCGGCACATAGCAAGCGGGTCGCTCTGATTCATAATTCTATCGTAAAAGTCGTCAATCCACTGCGCATCGCCGTATTCGCACATATTCTCCTCTGTGCAATTTGGCTCATGGGCAATTTGATTTCGAATCCACCGATAGTGCTTAAGATGCTTGAGATCTTCATCCCAGCCTTGAACCCAATAACAACCATTTGGCGTATTTTCCATATCGTCTATATAGGCAGAGATACCGTGCTGAGTTTGCAGCATATCGCCGCATAGTTTTTCAAGATGCTTATATGAATCTATAAAGCCCATAGCTTGTCTCCCAACCCGGATTACTTATCCGCCGCAATGCCGGATTTCATCCAGGCGTCCACTTCGCTTATTTTGAATTTCCACAGCCTGCCGATTTTGGCGGCGGGCATTTCTCTGCGCTCAATCCAGTCAAGAACGGTGTCACGGCTGACGCCCAAATATTCCATAATTTCTTTCATCGAATACCAGCGCTCAAGGTTGTTATCCATAGTGAAACCCTCCGTTTTCACGAAAATACAATATCACAAGATATAGTATAGCACATTTTTTAAAATTTCACAAGGTTTAATAGGGGTTTATTCGGAGTTTTCAAGAAAAAATCATAAATTGTACAGCGCATCAAACAAACTACGGACCAAAGCATGGGTGAATAATTCTGTTATAATCTTTGTTATTGATGACAACGGTGCTTTGTTTCATTTTACTTGGCAGCAACGGAGCAGCAACGGAAAAAGCAGAAAGTTATCGAATAATATTTGAAGTTCGGCGGAAAAGCGTCGAATTATCTTGTGAAAAAGTCTTTCATATGGTATAATATAAAGTGTTAAATTGTAATTATCTTTCAAAGGTGAGGTCTCAAATGATGAAAGCAAGTTATAAAAAACTATGGAAACTCCTTGTTGACAAAGAAATGAGCAAATCAGACTTGCATAAAGCCACAGGGCTTTCCTCCAGCACCATGACAAAACTCCGCCGCAGCGAGGATGTTTCTATGGAAGCCCTCCGCAAAATCTGCACTGTTCTTGACTGTAATATTGCTGATATCGTTGAGTTTGAAAAAGATAAATAGTAAACACATTAAGTATCATGTAACGCAAAACACAGCAAAAAACGATAAAAGATTTAGCGGGAATGTCATTTACGAGAAAGAAATTTTGAGTGTTGCGCTGAAAATTTTCGTCATCAATGCAATGTATATAAATGATGTTTAATATATCCTCAAGTAAAGGAGAAGAAGATATGGCATATCAAAGCGAAGCTGCTCTGGAACAGCAATTTATAGAACAACTCAACAAGCAAGAGTATACCACGGTTTCTATACCGGATTATGAGGCCTTAGAAGCTAATTTCAAAAAACAGTTTGAACTATTCAATGCGTCAAAACTTGATACACCGCTGACTGAAAAAGAATGGGAACGCATTTTTAATCTTATGTTAGGAAAATCCATCTTTCAAAGCGCAAAAATCCTTAGGGATAAATTTGTATTGGAGCGTGAGGATGGCACAAAGGTTTATCTTTCGTTTTTTGATATTGACCATACAAAGAATATTTTTCAGGTTACCAATCAAACAACGGTCGTGGGTAAATATGTAAACCGTTATGATGTTACAATTCTTGTGAACGGCCTGCCTTTGATACAAGTGGAACTGAAGCGGCGTGGCATTGATATTCGTGAAGCCGTCAATCAGGTAATGCGTTATAAGAAACATTCTTATAATGGCTTGTATCACTTTATCCAATTGTTTGTAGTGTCAAATGGCATTGATACAAAGTATTTTGCTAATTCAGATCGAGATTTGATGTACAGCCTTGCATTCTTTTGGACGGATTTTAACAATGTTCGTATTACAAACCTAAAAGAATTTTCTATTGCTTTTCTTGCCCGTGATCATATTATTAAAATGCTTACACGCTACACCATCCTGAATGATACCGATAAAATTTTGATGGTCATGCGTCCCTATCAGGTTTATGCCGTAGAATCTCTGATTCGTCAGGCTACGCTTACAAACCGGAATGCC
>ERZ780208.2266-NODE-2266-length-13675-cov-3.957562_pt1 | contig 13675 bp, 8 predicted proteins | sample MGYA00511167_ERZ780208 | MGnify/ENA primary metagenome ERZ780208 (study PRJEB29588, sample SAMEA2159202) | human gut metagenome | biome: human gut; feature: human-associated habitat; material: faeces | place: Denmark | collected 2008/2010 ... | reverse complement strand
TACCGCGGCAGCCGCCTGCAGACGGTGCTCTGCGTGCTCAGCACACGTTTGCACCGTGCCCTCAAAACGTACAGCCGCCTGCATTACATCACCCTGACGGACTTCAACCGGCAGAAGCTGCTGGCGCTTAAGCAGATTCCGCCGGAAAACGTGTCCGTAAAGCCGAACTTTGTGGAACCGCCGGAGACGATTGTGCCATATGCGGCGCGCGAAAATCAGGTGGTGTACATCGGTCGTCTGGATGCGCTCAAGGGCATTCGGCTGCTGCTGGAAGCGTGGGCGCGCTACGAGCGTTCAGGCGGGGGCATGAAGCTAATCATCTGCGGCACAGGGCCGGAGGAAGCATGGTGCCGCGAATATCTGACGCGGGAAAAGCTGAAGCAGGTGGAGCTGCGCGGCTTTGTGCCAAATTCGGCGGCACGGGCGCTGATGGGGCAGTCCAAGGCGCTGATTCTGCCAACACAGTGGTACGAAGGCTTCCCAATGACAATTGTGGAAGCCTTCAGCGCCGCCACGCCGGTGATTTGCTCGGATTTAGGCAACGCGGGTTCCCTGATTTCGGACGGCGTGACAGGCTTCAAGTTTCCGGCGGACTCGGCGGAACAGCTGGCACAGACGCTCAATCGGCTGCAGCACGCGGAATCCGTCAGCGAGGGCGCGCTGAAAACGTATCAGGAGAATTTCACGGCGGAAGCAAATTATCGTCAGCTGATGGCGATTTACAGCAAGGCGATGCAGAAAAGTGGCGAAAGGAACGAACCATCATGCGGCTGATTGTGGCAGATGTACGGAGCACCAGCACAGACGGCATTGCCGCTGGGCATTATTTCACCGTCGCGCAGAATTATCTTGACCTGTTCGGCGCGGAGATGGATGTGCGCATTGCGGGCGGGCCGGTGTACGGCGACCACTTCGGGGACAAGCTGATTCGTCTGCCGCATGATTACATCGTGGGCAGTTCGGCGGTGCGCAACAAACGCGCCGTGTTCCAGAACGTGCGCGCGCTGCTTCGGGAAGCGCAGGATGACGTGATTGTCCTCCAGTGCAGCGCCGTCGCAACAGCGTATCTGGGGCTTGCGCTGTTCAAGAAGAAAGAAACGCGGGTCTACGCCATCCAGTACAGCACCGACGGCGTCAATTCGGTGCTGAAGCGGGGGCTGTATGCGCTGTGCAGGTGGAAAATCAGCGGCGTTATCTGCCCCAATGCGGCCATTGGCGCGGCGTACGGGCGGCCGATGTGCGTCGTGTCCGATTACATCAGCACAGGAACGGTGCAGCCGCCTGTGCCGTATGCGCAGAAGCGCTATGATTTCGGCATGGTCGGGCTGATTACGTCGGACAAGGGCGTTGTTGAAGCGGCAAAGCAGCTGCGGAACACGCCGTATCGGGTGCTGATTGCGGGTCGGGTGCAGGAAGCGCCGCTGGAGGCGGAGCTGCGGGCAGTCTGCGCGGGGGCGAAGAACATCGAGCTGCGGCTGGAATACCTGTCCGAAGCGGCGTATGACGAGGCGATTCGCCAATGCCGCTACTGCATCCTAAACTATTCGGAGAATTACTCCCTGCACAGCAGCGGCGTTGTATTCGATATTCTCTTCCGGGGCGTGCCGATTGTGGGCAGCCGCTGTGGGACGCTGCAAATGGTGGAAGCAAACGAATTGGGCAAAACGGTATCCAGCATGGCGGATTTTGCGCCGGAAAGGCTGCTGGATGAAGCCGAGCATGACCGCTATGTGCGCAACATTGCGCGCTACTGCCAATCGCAGGCGCAGGAGCGGGAAAAGCTGCGGGATTTTCTGACGCGGGGCGCGGTGGAATAACCATGCCGCACAGCGCAAAGTGAAAGGAGGGGTTGAAGCGTGAAGGTCATGTGGATGGGGAATATTATCCTCCCTGCCATTGCGGAAAAAGAATCGCTTCCCCCGGTGTATATCGTGGGCTGGCTGGTCGGGCTGTCGCGGCGGCTGACGCAGCTGCCGGATGTGGCGCTGACGTATGTGTTTGACGCGCCAAAAGCGCTGACGGGCGAAGTGGACGGCTACCGCTATTACGGGCTTGTCAACCCCACACGCCCTACGCAGCGGTGCGGCGAAGCCTACACCCGGCAGCTGGAGGATATTCTGCGCAAAGAGCAGCCGGATGTCATTCACCTCTGGGGCACGGAAAATCAGCACACGCTGGCCATGGTTGACGCGGCGGAACACCTGGGGATGCGCGAGCGGATTGTAATTTCCATTCAGGGGCTTCTGTCCATATACGCGGAGCATTATCGCGCTTATCTGCCGGAACACGTCTGCCACGGGCACACGCTGAAGGACTTGGTGAAGGGCAATATCGTCCGGCAGGAAGCAATCTACCGCCGCGTCGGGCAGTATGAACAGGAAGCCCTGCGCATGGTGCAACACGTTATCGGGCGCACCGACTGGGATGCTGCCTGCATGGCGGAGCTTGCCCCGCAGGCGGCCTATCATTTCAACAACGAAACGCTGCGGGACGAGTTCTACACCGGCGAATGGTCGCTGGACAGCTGCGAGCCGCACAGTCTCTTCTGCAGTCAGGCGCATGTGCCACTCAAGGGGCTGCATCTGCTATTGCAGGCGCTGGCGATTGTCCGCAAGCGCCATCCCGATGTCAAGCTCTATGTAGGGCGCAAGGACTATGGACGCATTCCGCCGCCTGCGCGCAATGCCTATGAACGGTACATCCACCGTCTGCTGCGCGAAAATGACCTCTACGACCATGTTGTTTTTACCGGAAGCCTGAATGCACAGCAAATGAAGGAGCGGTATCTAAAAAGTCAGGTGTTTGTGCTGCCGTCGAGCATTGAAAACTCCCCCAATTCGCTGGGCGAGGCGATGCTGCTTGGCGTACCGTGCATTGCGTCGGATGTCGGCGGCGTGCGCTGTTTGATGACGCACGGCGTGGAAGGGCTGATATATCCGGCAGACGACCCGCATTTGCTGGCATATGATATCTGCGAGATGTTCGCGCATCCGGAAAAAGCGGCGCAGATGGCGCGCGCCGGGCGAGAACATGCCGGAAAAACGCATGATGCGCAGAAGAATCTGGAGATACTGCATCAGATTTATACGGAGATTGCACGATGAAATTCCGAATCACAAAGAACCATATGGATGCGTTCTGCGTGCTGATTGGCGTGCTGGGCATGGGCTCGCTGTATTTTCAGGTGCTGCGGATGCCGCTGATGGCAGCCATGCTGATCGCGTCGATTCTGCTGCTGACGCGGGCGCATCATCCGAAAATCAGCGCCCAGAACATACGCCTGACGCTGCTGCTGACGGCGGCGCTGCTGCTGACGAGCTTCGTCAACCCGCAGAACGGCATCCACATCAACGATATTGTCATTTGGCTGTGCAACATCGGCTATGTGCTGGTTCTGCAAAGCTGCATCGGGTATCGGACGTATATGCGGCTGTATACCAAAGTCATGCTGGCAGAGGCGGTCATCAGCCTGATTTCCTTCGTCATCGGCGATTTGCTGTCGCTGCCGCTGCCGCTGCTGCACTACGAAGTTTCCAGCGTCAACGGATTTTATCTGACGCCTTATTTTACCTTAGGCTGGCTGAACATCCCGGTTTTCCACCGCAATGCGGGTATGTTCAACGAGCCGGGCAGCCACCAGATTTTCCTGAACTTCGCGCTGCTGTTCCTGATGAGCGACGAAACGCGCATGGGCATGAGCAAGAAGAAATACTGCTGGGCAATTGCGCTGCTGATCGTCACCATCCTCAGCACGCTGTCCACAACAGGCTTTATTTGTCTGGGCGTTGTGCTGCTGACGGTGGCATTCCGCAAAAAGGGCGGGAAAATGGCGCGCAGCATCAAGATGGCGGCGTTCGTTGGGCTGATTTTGCTGTTTGTCATCGAGTCCGTCACGGGCGTGGTGGAACGCAAGATTGTCGGACGAAATTCCGGCGGTTCGTTTTACACGCGGTGGAACGACACCTTCAGCGGCTTTGAAATCGGGCTGGAATCCCCCATTGCGGGACAGGGCGTTTTCTCGGAGCGAAAGGCGGAAATCCTGCTGGAGCACAAGGTGCAGAATATTTCCAACGGCTTTGCCGCCTTCGTCATGGATACAGGCCTGATTCTCCCGGCAGTTTGGCTATGGCTGATGTACCTCGGTATCCGCACCAAATTTGCCAAGGAGCGGCTGCTGTATGTGCTGGGCGTATTCCTGCTGTATTTCCTGTGCATCAACACAGAGGGCGTTTTCCTGAACATACTGTTTCTGGGGCTGCTGGGCAAGTGGCAGCCGGACGCGGAGGAAGCGCCTGATCTGCCGGCAAATGCGCGCAGGCAGAGGAAACGCAGGAGGCGCTGCACTGTGCCGCCGGAAAAACTGCGCCTGACGTTTAACACGCAGCCGGGGGACGCAGCGCAGGAGCAGACGGGCGAAACAGGCGGAGAGGAATCATGAACACAGCATCAAGGAGCGAAAACACAGCGCGCAACATCGGCGTGGGCGCAGTGCGGCAGGTGGTTACGCTGCTGTTGGCTTTTGCCGTGCGAACGGTGTTTGTGCGCCGGCTGGGCGCGGATTATACGGGTGTCAACGGGCTGTACAGCAACATTCTGGCCATGCTGTCACTGGCGGAACTGGGCGTGGGCAACGTGCTGGTGTACAGCTTGTACGCACCGCTGCACCGGGGCGACACGGGCGAAATCCAGCACCTGCTGGGCTATTATCGTCGCATTTACCGCCTGATTGCGCTGGCGGTAGCGCTGCTGGGCGCGGCGGTAATCCCCTTCCTGCCGCTCATCATCAGCAGTGAGCTGCCGATGGCGCAGCTAATCGTCTACTATGTGCTGTACCTGGCGAACTCCGTGGCATCCTATCTGGTCATCTACAAAACGACGCTGATTCAGGCTGACCAGAAGGCATATTTGCAGAACATGGTTTCCGCCGCGGCGCTGGTGGTGCAGTATGCGGCGCAGATGGCGTGCCTGCTGATTTGGGGCAGCTATCTTGGCTATTTGCTGATTCAGATTGCCTGCACCCTCCTGCAGAACGCGGTGCTGAGCCATTTAGCGGATAAGATGTACCCCTTCCTGCGGAAAAAGCAGAAACACGCGCCGATGCACCGCAAGCAGGAACTGAACGACAACATCCGCTCCATGTTTCTCTACAAGCTGGCGACAATACTCATCAACAACACGGACAACATCCTGATTTCCATCATGCTGGGCACAGTGTTCGTCGGTTACTACTCCAACTACGCGTCGCTGACGACGTATGTGACGACGTTTGTTTCCATCGTGATTACCGGCATTTCCGCCAGCTTGGGAAATCTGAATGCCGAGAAGAATTCGGAAAAGTCGTACGCCATGTTCCGCAACCTGATTGTCCTCTTCGGGGCGATTACAGGCTTCTGCATCGCCGCATACGGCGCGGTTGTGCAGGATTTCATCCCCATCTGGGTGGGCGAAGAATACCTGATGGACACAGGGACGGTAGCAGCGGTGCTGTTCACATTCTACCTGAGCACCATCGTCGCGCCCGTGTGGATGTACCGCGAAACGCTGGGGCTTTTTCGGCAAATGAAGTATGTTATGTTTATGACGGCGCTGGTCAACATCCTGCTGTCCATCCTGCTGGGGCACTTCTTCGGCGTGGCGGGCATCATCGGCGCAACAGGGCTGGCGCGGCTATGCACCATCTTCTGGTATGAGCCGAAAGTGCTGTTCCATCGCACCTTCGGGCGCAGCGCTGCCGCGTATTTCAAGGCGCAGGGAGGCTTGCTGCTGCTCAACGGCGCGGTGATGGCGCTGTCGCTGCTGCTGTGCGCGCGGATGGGGCATACGCTGATGTGGATTATCATCAAGGGCATCACCTGCGCGGCGGTGACGGCGCTCCTGTACACGCTGGCGCTGGGGCGGACGGCAGAATACCGCTGGATGCTTGAAAAAGGGCGGAGTTTCTTGCGCAAATGGAGGAAGAAGGCATGATCGATCAGGAAATGCAGCACTGCCGCAAAATTGTGCGTTTCGACCCTACCATTTCAACAGCGAATCAGGGAGATTTCATCATCCGCAACGCCTGTGAGCATGTGCTGCACGACTGCTTTCCTGTGCAGCTGTCCGTCGCCGTGCCGGTTCGAGACAGGCTGTCGAAAGTGTCGATGAAGCACGTCGGCAGTGCGGATTACGCATTTGTCTGCGGGACGAATCTGCTTTCCTCGGACATGCGCCGCCAAAGGATGTGGAATATCCGCCTGCGGGACGCGGTGATGATGCGCTGCGGCGATTTGCACAAGCGGGAGCTGCTGAATTTCCGCCTGATTCGTGAGAAATTTCAGCGCACGCATATCATTTTGCTGGGTGCGGGGTGGTATCAATACCAGGACGAGCCAACAGGATACACGAAGCGGATTCTAAAAACGCTGCTGGATGGGCAGTACCTGCACGCGGTGCGCGACGAATACACGCGCCAGCGCCTGCTGAAGCTGGGCATCACGAACGTGCTGAATACGGCGTGTCCGACAATGTGGGGGCTGACAGCCGACAAATGCGCGCAGATTCCGACGCACAAGGCGGAGCGCGTCGTGACAACGCTGACGGACTACCGTAGCAGCCCGGAGCAGGATGCGCAGATGCTGACCATGCTGCAAAAGCACTATCGCGAGGTGTATGTGTGGCTGCAAGCAGTTGAGGACTACGCCTGCCTGCGCCAAATGGATGCGCGCGTGACGCAGAATTTGCACCTGATTCAGCCGAATCTGCGAGATTACACGGCGCTTTTGGCGTCAGGCGGGATTGACTACGTTGGCACGCGGCTGCACGGCGGCATCCACGCAATGAACATGGGCTGCCGAAGCCTGATTCTGGCGGTAGACAACCGCGCAAGTGAAATCGCGAAGGACACGAATCTGCCCATCCTGCCCCGCGGCGGGAATTTGGATGTGCTGGAGGAGCGAATCTGTTCCGCATGGGAGACGCAAATTGATTTGCCGATCACGGCAATTCGGCAATGGAAAAATCAGTTCCGCGAGACAGATGCAGAGAAAGTGCCTTGATTTTCGTATAAAATGCGGCTTTCTGCGCGGTAAGTATTGACAGCCGACTTGTAATTTGTTACAATATAGCTGGAATTGGGAAAGGTGTTGCTATATCCACCGGAAGAACAGCGGCTCGCCGCGAAAAGGAAGGCGAAAAAGCAGCAATACCTTCCATTGGCACAGCCATACGTCGTGCCGGAAGATTGCACAGAACAAGGAGTGAGGACGATGAAGGACAAAAAGTGGATGCGAAAGGCATTGTCTTTCCTGCTGGCTGTATTCATGGTAACGGGCAGTATGGGAACAGTGCTGACGGCGGCTGCAGAAGAGCCAGAAACTCCGCCGACGGAAACGGTTGAGGTCGTGCCGACGGAAGCACCGGAAGCAACGGATGTTCCCGAAGCAACGGAAATCCCCGAAGCGACGGATGTTCCTGAAACAACGGAAATCCCCGAAGCGACGGATGTTCCTGAAGCAACGGAAATCCCCGAAGCGACGGATGTTCCCGAAGCAACGGAAGCGCCCGAAGCGACGGATGTTCCCGAAACAACAGAAATCCCCGAAACGACGGATGTTCCCGAGGTAACGGAAGCACCCGAAATCGTGGACGAAGCAGCCGTAGATTACAGCCGCTCCGTGCTGGATAACGAGTTCTTTGACTCCGGCTTTGCCGCGACGTTCAGCAGCGCACAGCTGTACCTGAATCCGACGGGCGATGAGCTTGTTGGCCGGGTAACCGGCGTGGTGTATGTGACGCATCGTCCGCAGAAGGGTCAGCTGAATGAACGGATTTCCGTCTGCGTGTATGACCAGACGGCTGGCGTTGCATATGGCTATCTGGCGGCGGATGCAGTGCATCCTGTGCCGGAAGAGGGCATTGAGAATCAGCGTCACACCGGTGTTTTCGCGAGCGGCGTGGAAATGCCCAGTGCCCTGCTGGTGCTTGCGGCTGCGACGGAAGAACCCGTGCCGACCCCTGCACCCACGCCCGTGCCGACGGAAGAGCCTGTAGTTGAGCCGACGGAAGAGCCCGTTGTCGTGCCGACCGAAGAACCTGTTGTCGTGCCGACCGAGGAACCCGCTGTTGAGCCGACCGAAGAGCCCGCTGTTGAGCCGACCGAAGAGCCCGCTGTCGTGCCGACCGAGGAACCCGCGTCGACCCCCGCGCCTACGGACGTGCCGGATGACCTCGAAAACATCGACCGCGCGGATGTGATTATTCCGGGCAAACCGACGTTCGAAATGGACAAGGCGACGGCGGAGCTGGGCGAGAATATCACCTTCACCATCCACACGAAGAACGCCACCAAGATTTTGATGTACATTGACGGCAGCGTCAACCGCTACATCTACGACGTGCCCACTGACACATCGACGCTTACCATGTCCTTCTCCTCGATGGGGAGCAAGGGGGGCAAGCGCACCATCGCGTTCCAAGCCTACAACGGCAATACGCCCGGCGAAAAGTCCGCTGAACAAACGATTACGCTGACAAAGCCGTCTGTCAAGCCGCAGGTAACGGTAAAGAATATCGACAAGACGACCGTGGGTCTGGGCGAGAACATCACCTTCACCCTGAGCGTCAAGAACGCCACGAAGGTGCTGATGTACATCGACGGCAGTGTCAACCGTCGCTTCGAGGACATCACCCCCGATATGACGGAATACACCTTCACCATGTCCTTCTCGTCGCTGGGAAGCAATGGGGGCAAGCGCGCCATTGCGTTCCAAGCCTATAACGGCACGACGGCGGGTGAAAAGACCTCCGAACGTGTTGTGACTGTCGCAAACGAAAGCCCGAACAAGCCGACCGTGACCAGCTGGAGTTTGGACAAATCCACGGTTGATTTGAACGAAACCATCACCTTCACCATCAACACCAAGAACGCAACGAAGATGCGTGTCTACATTGATGGCAAGCTGAACCGCTACATCTACGACGTGAAGGACGGCGCAACGACGTTCCAGATGTCCTTCTCGACGCTCGGTTCAAACGGCGGCGTGCGCACGGTGGCGTTCCAGCCCTACAATGGCAACACGCCCGGCGCTATGTCCGACACCAAGACGATTACCATCAGCGTGGCGAACAAGCCGCGGGTTGAGCTGCTGAAAATCAGCAATCCGAACGCGACGCTGGGCGAAAATATCACCTTCACCCTGCGCATCAAGAACGCCACGAAGGTGCTGATGTACATCGACGGCAGTGTCAACCGCCGCTTCGAGAACATCACCCCTGATATGACGGAATACACCTTCACCATGGCGTTCTCTTCGCTGGGGAACAATGGGGGCAAGCGCGCCATTGCGTTCCAAGCCTATAACGGCGCAGTCGGCGGCGACAAGACCACCGCAACCACCATTTCCCTGATGAGCGGTTCGTCTGCTGCCCCCGTGATTGCGAATGTCAAGATTGACAAGACGACCGCGGTGCTGGGCGAGCAGATTAAATTCACTGTTTATCTGGACAACGCAACGAAGCTGCTGATGTATGTCGACGGGCAGGTGAACCGCCGCTTTGAGGACGTAACGACCAGCATGTCGAAGTACGAGTTCACGATGTCGTTCTCGTCGCTGGGGAATAATGGCGGCGTCCGTACGATTCAGTTCCAGCCTTACAACGGCACGACGGCGGGCGAAAAGTTTAAGGCGTACACGATTACACTGACGACGACCGTGGTCAACAAGCCGGAAGTCGTCAACTTCACCATGAATCCCAGCCGCGTGAAGCTGAATGTGCCGGTGACGTTCACGGTCAACACCAAGAACGCGACGAAGGTCGTCCTGTATGTGGACGGCAAGGCGAACACCAGCTATCCGACGACTGGCGATGTGACGGTTATCGAGCGCGCCTTCGCTTCTCTGGGCAGCGGCAACGGTGTCCGCGCGATTCAGTTCAAGCCCTACTACGGAACGACCGCTGGCGAACTTTCCCCGGCGCAGTCCCTGACGCTGTATGTGACCGACGATCCGCTGACTGTGACCGTTCCTGCCGCGAAGCAGGGCGAGGACCTGACGGTGACGTGGACGGCTGCTGGCGGCGCAACGAAGTATCAGCTGCTGCTGACCACGTCCGATGGCACGGCTGCGCTGCTGGGCGAAACGGCGGCGCTGAACTACACGGTGCCGGGTCTGAAGCTGCTGCAGCCGGGCGACTACACCATCACGATTAAGGCGCTGTCCGGCAATACGGAGCTCGAATCTGTCAACAAGGCATTCACCGTGACAGGCGACTTCGTGTTCGCGGTTCGTGACGACTCGACGGGCATTGTGGTCGTCAAGTACAACGGCACGGCATCGACGCTGACCGTTCCGAACACGGTGGCGGGTCTGCCGGTGGTGGAAATCGGCGCGCAGGCGTTCGAGGGCAACACGAAGCTCAAGAGCGTAACCCTGCCCGCGACGATTGAAATCATTGGCCGCCGCGCGTTCGCGGAATGCAAGAACCTGCTGGAAGTCAAGTAAGGGTTCATTGGGATTACGAAAGCCGGGGATTGCTGGAAAAGCAGTCCCCGGCTGTTTTGCTGCGAAAAAAACATACTTGCGATTGACGTTTCCCTGCCTATCTGCTATCATAAGATAAGCGCCCGCTATGTGCCGCACACAAAAGGAGGTATGCCCAATGGAGCAGCTTGAAGTTCTGACCGAAGTGCAGGATTTGCGGAAGGTTTGGCCGCATGAAGCACTGGATTTTACGCCGTGGCTGGCGAAGGATGAGAACATCGCGATTCTGGGCAATGAAATCGGCATGGAAATTGCAGTCGACGGAACAGAATCTGCTGTGGGCGATTTCAGCGTGGATATTATCGCGACCGATATTGCAACGGGGCAGAAGGTTATCATCGAAAACCAGCTGGAGGATACCAACCACGACCATCTGGGCAAACTTATCACCTACGCTGCCGGGAAAGAAGCTCGGACGATTATCTGGGTGGTAAAGCACGCACGCGAAGAACACCGCGCGGCAATTGAGTGGCTGAATAACCACACGGATGATGACATCGGCTTCTTCCTGTGCGAAATCCACCTGTATAAAGTCGGCAGTTCAAATCCTGCGGTGAAGTTCAGCGTGATTGAGAAGCCGAATGACTGGATTAAGAGCGTCAAGAAAAATCAGCAGCAGACAGAAAGCCAGCTGTTCCGCTTGGATTACTGGACAGCCTTCAATGAATATGCGTATGCAAACGCGCAGTTCGCAAGGCAATTTGGCAAGCGAAAAGCATCAAACAAAATGTGGATGAACCTGAGCATTGGCTCATCTGTTTATGATATTTGCTTACGCGCGGTTAAAACAGAAAATCTGCTTGTTGTTGAACTGTATATTCGCGGCGACAAGGATCTTTATCATCAGTTATTTGAAAAACAGAATGCCATTGAGCAGGAATTGGGCGTTACGCTTGACTGGCGGGAACTTCCAGAAAAGAAAGCAAGCCGCATTATGCTGACACGACAGGTCGATTTTGACAATCGCAGCGCGTGGAATGCACAGTTTGACTGGATGATGGAGATGTCACTGAAATTCAAGAAAGTATTCAAGAAGTACCTATAATATGAAAATGCCCCCGGAAGCCATGCCTCCGGGGGCATTTTTCAATTTTCCTGCGTTATCTGCTTGCCCTTTTTCCCTTCTCCATTTTCCACAATTCTTCCACAGAAAACTCCGCATGGCAGTTCGGGCAGGCAAAATACGGATTGCGGAAGTCAACTGTGCCAATCATCCTGCCGTCTTCCGTGGAAAAATCGTAGTTCTTCGCTTCTTCGGAACGGGAGTTCACCAAATGATGCGCCGTTTCCACTGTGAGTGCTGCCTTGCAGTGCGGGCAAAAATGCTTCTTCATGAACACAAAGATAGGATGCGAGACGGTGTACTTGATATTTTTCATCAGGACAGCCTCCTTCCCCCTTGATTGTAGCAAAAGCAGCAGATTTTCTATTCTCCTGGAAATAATAACGCCAAAATCCCCCGGAAGCCCATACTTCCGGGGGACAAACTATCTTATTCCGCCTTTGCGCTCTCTCTTGTATAATTCAGCAGTCCGCCATAGAGGATGCAGCCCTGCTGGCGCGCGGTCAGCGGCATCAGCACAATGTAATCCTCGTCCTTTGTGTCGTTGTGCAGCACGAACGTGTCGCTTCCGCTTTCCACCGTCTCGCGGACGTGCGGCAGGCTCAGCGTGTCGCCCTGCGCGATGCGGTCGTAATCCGCCTCATTCTGGAACGTCAGCGGAAGAATGCCGTTGTTGATAAGGTTCGCCTGATGGATGCGGGCAAAGGACTTCGCGACGACAGCGCGGATACCCAGATACAGCGGGACAAGCGCGGCGTGTTCGCGGCTCGACCCTTGCCCGTAGTTCATGCCCGCAACGAGGATGCCGCCGCCTTCCTTCTTCGCGCGCGCCGGGAACGTCGCGTCCACGGGGGTCAGGCAGAAGTCCGACAAGTACGGCACGTTCGATCGGAACGGCAGAAGCTTCGCGTCCGACGGCGCAATGTGGTCGGTGGTGATGTTGTCCTCCATCTTCAGCAGCACCTTGCCGGAAATGGCATCCGCCAGCGGCTTGCCCAACGGGAAGGGCTGAATGTTCGGGCCGCGGACAACATCCACCGTGTCCTCTTCGCCCGGCGCGACCGGGGGGATGACCAGATTGTCGTTGACGGTGTACGTCTCCGGCATCGGGATATCGAGGTCAATGTCAAGGCAGCGCGGATCCGTCAGCACGCCAGTCAGCGCCGTGACAGCCGCCGTCTCGCAGGAGACAAGGTAAATGCCGGCGGATTTGGTTCCGCTGCGGCCGTAGAAATTGCGGTTGTTCGTGCGAACGGAGACGGCGTTCGTGCGCGGCGACTGCCCCATGCCGATGCACGGCCCGCAGGCGGATTCCAGAATGCGCGCGCCCGCCGCAATCATGTCCGCCAAAGCGCCGTTGCGTGCCAGCATCGTCAGCACCTGCTTCGATCCGGGGCCGATGACAAGGCTCACGTCCGGGTGCACAGTCTTGCCCTTCAAAATGCGGGCAACGCGCATCATGTCGGTATAGGAAGAGTTCGTGCAGGAACCGATAAACACCTGATCGACCTTAATTGGGCCGCACTGCTTGACGGTTTCCACGATGTCAGGCATATGGGGCTTCGCGACGAGCGGCTCAAGCGCGGTCAAATCAATGTCGAGGATTTCGTCATACGCCGCATCCGGGTCTGCGGACAGCGGCACGAAGTCCTGCTCGCGCTGCTGCGCTTTGAGGAACGCATGGGTGACTTCATCCGACGGGAAGATGGAGGTCGTCGCGCCGAGTTCCGCGCCCATGTTCGTAATCGTCGCACGCTCCGGGACACTTAACGTTTTCACGCCGTCGCCGATGTACTCCATCACCTTGCCGACGCCGCCCTTGACGGTCAGCCGGCGCAGGACTTCCAGAATAATGTCCTTCGCCGCAACGCCGTAGGACAGCTTGCCATGCAGGCGCACGCCGACGACACGCGGGCACGCCAGATAATACGCGCCGCCGCCCATGGCCACCGCCACATCCAGTCCGCCCGCGCCGATCGCCATCATGCCGATTCCACCTCCGGTCGGCGTGTGCGAGTCGGACCCGAGCAGCGTCTTTCCCGGGACCCCATAGCGTTCCAGGTGCACCTGGTGACAGATTCCGTTTCCGGGCCGG
>ERZ780208.2255-NODE-2255-length-13756-cov-3.729290_pt1 | contig 13756 bp, 6 predicted proteins | sample MGYA00511167_ERZ780208 | MGnify/ENA primary metagenome ERZ780208 (study PRJEB29588, sample SAMEA2159202) | human gut metagenome | biome: human gut; feature: human-associated habitat; material: faeces | place: Denmark | collected 2008/2010 ... | reverse complement strand
TCGGCGGTCGGCCGGCCGCCGGCGCCTTGACCGTAAAAAGAGAGTCTGCCGACCAGGTCGCCCTCAAGCGTCACGCAGTTGAAGTTGCTGCGCACCTGTGCTTCAAGTGATTCGAGCGGAAGCACAACAGGCGCAACGCCCAAGGCAGCGCGGTTGTTGGTGCGCTTAAAAAGCATCATGTGGCGAAGGGTTTTGCCTTCGCGTTTTAAATCGTCGAGGAAGGACTTCGTCACTTTCTCGATGCCGAGCACCGGAAAATCGTCCTTAAACGGGGCGCCGCAGGCCACAGAAGCGGAAATAACGGCTTTGTTGGCGACGTCAAAGCCGCCGATGTCAGCCGTCGGATCAGCTTCGGCATAGCCGAGCGCCTGCGCCTCCTTGAGCGCCTCATCAAAATCCATGCCGAAACGGTCCATGCGGTCGAGGATAAAGTTCCCCGTGCCGTTCAGAATGCCGTGCATGGACTCAATGCGGTCGATGCGCGCGGCTTTTTTGAGGTTTTCAATCCAGGGAATGCCGCCGCCGCAGCTCGCTTCAAAGAGGAGCGGCAGCCCCTTGGCATGCGCAATGCCGAGGAGCTCCTCGTAGTTGGCAGCGAGCGCAGCCTTATTGGCGGTGACGACGGCTTTGCCGGCGAGGAGCGCCTCACGGATATACGTGCGGGAGGGTTCAATGCCGGCCAGCACATCCACTACCACATCAACCTCAGGATCATTGATGATCTCGGCAAAATGCTCTGTCATGAGCGGGCCGCCGGCTTTCCCCGGGCGGCGCAGAATGTGGCGCAGTTCAATGCCGCAGTCGCGCTCGGCGAGCTGTTCGGCAATACTGCGGCCAACCGTCCCAAAGCCGAGAAGTCCGATCTTGAGCATGTCTTCCTCCGTTCCAATGTCCTCATGTCGCTCATCCGGAATCGCAAAAGCATCGGAGCCGATGGCCTGCGAATCCGACGGTATGTCAAAGCGCGCCGGCGGGCGCGGAAAGCTCGTCTGATTCAATGGATTCATCGGCAGCTCCCGTTTTTGTGAATTCCGAGAACCGGCACCGCATCGCGCGCGGCCGCTCTCCCTACAGGCAAAGCACTTTGCGCGGCGCTGACGTTTGAACGTTGAGATGATGTTCAGGCGTTTCGCCTGAGGTTGCTGGATAGGTGTTTATAGATGGCGGCGGGTCATCATGAAGCGCCTCAAGGCTCGCGGCTTGACGCTTCCCCTGAGGCTTGCCGACCGGATTCGAATCCGCAGGTGCGCCGGAGGAAGACTTCAATATTCCGCGCGCTGGAGTTCTTCACGAACAAGCGCCGCTTCGCGTGCGTCTTTGGACTATCCTACCTGAGTGCCCTTGGGGAAAATATCTCAGTAATGACGGTAAAAAACCTTAGATGTTCTGCGCGAATACGGACAAAGGCCAAAGAATTCTGTGCAAAAGCGCCCTTTTGAACCGCATTCGCCCCGCAGAGGTTTGCGTTGAGTAGGATGATTTCCAATCAGCGTGCGTCTGCCCAACATCTTAAGCGACAAAAACACTTCTATAAGAAATTGTTTTTCATGTTTTACACGTTTATCCGTCTCCGGCAGACTTATCACTGCAAAAAACCGGCAGACTGAAGACTGAAAGAAGCCGCCGCACCTCAAAGAAAACAGCAGGAGTTCATTGCATCATGCGCTATCACAGCACCCGCAGCCTCGATCAGCAGCTCACCAGCCGCGAGGCCGTTCTTCAGGGTCTGGCCGCCGACGGCGGTCTTTTTGTGACCGACGAGCTGCCCGAGCTTCACATCGACCCGGCTTCGCTCACCGGCGGATATGCCGGCGCTGCCCGCCGTGTGCTCGGTACGCTGCTCCCTGACTTCAGCGCCGAAGAAATCGCCGGCGCGGTGGAGGCGGCTTACGGAAATACCTTTGCCGATCCCGCGGTCACTCCGGTAACGAAAATCGGCAGCATGCACCTCCTTGAGCTCTATCACGGTCCCACGGCCGCCTTCAAGGACGTAGCGCTCCAGATGCTCCCTCAGCTCATGAGCCGCGCCTTGGCCGGCACCGGCCGCCGACTTGTGATTGCCACGGCAACGAGCGGCGACACCGGAAAAGCCGCGCTTGAAGGATTTGCTGACGTTCCGGGCATCGGCATTGCAGTCTTTTACCCTGACGGGGGCGTGAGCGCTATTCAGCGCCTGCAGATGGCAACGCAAAAAGGCGTCAACGTGGAAGTTGCGGCGCTCCGCGGGAATTTCGACGATGCTCAGAGCGCGGTGAAGGCGCTCTTCGCTTCGCCGCTCAAAGCCGAGCTCGCCGCGCGAAACATTACGCTCACGAGCGCCAATTCCATCAATATCGGCCGTCTTGCGCCGCAGGTGGTTTATTACTTTGACGCCTACCGCCAGCTCACAGAAGCCGGCGTTATCCGTCAGGGCGAACGCATCGACTTCTGCGTCCCGACCGGCAATTACGGCGACGTGCTTGCCGGCTGGTTTGCCAAGACGCTGGGGCTGCCCGTTCGCCGCCTCATCGTTGCGAGCAACGCCAACCATGTCCTGAGCGACTTCCTCGAAACGGGCGTCTACGACCGCCGCCGAGATCTCGTGCGGACTTCTTCGCCCTCGATGGATATTCTGGTCTCGAGCAACCTCGAGCGAGCGCTTTATTATCTCGACAACATGGATCCCGTGCGCACGGCCGCACGCATGGCCGCTTTGAAAGCGGACGGCATCTACCGGATCGAACCCGAACTGCTCGATAAATTCCGCGCCGTCTACGGCTGCGGCTGGCTTGACGATGCCGAAACGTCCGATGCTGTGCGCGAAGCCTGGGAAACCACCGGGCGGCTCATCGACCCGCACACGGCTGTTGCCTGGAAGATTGCGCAGAAGCAGGCGTCTCCGGAAGTGCCGATGGTGGTGCTCTCCACTGCCTCGCCCTTCAAATTCTGCCGCGACGTCTTCAATGCCCTTTACGGTCCCCTGAAGTTAAAGAGCACGACGCCGGAAGCCGCAGCATTTGAATATATGGATGCGCTTGCTGACTCCACGGGTGTTGAACCCCCGCAGTGCCTCTCAGCACTTCGCACGCAGTCCGTGCGCTTCAACTCGGTCTATGACGTTGATCAGGCGCCTGAACGCGTGCTTGCCGCAGCCGCCAAGCTCTGACGCTGTGCAAATCATAGGCATCGGCCGAGCGGCATGGAGCCCCTTTGCCGCTGCTTCATCTCTATATCTTCCATCGCGAGCAGTCTCATGCAGATCACCGTACGTGCTCCGGCCTCCACTTCGAATCTCGGCCCGGGTTTTGACATCTTCGGCCTGGCACTTTCGCTCTACTCCGTTTTCACTTTTGAGCGTTCTAAAGCGCTCCAGATTTCCGGCTGTCCGGAAGCTTTTCAAAATGAAGACAATCTGGTGCTTCAAGGCTTTCGAGAAGTCTTCCGTGAAGCCGGGCAGACGCCCTTTCCCGTGAAGCTTCACATTGACGCAGAGGTTCCCGTTGCCCGCGGCCTAGGGAGTTCAAGCACCTGCATCGCCGCCGGCGCTGCCGCCGCCAATGCTTTCCTCGGCAGTCCCTTTGCGAAGGACGAGCTCTTTCAAATTTGCGCTCGCTTTGAGGGTCACCCTGACAACGCTGCCCCTGTGACATTCGGCGGCTTCACCGCGTCTTTTGCCTCGGATGAACGCTTTCACGCGCTGCGTATGCCGCTTGACCAAAATTGGAAGTTTGCCGTCATCATCCCTGACTATGAAGTGCGCACGGCTGACGCCCGACGTGCAATGCCTAAAGAGATTGCCGTTAAAGACAGCGTCTTTACGACCTCTCATGCCATTGCCATGATTGAAGCGCTCCGCTCCGGCAGCGAAGAACTCTTGGCCGAAGCCTGTCAGGACGTACTTCATGAACCCTGCCGGCGCAAACTCATCAAAGACTATGATTCGGTGCGGGCCTCTGCCAAGGCAACCGGAGCACCAGCTTTTTTCATCAGCGGATCAGGCTCAACGATGATTGCACTCACAAAGTCTGAGACCGTTGCCGAGCGTTTTATCGAACTCGTTCGTGCTCGTCATCCGAATTTTGCGGGCCACGTGCTTCATGCCGCTGCGGACGGCGTGCATGTTGAAACGAAATAATTGCTGCAGCAGCCCCGTGATCAGGCGAATTGACGAACATGTTTTTCGCAATTCGCCGAAATCAAATCGTGCATCGTAAAACTCACGCTCTGCGAAGCTCGAGTTTCTGCGTTATTTGAATTTGAACACTGATTTAAAGTCAATCTTCCAACACCAGTTTTCTTTCACTCTCATTCAGGTATGAAAGACGGTATCTTGCAGGCATTTCTAATATCTTCTACAAGCATCAATAGCTGTCGCACTAGTCTTTTTTTCCGCGTACGGCGACATTCCCGCTCGAATAGCGTAAACCCCAAGTTGCATATACCCAACGCTTATCGAAATCGACAACAAATGTAAACTATTGAACTTCAGTCATTTCAGGACGCATAGGGTAACCCCCCCCCCCTGTTTTCAGATTCCTCATAAACTCAAACGCAGTTGCGCACCCCTGCGCAACCCAATGATTTCAAGGAGTCTTGATGAATCAGAAAAAATTATTGGCCGCATCTGTTGCGGCTGCTTGCTTGGCAATGACGACCAGTGCCCTCGCTGCCGATTACTCCAATCACACAGAAACTGCTGACGGCACAACGCTTGCTGGTCACTTAAACAGCACTTCAGATGCCATTAATTCAACCAACGACACCTTCGAGAACAACAAACTTACCTTTACCGCGACTGGCGGCCTGACGACAGCGGCCGGCATCGCCGCATCCAATACCACCGTCACGGTAACGGACGGAACCTTTACCTCGAATGAAGTCTCGGATTCCGACGGCTCTATTAACGGCGTCTACGGCACTGCCGTCGGTGTATCCGGTGCTGCTGACGGTACTTCAGCACTGACGATCACCAACTCGACTTTCACAAGCAACAAAGGCACGAGCTACAACCAGACAGAAGGCGGCGCCGTTTATCAATCGATCGGCACTGCCACTATTAAGGGGTCAACGTTCGACCAGAATGTTGCAGAGGTTGCAAAAGAAACTACGGAAAGTGAGGCCTCTGCTATGGGCGGGGCGGTTTCATTGTGGGGAACAACGACAGTCATTGAAGACTCAACTTTCACAAACAACTCGACGGCCTCTTTTACAGAAAAAGGCTCCAGCTTTGGCGGCGCACTCTACCTCCGCGGCGGCCGTTGGGGCGGAGCTGAGAACCTTTCAGCCTCCATCAAGAATTCGACCTTTGTAAGCAACTCGGCGAGGGGAACCGGCGCTAAGGGCGGAGCCCTCTATGCCAAGAGCGATTACGTCGACAATAAACACCTCATCCTGAACCTCGACCTTGACAACGTCACCTTTAAAAACAACATCTCTGACAGATGGGGCGGTGCAATGTTCGTTGAGGGTGAAGGTTCGCTCACAATGAAGGACGTCACCTTTGAAGGCAATCAAGGCGTCTATGGAAGTGCTCTGGTGGTTAACGGTAACAAACCGAATGAAACCGTTCTCAACAATGTGGAAACTGCCACGGTGACTGCCACCAATGTCAATTACCTGAACAACGTCAGCAAGGACTACGGCGCAACACTTTGGCTCTACACAAAGACCCAATATAACCAAACAGGCGGCTCCTTCGTCGGCAATAAAACGACGGGATCGGGCAACCTTCTCGGTGCAGTGTTTGTGAAGGGTGCCAAGGCGGTCTTCACGGACGTGCTGTTCCAAAACAACACGGTTGAGTCATCCGATGGCATCGCAGCTGGCGGCGCCGTCTACGTCGATATCGTTTCCAACTCAACCGTCGGCGTAGTTGGAGGCAGCGTCAAGTTCATTGCCACGAAGGACATGACCTATTCGGGCAACAATGTCACCGGGAAAGACATTCCTGTGGAAACATACGGCTACATGACCGCTACGGCTGGCGGCTTCTTGCTTCTGGACCGCGGCACCACCGCAGAATTTGAAGTGAAGGATGACGCCACACTCACCATCGGTGAAGAAGGTTCGACGGGCCACATGGACTCCATTGCGAGTGCTTATCCTCTAGAAGTCGGTCAGAAAGTGGCTTCGATCACGAAGACTGGCAGCGGTACGCTTGTCATCAACAGCGACATGAACTTTTACTACGGCACTGTTGACGTCCAAGCCGGCCGTATGGAAGTGAACACGACTTGGTCTCTGCGTGAAGCCGCCACCATCTCCGGCGGTACGCTCGCTCTTAAAGACTTCAATTTCGATAAGATGCCCGATCCGCTCTCAACGGTCGGCAGCATTACCGTTCAGAGCGGCGGCACACTTGAAACCGCTTCTGCTCAGCTCTTTAAGAACGGACTTGGCGATGGCTCCGTGACGGACGCCGGCGACGCACTGAAGGCTGACAAAGTTACGGTTGAAGAAGGCGGTACGATTGCTCTCAATGACGCCGTTTACAATCTTGACTATGCAAGCTCACTGGGCACCAAGTACACCAATGCCAAGTATGTTCTGCTGGGTCAGCTTTCCGACGCTTCGAAAGATGATCTCACTCAGCAGGATAAGGTGACATTGGATGACGTCGCCATGGTCGGCGAAAACATCGTTCTGAACGAAGTCAAGATCACCTCAGAAGATAAGAATGTTCAAATTGGCGGCACACAGTCGAATGACTACGCATATCGCGAAGAAAGTCTCGCTGTTGCTTCGTTCGATCTTGGCACGGCCAATAAAGTGCTGATCGACGGCGGCAAAACGCTTACCCTCACGGGTGAAGGCACCGGCTCAGAACTTCTGAAGACCTCCGGCACCGATGAAGTTGGTGTTACCGTCAGAGCGGATTCCACGCTGCTTCTTGGAGGCACAGACTATGCCAAGGGCGGCACGCTCGCAGGCACGGTTACCGTTGAGAGCAATGGCACGCTGACCGCCACGGGCGGAGAAACCTTCACGGTTGATGCCATTGACGGCGAAGGTACGGTTCTCGTCGGTGAAGATAAGACTGCCGGCAAGCTCACAATCACGCAGCTCGCCGAAAACTTCACGGGTACGATCTTCGTTGATCCGGCTTGGAAGGATGACGAAACGCTCAACGTGATCGGCAATGCCTCGCACCTCGAGATCTCCAAAGTCGATACCGCCATCACGGGTACTTTGGCTGCAGGCCGCAACTCCCTCATCACTCTGGGAGCCGATGCTGCTGAAGCTTCATCCGCCTTTGAAGCCATTGCCTCCGTTCAAGGCTTGTCATGGGGTGAAAAGAACGTCACTGCCGCGCTCTATCTTGGCGCTCCGATTGAAGTTGCGGGCAAAATTGTCGTCGACGGCAGCCTTACTGACGCAACCTCTGTTGCTTCAACCTATCCGGATGATGCAACGATCTACGTCGCCAATCAGGGCATTCTGATCGTCAGTCAGTCGCTGGGGTCTTCTGACACGTCAATGATTGCCGGCACGCTCAGCGTGGCTGACGGCAGCTATATCGGCGTCACCAATGCATCTGAAGGCACCTTCAAACTCGCAGACACGATTACCGGCACGACTGAAGTCGTTACGGACAATCCGTTCATTGAAGGCGAAATCAGTACTGCTGACGGCACGCTCACCAATACACTGAACGCCGACTCCGGCCTCTCTGCACTCGCCTCGCTCGGCATCCAGTCCATGGCTCGCCGCGCTGACTTCACGCTCTCCGAAACGATTGCCGACCGCACAGCGATCGATCAGCAGCTCCATGCGGGCGTCAATCTCTGGGCCGACGTTTCCGGCGAACGCTATGAAGCCGACGGCCTCGCTCACGGCGCTGAATTCAAGGCTGACATGGGCTATGCGGCCTTCGGCGGCGACATTGCCCTCGGTCAGGACTACACCGTTGGCGCTGCCTTCCAGTACGGCAAAGGTACGCTGAGAAGTGCCGTCTCCTCGATTCGCAACGAAATTGACAGCTATGGCTTCGCGCTCTACGGCGCGAAGGACTTCGGAGCTGCCAAGGTTGTCGCGGAAGCCTCGTATCTGTGGACTGAAAACGACATCACCGCTTCGCAGACAGCACTCAACCAAAGCGTTGATGCGAACGTGTGGTCTGTCGGCATCCGCGGTCAGCATGCCTTCAAGGCGGGGGCCTTCACCTTCACGCCAAGCGTGGGTGTTCGCTACTCTCATCTTGAAACAGATGCTATGACCATCGGTGCCGTCAATGTTGAGAAGCAGAAGCAGGATCTCATCCAAGTCCCGCTTGCCCTTCGTGTGACGGCTGGTGAAACGAATGCTGCAGGATGGCAACTTGCGCCGTTCTTCAAGGTCGCCTACGTCCCGACCTTCGGAGACAAGGAAATTGAAGTCCTCTCGCATGAAACCGATGTGATCGACACCAATCCGGTGCAGAGCGCATTCGGCCTGCGCGCGCAGAACGGCAATCTCCTGCTGAATGCTGACTTTACCGTGGGCGGCGGCAAGGATGGAACATCCTCTGTCGGCGGCAAGATCGGCGTGAAGTACGCATTCTGATTGCCAAAGCGCTTCTGCCCTTCTTGTCCTGTTAACGGTATGTAAGGGCTTTGTCTGAAACGCTAAGCCCCCCGATGTTCAAATGAGCTTCGGGGGGCTTTATTCATTTGCGAAGAAAACATAGCGTCACCCTTCAATCTGACCAAGGAAGCTTAGCCGCAGACTTCAATTTCCCCGTTTCTCTCCTGATCCGTCGATTGATCTAGGTCATGTTGATTAGAAAAGCGCACAACTACGATGAACTCATGTCAGGCGGCCTTGAGGACCGCCTAACGACCTGGAGATTCAGTCATGAGAAACTTTCGTCTTACCGCTGCTGCGGCTTTTTTAACCGCGCTCATTGCCGGTCCATCCTGGGGTTACACGCCGGGGACCTATGAAGCATCGGCTCAGGGCATGAAGGGACCGGTGAAAGTTGCGGTCACTTTTTCAAAGGATGCGGTAACTTCAGTCAAGGTTATCGAAGAGAAGGAAACGGCAGGCATCGGGACGACTGCGGCGGCCGAACTTCCTCGGCAAATCGTTGAAGCCCAGAGCACAAAGATCGACGGACTGAGCGGAGCGACGGTAACCAGCAAAGCCATCTTCGCGGCTGTTGAAGACTGCATTCGTCAAGCCAAAGGCGATCCGAATCAGCCAGCCCGAAGCACTGCGCCGAAACATGCCGGAAAAACGATTGAAGCAGCTGAAGACGTTGTCATCATCGGATCGGGTTTTTCAGGACTTGCCGCGGCCGTCAACGCTGCTGAGCACGGTGCCCGAGTGGCAGTCCTTGAGAAGATGAGCGTTACCGGCGGCGCATCGGCCATCTGCGGCGGGCAGTGGGCCATCATGGGCACGAAGCTCCAAAAGGAAAAAGGCGTCCCCTACGATCCTCCGCAAGCTCTGGTCTACGATCTGATCGGCAATGGGCACCTGAAGAACGACCTGACAACGCTCACGATGTTCGCGGAAAATTCTCCTCGTGCTGCCGATTGGGCGATCAACCGCTTCAAACCGGAATTCATTGACCAAAAACTGCAGTACCGCGCCGAATTCCAATTCGACCGCTCGCTCTACCTCAAGGGCGGCTGCGGCCCGGCCTACCGGAAGGTGGAAAAGGCCGTGCGGGATCTCGGCATCAAGATCCACACCGACACCAAGGCTGAACGACTGATTGTTAAAGACGGCCGGATCGTGGGCGTTGAAGCGCACAAGAAGGACGGAACGAAATACATCTTCTCGAGTAAAGCAGTCCTCCTCGCCACTGGCGGTTACGGCGCGAATAAGGCGATGCTCATCGAACCGCTCAAAAGCGCGCTCTACTACGGACCGGCCTCAGCAACCGGCGACGGACATCGTATGGCCCAAGCCGTCGGCGCCAAGCTTGAACTCATGGAATTCGGCAAGCGCTATCCCAACGGCGTTGAAGCGGCTCCCGGCGTAGCAAAGTCGATTATTCAAGGCAACTACCGTGCGTGGCTCCAATCGGGCATTCTCGTCAACAACGAAGGACGCCGCCTCATTAATGAAAAGGCCTCCAATCACGATATTCTTACTGTGCTCGAGAAGCAAAAGGGCGGAATGCTCTACCTCGTGATGGATCAGGCCACATGGAATGGCTTCCGTGACGGCGTTCACACGCTGGGCATTACGGACGAAGATCTTGAAAAATGGCTCGCCGAAAACGGCCGCAAAGCTCCGATCTTCGCTCATGGCGCAACCCTCGCTGAAGCCGCCGCCGCAGCCGGCATTGACGGCCGCACGCTTGAGAAGACCGTTGCCCGCTACAACGAACTCGTTAAGCTTGGCAAAGATGAGGACTTTGGCCGTCCTGCGGCATTTATGAAGGCCGCAATCTCGTCAGAAGGTCCGTATTACATCGTTGAACAAAAACCGCGATTTGCCACTACGATGGGAAGCGTTATCGTCGACGAGAATCTTCAGGTTCTTAACCAACAGGGCAAACCGATTCCGGGTCTTTATGCCGCCGGTGAAATTGTGAATGCTGTGCACGGCGATGACTCCTCACCCGGCATGAACGTGGCGTGGGGCTTCACTTCCGGCAAGGTCGCGAGTGAATCCATTCTCAAAGCGCTTGGGCGATTAGAGAAGTAGCCTTCACACAGCGTCTTTCATCTCCGCATCGGCATCGGCTGCTCTCCCCCTCACCTTTGTCGGTGCGGAATTCCCCATTTCCTCATAATGGCCTTTCACATATCCAGCTGGAGAATAAGATCCGCGGCCGCAGCAGCGGCTTTGCTCTGCGCGTTCCCCGGATTTTCTGTCTGCGGGGCGGAAGACCTCCGGCCCGTCCTGCGTTTTGGGATGATGGCCTTTTTGCAGGAAGGCACTCCGTCGGGATTCACGACCTATGTGAATGCCGACGACTACGTGCTGCGCAAACTTCCGCAGATTCTCTCGCAAAGTCTCCCGGAGTACCGCGTGGATGTGAAGGTCTACCGTACGGCAGCCCTCATCAAGGCAGCCCGCAACGGCAAAGTAGATGTGATTTTCGGCAGCAGCGGGTGCTATGCATCGCTGCTGCCTGACGGCATCTATCCGCTCGCCACGCTCGTCACCAATTTCGCCCCGGATCCCAACCAAGCGGTTGCCGGCGCAGTCGTTGTGAGCAGCCGACGCACTGATCTCAACAGTCTTAAGGATCTGAAACATCTCTCGGCGATGTCGGGTCTCGAATCGATGTTCTTCAACTGGCAGATGCCGGCTTCTGCGCTCCTTGACAGAGGTTTGGATCCGTACCGCTTCTTCAGTTCCCTCAGACAGGTGGATCAACCCGTGCCGAAAATTCTGCAGGCACTTGAAGACGGAACCATTGACGTTGGACTGATGCGGGCCTGCGTTTTGGAAGGACTTCCAATAGAGAGGAGAAAACACTTCAAGGTAATCGAGCCAGCAGAAGACTCTCCGCTCGCCTGCGCGCACACCTCGAGGCTCTTTCCTAACTGGACGGTTGGCGCTATGAGTCAGGTGCCGTCCGACGTTGCAAAGCGAATCTCTCTGGCACTGCTCACCGCGCCGCCGCAAACAGAAGCGGGCATCGCATGGAGCACCGCCAACAGCTTCAAAAGCATCGATCAGCTCTACCGAGAGCTCAAATGGGGACGCTATGAATACCTACGGCATTGGACTTTTACGCGTGTCTGGGAGGCCGTCTGGCCGTTCGCATTGGCTGCTCTAGTTGCTTTCCTCGCCTTAATGCTGCACCTTCGTCGGGTCAATGCCCTCGTTGAGCGCCGGACCCGAGAACTTAACGACGAAGCTGCCCGGCGCATGGCTCTGGAAGAGAGCAACACTGCACTTCTCCAAAAGTTCCACCGCTACGAGCAAATGAGCACGATGGGCATGCTTTCAAACATGGTTGCGCACGAAATCCGTCAGCCGCTTTCAGCACTGCGCTATGCGCTGCGTACGATCGAGATGGCCGCCGCCCGCGACGAAGAGGACTCTGCCGTCATTGAGAAGTCCTGTGCCAAAGCCCGAAGACAAACAGAGCGAATCAACGACATTGTTGAGCACGTCTGCTCCTATGCCCGAACGGACCGCCGAAACCTCCCGATTAATCTTTCCGCGCTGATCCGGGAAACAGTGTCTGAAGCCGCCCAGATGAAACTCATTCATCATGCAGTGACGCTTGTCCTGCCGGACAATGTCTTCATTACTGGCAATCCCCTTGAACTCCAGCTGGTTGTGCTTAATCTCCTCAAGAACTCCTCAGAAGCTGTAGCTGGACGGGACCCGCAGTCCAAGATTGCACTGACCTGCGGCGAAGATCACGTCGAGCTGATCGTTTCAGACGAAACAGAACAACTCGATGCTCAAGCGCTAGAGCGCATTGCCTCCTGCGGACCGTCACAGAAACGAGACGGTTTGGGTCTTGGCCTCAGCATCGTGCGGAGCATCATCAGCGCACACGGCGGCAGCATTCACTTCAGTGCACGAGCCGACAAAGGCCTCGAAATACACATCATTCTTCCTCTCCCCGGAGGCTCCTCGTGACACGAACACTCAAGGATATTCAGCAGCACACGCTCGTGCGCATCGTTGATGACAACGAAGATCTTCGTGAAACTTGTGAAATGATGCTCACCTACGCCGGCTGGCAGGTTCGCACTTATGCTGGTGCATGGTCTTTCCTTATGGATGACGCACCATCTGTGCCTGGCTGTCTTATTCTCGACATCAGCATGCCGGACATGACCGGCACAGAGCTGCAGATGGAAATGCGCCGCCGCCGGTACTCCCTGCCCATCATCATCCTTACAGGACATGCCAACGTTGATCTCGCCGTTACGACGCTGAAGGCGGGTGCAGCCGAATTTTTTGAAAAACCCGTTGACGAAGACCGCCTGATGAAGGCGATCGCCAAACTGTGCAGAGAAAGTCTCGCCAAAAGCTGCGGCGAACTTACCGGCCGGGATCTTGAAAAAGCATTTGACCTCCTTACTGAGCGAGAACGCGAAATACTGGAACTCATGATCCAAGACGTATCTTCTCAGCAGATTGCCGAACGTTTGGGTTTGAGTGACCGCACCATCTATGCGCACCGGAATGCCATTTACCGAAAGCTCGGAACAAAAAATCTTTCGAATATTTCGCTCGAAGATCTCGTTAATTCGTCATGCTCTCTGCCTAGGTGATGCACAGGCGTTCACCTGCAAACGTCCAGTCTTCTGCCGATGCCAAATCCAACTCTGGCATCCGGCTTTGGAAAAAATAAATTGGATTGCCGATAACGGATGAAGTAATTTAGCGCTCAATGCCCGATCGGTCATTAAGAATGAGCAGGAGGCCCGTATCTTAGGTAAGTCACCTAGGCATTCAAATATGTCAACTTCTGAATGTTTTCATGTTTTCAAAAAGTCTTATTTTCGTAGCCTTCCCCAAATTCAATCTGCAAACCATATAATTACATCTTAAAAAATAGTTTACCGATCAGCATTTTGACTACTATCGATATATACATTGGCAATAATTATTAGAAAACATCCAATGGAGTCAGTGTTTGGAAATAAAACCCTTCTTTTCGTAAACATTTACAGTGAACGCCAAACAACAATTTCAGAGAATTTCCTCTTTCATTTGAATTTTGCCATTGTCCTTTGTTAACCAATCATTTAGCGCCGTAATCAAAATTCTTCAATAAAAATAATCTGTTAGCTTCGCCAACCTCACATTAGAACCGGAACTCCCGGTTAACTGATCCATAAATCAGCGGAGAGTTTTAGGCGGCAGT
>ERZ780208.2249-NODE-2249-length-13800-cov-4.144707_pt1 | contig 13800 bp, 9 predicted proteins | sample MGYA00511167_ERZ780208 | MGnify/ENA primary metagenome ERZ780208 (study PRJEB29588, sample SAMEA2159202) | human gut metagenome | biome: human gut; feature: human-associated habitat; material: faeces | place: Denmark | collected 2008/2010 ... | reverse complement strand
TCGATGAAATTTTCGACCTGCTGTTTCATTTCACGGTAGATCTGGTCGTAAGGAATCTCATACAGATTTTCCAGTTTGCGGCGGGTCGAAGAAATAAAAATGCCGTTTTCATCCACCAGTGCAGGGATGTCCTTCGGGTCGCTGGCGGGCAGCCCGGACACAAGATTCAGGTCCTGACCAACCGAAACATGCGGATACTTTTTCAACTCGTTCACCGCATAGCGGGCCTGTGCAGCATTGTTTGTCATCAGGCCCACATCGGTCAGAATCCCGCAGCGGGCTGCGCGCAGGCAGCCGTCGGTGATGCTGTCGGTCATGGCATAATCGGCGCCTCGTACAATCAGTTTCATCTGTTTCTCCTTTCTTATTTCAGGTCACGGTATGTGATCAGCTCAACGTTGTTGCGGAGGATCCAGTTCTTCACAAAGTCCGAGGTGAATACTTCGTGATCTTTGCAGCGGATGACCGAATAGGTCGTGTAACGGAACAGATCTGCATCCACAAAGCCGACATGACCGCCCAAAAGGACGTATTCGTGCCCCAGTGCCTCATCCAGATGTTCCCGGACATACGCCAGTGCATCGGTTTCCAGCTGCTTTTCCACCGTGAAAGGCTTGGTATTGTAACCGTTGGCAGCCCAGTACATATTCACCTTTTTGTGGCAGTCTGCGCTGTACGGAACGCCGCTTTCTTCCGACAGGGTCCGGATCGCCCGGATATAGGCCGGGCTGCTGCGGCTGATGGAGTGTCCGTGCAGATATTCCGGCGGCTGCCCTGCAAGACGGACAAAGTGCTTCAGCTGTGCCCGCAGTTCGGTCAGCACCTGTTCGTAGGGCCACAGCTCTTCCTTACCAAAGCGCGGATCTGCCATTTTGACGGTGGAACGGATAAAATGTCCGTCCTGATCCACCAGGTCCGGGAGCAGTTCCGGGTCAGAGACCGGATCTCCGGAGACAATATTGAAGTCGATGCCAAAGCACACCTGCGGATAATCTTGGATAAAGGATGCGGCGTGCTCGCTTTCCGGCATATTTACAAACAACCCGGTATTCCGGACGACACCGTTTTCAATTGCATCCAGAATGCCACAGGTCACACCACGGGTAAATCCGTAGTCGTCCGATTGCGTCAGCAGTTTCATTTCGACCTCTCCCTTCTCAACATAAAAACTAGGGAAGGAAGGTGCTTTGCGAGCCTTCCTTCCCCGTCACAATTTTACAGAATACCAACCAGCGAGAGCAGAATGCATCCACCCATAATGATGAAGATCAGTTTGACTGGGGTCAGGCCCTTCTGCAGAGCCTTATAGCTACCCCACCAGAGAACAAGGCTGAGCAGACCAGGCATCACATTGTCCAGAATGCCCTGAATGTTGATTTCTGCGCCGTTGACCACCGGTGCCAGAGCAATGTTGATCTTGATATTGGAAGCAATCAGAACACCGACCATCATGGCACCCAGAATGCCGGCAACTTCCATCAGCATAGAAATAATGCCGGATTCCGAAGCCTGATCGATCAAAGAGGTGCCGGTGCGGTAACCGGTCATGAACAGCACATACTTGAGTGCAAGAAGACCGAAGCCGAACAGTGCTACAAACAGCAGTGGTCCAAGAAGATTGCCGTCGGCTGCAATTCCGATGGCGATGCCGGCTACGATAACACGGACACAGTTGAAGAAGAACGAGTCACCAATACCGGCCAGGGGGCCCATCAGGGATGCAATGACACTGGTGATCGTGCCGGGTTCCACGTTGCCCTTTTCTGCGCGTTCCTTTTCCATTGCACAGGCAATGCCTGCCAACAGACCATACATGGTCTGGTTTGTGTTGATGTACTCTGAAGCGTGGCGGGTAAGCGCTTCTTTTTTGGCTTCGTCATCCTGATAATATTTTTCAATAACCGGTGCCGTGGACAGCACCATGGCACGTCCCTGACCAACCACATTGCTGGTGGTGCGCATGCAGGACAGAGAGCCCCAATAGCATTTGTTCAGGATCTTTTTTTCTTCCGGCGAAATCGTATTCTGCTTATTAGGCATAGAAATCGTCACCTCCAACCGTATTTTCAACCTGCTTCAGAGCACGAGAACGATCAAAGACCATGTAGGCACAGACAAAGCCGAGGATTGCCACGGAGAGCACCGGCATTGCCAGATATTTGGTCAGAACAAAGCCAACCAGAACGAACGGTACGGTGTACTTCGAGAAAATGGCCTGGGTCGTCAGCGCCAGGCCGACGACCACCAGCATGCCGCCGGATGCCGACAGACCATTCATCAGCCAGGCGGGGATCGCATCGAATGTGGTCGTGATCACGGTGGATCCGAAGTAGCAGCACAGGAAGATGACGGCAGTATCCAGCAGGTGCTGGAGCACGATGGCCTGGAACCAGACCAGACGGTTGTACTTTTTGACATCGCCCTGCTTGGCGGCGTTCATCAGGGGCACTTCCATCAGGTTGCCAACCATTGTGGTGACCGGCATCAGGCCAAGGCACAGAGCACCGATCGGAACTGCGATTGCAATGCCCTCCTCCATGGAGATCCCGGACAGGATCGCGAGGCCCACGCCAACTGCCGTACCCGAACGATAATCGGCTGCGAGAGAGCCGCCGATGCCGGAAATGCCCATATAAACAGCTTCCAGCGAGGCACCCATTATAACGCCGGTCTTCAGGTCACCGCAGAGCAAACCGATCACTGTGCCCAGCACGATCGGGCGGGTCATGGTCTGCCATCCCAGAATGCCGTCAATCAGCCATGTGATCCAGTAAGCAAACGCTACAAGCAATGCAGGAACTAACATACTGTGTTTCCTCCTTTTTTATTTCCATTCAGCCTTTTCCGCTGCTGCAACAAAGGCCTTCAGGGACGTTTTTTCGGTCGAGGGCAGGCTTTGGACATAAGCGTCCGCAACACGTTCGCTGATCTCCTTCAATGCACCAAGATCGTCCCGATCCAACTGCACATACATAGAAACGCTTGCGGTATGTTCTGCCTTGCGGTTGTGGTAATTACCCAAGTTGACATTTTTCAGTCCCAGCGCCGAAACCAGTTTCAGCGCATCCTTGGGGTTGTCCGTCAGCAAAAAAATCTTCATGCGTTCTGCGCGCGGATCCTGCAGAAGTCCGATCACCTCGTCCACGCTGCGAACATGGGTCTTTTTGCCCGGCGGCGCTGCAATCAGCAGCATTTTCTTTTTGAGCGGGTTCTGGGCCGCTTCGTCGCTTGCACATACGATGGTGTCGATGTCCAATGCCTTTGACCAGCTGGTTGCAACCTGACCATGGATCAGCCGTTCATCAATTCTGAGCAAAGCAATCATTGTGTGTCCTCCTTTTTTGATGTGGATCACTTTCCGGAAAAGTTTCTGAGTGTATTATAACAAGTCTGCCACAGACTTTCCTTGTCTGATTTTTTCGAGCACTTTACATAAAAAATTGCATCATTGTACAAATTTGACAAGCTCATATGCTTGCTTTTGACAAAGCGCACAAAAAACACCACACAGGATCCCACGCTCCCTCAGAGAGAGCAGGAATTCTATGCGGTGTTGTCGTTTTTTCAAAAGGGCAGCATCATTTGAGCAGCCGGTTAATCTGATTGTTCAGCGTTTCCGGGCAGGGGCAGCTGGTAAGCGTAGCCCAGAACAGCGGGTCCTGTATCAGCTCGTAGAGCAGCAAATTGATGATCCGGATGTTTTGGGCATTTACACGTCCGGAAAGCAGCAAATAACGGGAGACTCGCTTGTCACCGACCCGGAGCCGACTTTTCAATTTCCCGAACTGCAGCAGACTGTGTGGCGCCGTCTGTTGCGTGAGAAGCAGAACCAGACAGTCATTCACACAGATCGTTTTCTTCTGGATTTCTTCCACCGTGAAAGCAGCAACGGGAAAGGCACGGCTCTCTGCCAGAAGCTCTTCGGCCCACCCATCACTCAGCTTCAGCTCCTGGGTGCGGATATCTTCTTTTTTCAGGTCATTTCCAAACAGGTCCCGTAGCATCTGAAGATAGGCATTGATGTTGTTAAGATCGTTCCGGATCTCTGCATATGAAAGAAACAGCGGATCGTTGGACAGGCGTTCATCGCACAGGATCAGATCATACTTTTTCCGAGCCTCCGGGATGTTTTCCAGCATGTCAACATAGGTACAGCATTCCACCGAGCTGTAATACCGCGGGTTCAGCTTTGCAAGGAGAAGGTTCCGGATCATTTCGGGAGCATAAATGTCGGAACGGGCGGTGATCCCGATGCGGAGCCGCGGCGCAGCATAATCCATCCCCTGAATATAAAAGGCAATCAGTTCACACAGCGGAGCACAGCAGATTCCGGCCGCCTCGTTTCCATAGCGTTCCGCAAGGAGCTGCTGGATGTTCTGGTAGAGAAGCATTACCAGCGGATAGTCTGAGATCATCTGTGCCCGGCTTTCAGAGTGCCCTGCATGTTCGGACAGCAAACCCATCTGATGGTGAATGATCAGGCGGTAGAGCGTTGTCCGGAGAATGGAACTGTACAGGCCGGTGATGGAGAAGCCGTAACTTCGCAGCAGATAGCCATCCACCATGCGGTACAGGTCGTTGGCTTCCTCGGGAAAGGTTGCTTCCACAAAGGCGCAGAACTCCTCCGGTTCGTCATACATTTCAAACAACATCATGGCAACCGATAAAATCTCCTGTTCGGAAAATGCTTTCCCGCCAAAACAGGACCGGATAATGTCCGCACTGATCTTCATCAGCCGTTCGGAGCTGCGGACATAGCCGATGATGGCCGGATGGATGTTTTCAAAACCGGAAAATATCCTTCCCTGCCGAATGCGCAGGTGCTGGAAGAAGATATAATACGTCAGCCGCCGGACCTGTGCCTGGGAATAATTGCAGCTATTATGCAGCAGCGCTTCATACACTTTCTCCCGAAGCACGGGGTAGTGCGGATTGCTGAGCCCTTCCGCGATCTCAGGATAATCTTCTTCCGGAATAACGTTCACGTCCAGCAGACTATAGATCGCCATCAGACAGCGCCGGATGTTCCATTCGTTGCCCATAGGGTACACTCCGTAATGGGGCGCGTTTTCCAGCCGGATGTTATAACTTTGCAAAAAGGTGCGGCAAAGTTTGATTGCATTGCGCAGATTGCTGCGGGAAAAACCCATTGTTTCTGACACAGCATCCAAATCCGTATGGTCATTGGCAAGAAGAATCTTTCTGGCAATATAAAGCCCTCTGACCAGTTCGCTCCGGTTTGTAAGGTTTCTGCGGTGGCGATTGTAGAAGGACCACATTCCCTTATAGTGCTGCTGAAACTGTTTCTCATCGGTGACGGTCCAATGGATCCGGTTTTCTTCAAAATGATACTCGATCCCATAGAACTTTTGCAGTTCTTTCAGACGCTGCTGACAGATGCTGTACTCATAGCGGCTCATTCCAAAATGCCGGATAAAGTATTCCGGAGTTAGATCTGGCCGCAGGATGATATAACATGCCTTTTTGTAATCGTCAATCGAATAATCCTGAAACATATTGCGCATCCCCTTTTGCCCGAACACCGTAAAGATTCCCTGTGCCTGACACCCACTGAATTTCCGGTTCTGCTGTGTAGCTTGTCGGCAGTTGTCATAAGTGTACTACATCGTTTTGCACTTTACAAGAACTGCCCGGTGTGATTTTCTCAGATGCATGGATTCTGGAGCACTTACGCCGCCATGCTTTCAATAAAAAGTCAAGAAATATGAAATAACATTGGCTCGACAAATTATGAACAATCATCCGCGAAAGAAGCACTTGGGAAAAAGAAGGTCGACATACGACAAAAGCCGCCCGGAAGCGTCTGAGAACGTTTCCGGGCGGCTTTCTGTTTGTTTTAAAGGACGGAGTTACTTGGGCTGACGGCCGATGTAAGCCAGGATGCCGCCATCGGCGTACAGGATCTGGCCGTTGACGAAGTCAGAAGCATGGCTGGCTAGGAACACGCAGGGGCCCACCATGTCCTCGGGGTCGCCCCAGCGGCCGGACGGGGTCTTAGCGCAGATGAAGGTGTCGAAGGGGTGACGGCTGCCGTCCGGCTGGGTCTCGCGCAGGGGAGCGGTCTGGAGCGCATGGCAAAGGTCGTTACTACCATTCATGACCTGGTGGGTGATTAAGGTCAACCGTACATACGTTATCAACGAGGAACAGGTTGCAACCATACGAATGGTTTTCACGCTCTATTCGCAGGGCTACGGGGAAAAGGCGATCGTCAATGAACTTTCCCGGCTGGGCCGTAAGGATGGGCACGGAAACGTCAGTTGGTCCTGTACAAAGATCAGCCGCATCCTTCGTAACGCAACGTATATGGGCTATGTCTGCTACAACAAGTCCAAGGTCAACAACTATCTTGAAAAGAAACGCATCAACAATCTGGACGAAACTTCCTTCGTCTATGTAAAAGGCAACTTTGAACCAATCGTATCAGAAGCCCTCTGGCATGAATGTGAGCGCATCCGTAAAAGCCGTATTGTCAATCTGCGTCTTCCTGATGGAGAAACACGACGCAAGGGCATTGACAGCACCAAATATTTATGGGTCGCAAAACTTCGTTGCCGCTGCGGTTCTTCCTACCGCATTTTCAACTGGCGTAAACTGAAGGACGGAACGCCGATCTTTGGCTACCAATGCAATATGCGAACCGTCAACCCGACCCGTTCCTTCGTTCTGGAGCACAACATGACCCAGCAGCTCAGTTGTGATGCCATTTCCATCCCGGAGTGGAAGCTGGAACTGATGGCGAAGAAGATCTTTGAAAAGGTCTGGGGCAATCAGAATAAAGCCATCCTTCGTGCCTGCAAGATGATCGAAAGCTGCCAGAACGGAAAAGCCGCCACACGAATGTCCGCTGCACCGATTCAGGGCCAGATCGAAAAAATCAAAAAACGCAAGCTGAACTACGCTGCCATGCGTGCAGACGGCGAACTGCCACGAGAAGAATATCAAGCCCTTTGCAAACAGGCAGATGACGAGATTGCACACTTGGAGCAAGAGCTGAAAGCCCTCTCCCCTGCGTCCGAACCGCAGACGGTTTCTTCGGACATGAAAGCGATCTACGATTTTCTCTCTCAGAAGGTCGATGTGCACGGTGCCCGTCTTGCTCCCGAATTGATTGACCAGTTCGTTGAAGTGGTCACCCCCATTGCCGATTACTCCTACCGCTGGAAGCTGAACACCGGCTGCAAGAAGTCCAAAGAGGAACGCACCAATCTGATGGCTGTATCGGAAAAGCCCCTCCTCACCTTCACCATCGACTTTGAAACCGCCAAGCGTTACCGGGAAGCCAACAAGATGCCCCACCAGTTCCGCCGTGCAGCGTGGACCGACCTGACCGTGGAGGTGTATCTGTGATGGTTCTGGAAAGCAGCTCCGTGTTAAACGCAATTCATCTCATACATGAGCAAACAAATAAGGCCCACCGCCAAAATTGACGGTGAGCCTTATTTTATGCTCGTTTTTTAACGATAGCTCGCTATAAAAGCCTTATGCTCTCGGATTTTTAATAGCAGCCTGCTTATTGGGTCGTCATCATAGGTATGTACCCAAAAGCGCGTACTGTTTGCATCCTCAAGTATCCTATTGACGGCCCCATCCCCTTTCTTCGCTTTTGTTTTTCCCGGCATGATTTTTTCCGCCGAAATCGAATGGTAATTGTACGTTCCGCGCACATTGCATTGAACAGTGCATGACTCTTGAAATAGATTTAGTTCCCAGATGAATTTCTGTCCATCGATGGAGAAGATTCTCGGCACAAATCTGTCCAGAAATTCCCGGCTGATTTCATCGTTTGGGAACGACTCTTGCCAGCTGAGTGCTTCCTCTACCTTTTCACTATTGGCAGCTCCGTTTTCTTGTTCCTGCTGGTATTCTTCTAAAATATCCTGCCGGTGATCCTGCCAAACGTTTTTGTAGATTTCTCGCGCCATCAATTCGAGCTTCCATGCTTGCACATTGGGGGCGCTGCATTTGGGGGCTACATTCCTCAGCGACCGCTGATAACAGATATATCGAACAATGCCTTTCTCTGCGCGGAACTCCCGCATTCTGGCTCCGCAGCCACAAAACAGGCGGCAAGCCCATTTGTCGGCGTGTTCGCTCTTTCCATACAAGTAAGCCTGCGTTATATTGCCGTCTTTGTACGACTGCCATGCATGTCTGCGGCGCTGACATTTATCCCATAGTTCCTCTGAAATGATTGGCTCAAAACTGCCTTTCACCAGAATGTAATCCTGTTCGCTGTTCTTGATGCTTTTATGGCTGAGGAAATCATCAATATGCGATTTGTTGTATGTCAAATACCCTTTATAAATCGTATTCTTGGTGATTGAGAGAACCTGACGCGCGCTCCATTGTGGCATTCCGGATTTATTCGGTGCGCCTTCTTGCGTTAGTGTCTGGGCTATCTCGGTGCCATTTATGCCATCAGCATACCAAGCAAAAATTTTTCTGACAGTCTCTGCCTGACTTTCCTGCACCACAAGCATATGAGCCTTTTTATCACGCTTATATCCAAACGGTGTCGGTCCCGCAACATAGGTGCCTTTTTTCTGTGACGTCTGAATGCCCGCCTTGGTGCGTTCACTCATTTTACGGCTTTCATCTTGCGCAAGGCTTGCCATAATGGTCAGGCGAACTTCTCCATCGCCACGCATCGTCCAGATGTCATCATTGACGAAGTACACTTCAACGCCGTACTGTTTCAGCTCACGGGTCGTAACCAAAGTATCCACCGTGTTTCGGGCAAAACGGGAAACCTCGCGGGTCACGATTAGGTCAAACTTCTTTTTCCGGGCATCTCGCAGCATCTTCATAAAAGAAGGTCGGGTTTTCATGCCAGTACCTGAGATTCCTTCATCGGCGTATTGCCCAACCACCGTCCAATTCGGATGATGTTCTGCAAGCTCCAGATACCAGTTCATTTGATTTTTCAGTGCTGATATTTGCGCCTCAAGTTCCGTGGACACGCGCCCATAGAACACGACTCTGCGCGGGCAGTTTTGCTGGTCTGCTTTATCATATTGCATCGGTTTTCCCTCCTTCCCCATCAGTATAATACTGCATTCAGTATTTTCAAAATGTACAAGTCAATGACTCAATCATGGTATAGAAAAGCCGTGGAAGAAGGTTCCTTCCACGGCATGATCTTTATACTACTTTTTCAATAAGGCACTGATGTTTCTTCGTTTTCTTGTCATAGTTGATAGCTACCAAGAGAAGATTTCCTGTATAGCCACGCAGCGAATCCGGATATTTCTTTTCCTTAATCTGCTGCATCGCAGTCTCCGCCGTTTGGTTCCACTTCAACTCCACAACAAGCGCCGGATAGTCATTTCTGTACTCCGGTTTTGGAACGAAAACGAAGTCTGCGAAGCCCCTGCCTGTGGGCAGCTCTCGAACCGGCTTAAAGTAATATTGCATAGCGCTCAGGTATGCAATCGCCAAGACGCTGCTCAAGGAGTTTTCATTGTTGTACTGGATGGCAGAAACATAGTCATCATGGATTTTCTCAACCTGAGTGGCTACTGCATCGCCATCCATATCCAATGTCGCATCCAGCAACTTCTCAGACTCCTGCTGGAACAGCAACATCTCATTCCAATGCTTGCTTTCCACCGCAAGTGTCAATTCCTGCCGGATTTCCTCATTCGGAACGAATGCTGTTTTTCGGTTCTGGTCATATCCCAAGTAGCCAAGATGGATCATATATGTCAAAACATCATCTTTGCTTTGGATATTAACGGTATCGTTCTTGAAGGTAGCAGTGTTTACTTTAACTTCCCCACCGGAAAGCATTTCAATGATTGCCGTTTTCAGCCCATCATAGTTCATGTTGATAAGGGGAACGATTGCTTCATAGGAAGCCGTTTCCGACCAGTAGCTCTTAAACTCTCCCTTCAGCATAACGCTGACAACAGCTCTGGGATTATAAACTTGGTAATCCCGCAACAAGTAACCATCGTACCACTTTTTTACCTTGTCAAAGTCTTTGTGGTACTCCTCGCAAAGATTCTTAACTTCTTCTTCCGTAAAGCCAATGAAAGGTGCCAACGTGCTGGCACTGACCATGGTAAACTCATCGAAGTTATTCAAGGCCGACTGCGTTTTTTCCTTTTTGATTGGCAGAATGCCGGTGAGGTATGCAAGCTGAATGTATTTTGTCGGCTCTGTACCTTTGAATAAGCCTCTCAGGAAATAGATATATTCTTCTTGAACAGCCTTATTGGTTGCTTCATCTCGGATCAGAATATCCCATTCATCAATAATCACAATAAATTTCTGACCGGTCGAGTTTCTGATGCGCGACAAAGCGTCCGCCAATGTCAACACTTCGTTAGGAAGAACTTCAGGGTAGTACTCTTTTAGTTCCTCAAAAACTGATTGCGTAATGTAGGATATAATACTTTTGATGTCTGCACAGCTGGACAAAAACCATTGTACATCTATATGGATCACATCATACTTGTTGAGATGCTTTTTGAAGTCGCTACTCTTGCCGATTGTAAGCCCATCGAACATCTTTTCTGAATCGCAGCCTTTGCTGTAATAGGCTGCCAGCATATTAGCCGTATAGGACTTACCAAATCTCCGGGGGCGGCTATTGCAGATATATGCTTCTGGTGTATCAAGAACGCTGTTGGTATATTCCAGCAGACCCGTTTTATCCATATAAATTTTTGAATTCAGTGCAACTTGAAACGCACTATTATCCGGATTCACGAATCTTCCCATTTCGCCAAAGCCTCCTTCAGAAGTCATTTATTTCTAAACATTCAAATGACATTAGTATAGTCATATAGTACCATTTATCGCTACAAATAGCAAGTTGGAAATTTCCCTATAATAGCGCCGCAGCAGGGATTTCTTTCATAGCATAATCTATCATCGCAGACAGCTCATCTGCTATGACGATGATTAAATTTTGCCACATGGAATCCTGCTTTCTGCATATAATCTTCAAAAATATATGCAGATAAAACTCGAAAGGCGCAATAAGCCACAAATTGCGATAATTTCCCTTCGATGAACCTGTCAGATGTCATCTGTTTGAACCATTCGGAATTCCCGAATAGTTACCATCACGGTCTATTCCTCATCCGAATTATAATATTACCATTTACTGATTCAAATAGCAAATCTAGCGTCATTCCATAACGACACAATAATGCCGTGGAAGTATTTCCTCCACGGCACGATCTGTCGTTATAGCTGTGCGTTTCTCTCCCTCTGCAAATTCCAGACAGGCAACCCTTCCCGGCGCTTTGCCTCGCATCGCTTTGCAGCCATGCGATATGTTTTCTCGCATCTTGGCACGCTCGTGGAATCCAGTCATGGCGCTGCTTCCCCAATGCGGTACAGCAGAGGACGCTATTCACTTTTTCGGAGGTTTGGAACCTCCTAATACATAAGAGAACAGCGAATCGGATTTTTTCCACAATTTTTTCAATTTTCTTTTTTTACCAGAAATATATCCACACGCATATCTTTCCACAAACCGGGGTGGATCTTAATCCCACGCGCTTTCTGATACTCATAGGCTGTCACAAAGTCAACCGCAAAACTCAAAAGTGGTATCTTTTCATCCAGCACGCTCACCTGATTTTCTTGACAGCTTTCCAGCCATTCCACCAACTTACGCTTTCTTTTGGTTCGGCCCATGTTCAAAAAGAAATCCTGTGGACGACATATTGTCGCGCAATCGGGTCCAGCACTTTCTTTATCCTGCTTGCCGATTTGCTCTTGCTCAATATCATAGGGAACGCCACTTTTATAGGTAACCATCGCTATCGGCTGCCTTTCCGATTGGATAGGCATGATCTGCTGCACATTCATCAACTGCAACATCCAAATGTAGCGGTTATTGCTTTTTACAATCCGGTTGGCATACCTGTCCAGAAAGCCCGGCTCTATTTTACCATCCGGAAAAGAGGCATCATCGCTGAGTGCAGCCTCGATGCTGTGCATATCTAACCTTGCTTTAGGACGCTGTTCCTGTATGGAACTTTGCAGTAAGCCTTCGGCATTTATAATCTCATTGTTGATTTCCGTACTTCTGCTTAAGAAATCATCCATAGTTATGCTTCGGCTTGCCCGCTGGCTGACAAGATCGTCCAATTCCTCATTCAGCGCAGAGAGCTTGTTCTCCAGCTGGTTTCCATCATTCGGTGTGCCGGTAGTGTTCAGATTTGCATCCAACATCCGCAAAAGACCCAGTATATCCTCGGCATTTTCTTTCCAAACTGTACGGAACACTTCCCTTGCCATCAATTCCAGCTTCCATTCAGATGCGTATGGTGCCGGACAAGGAATACCGTTCAGTGCTCTGGCGGCATCTTTCTTTTTGAACATTTTCGACCGTGCACAGATAAGCCGCATATTTTTCCCACCGTTGGCCGTTTTATCGTAGCCTTCGATTTGGAATCGCATCCCACAATCGCAAAACAGAATTTTCGTCCATTTGTTCTGCGGAAAGGACACACCAAATTTATGGGCACGACCATCTTTTCCTTTGACAAATGCAGCTCGCTTACTGCGGATCTGATTGCAGGTTTCCCATAGCTCCTCTGAGACTATTGGCTCAAAGTTTCCCTTTACAAGAACAAAGTTTTCCTCGCTGTGATTGATGCGGTTATGGCTGAGGAAGTCATCAATATGGGATTTATTATAGGTCATATAGCCCTTGTAAGTGGGCTTGCGGAGTACCCGTGATACCTTGCTCGCAGTCCAGCTCAGGCCACCACCGCCATCTTTGCGGTTTTCTTCTATAAGCATTTTGGCAACAGTCGTTTCTCCGTGCCCCTCGGCGTACAGATTAAAGATTCTGCGCACCGTTGCCGCCTGTTCCTCATTGATTACATAAGTTCCATCCACACGGTCATAACCGATAATATTACCGCTGCCATAGAGTACACCTTTCTCACGGCTCATCTTCTGTCCGGCTTTTACGCGCTCACTGGTCTTGCGGCTTTCATCTTGGGCAATGCTCGCCATAATGGTCAAGCGAACTTCTCCATCACCGTCCATTGTCCAGATGCCATCATTTACAAAATAGACTTCCACGCCGTATTGCTTCAGTTCTCGCGTAGCATTCAGCGCATCCACCGTGTTACGCGCAAACCTCGACAATTCACGTGTGACAATCAAGTCAAAGCGGTGTTCCTTTGCGTGCTCTATCATCCGCATAAATGATGGACGTTTCTTCATTTGGGTACCGGTTATGCCTTCGTCTATGTACTGCGCTACAACGGTCCAGTTGGGATTGCGTAATGCAAGGTCTGTATACCATTCCATCTGATTTCCCAGCGCAGATAGCTGTTCCTCATGTTCTGTTGAAACGCGGCCATAAAACACCACCCTGCGCGGTCGATTCTTGTAATTTCCAATATAGTCTGTCATTTCGAACGCCTCCTTGTTCTTTCATTGTACAAGGGGCAAATTCATAAGGGAAATGTACAAAAACACTGGTACACTTGCCATCCTTGTATGAGCGTTGCTGCTCTATACTATAAGAGTACGTTCTCTTGATTTTTTTCCACAATCACTATTTTTAGTTCATTGCACTTGACATACATCAAGTAGCCATGCCACGCGGATAGCATTTTTCAGAACATATCAACAAAAATGACCCTGCACGATTCTGTGCAGGATCAAAATATATATTCGTTTTATTTTCGTACATAACTGGTTGATGGGCCGGCTCCGACTTTTTCAAATAACTATTTCGAAAAATCAGCCGGGCTATCAAACTGGAATTTGTTATTCTCCTATGGAGGCACCGCTATC
>ERZ780208.2239-NODE-2239-length-13858-cov-4.181265_pt1 | contig 13858 bp, 9 predicted proteins | sample MGYA00511167_ERZ780208 | MGnify/ENA primary metagenome ERZ780208 (study PRJEB29588, sample SAMEA2159202) | human gut metagenome | biome: human gut; feature: human-associated habitat; material: faeces | place: Denmark | collected 2008/2010 ... | reverse complement strand
ACGGGCACGCCAGCCTTTAGGCGCCTGTTGGGCCAATAACGCCATGCGACAGGTCTGTGCTTTTTATGGCGGTTGCCGTTTGTCTTATAACTTATAAAAAGGAGGGAATCCGGAGGCAAGCCCCCGACACGTTTACAAAAGGCTTGCCCGCGGGAGGCGGCTTTTGTTTTTCGGGGGATTAGGTTTTGGGGAGGTAGCCTATGGAGCTACAGATGGCGCGGAAGCGGTCGAGGAAGGCTGAGGGTACCAGGAGGAGGAAGCCTTCGGCGAAGCGGCATTTTTCGCGGATTTCTTTGTTGGCGGAGAGAGCGCGGATTAGTGCAGGAGATTCGGCATCTATTTTCAGGATTTTGTATTTTATTTTTTCGGGGGTAATGGAGGTGATGCGTTTTTGGGTTTCATCGATGATGCTTTGCAGCCAGGGGTGATTGTCGACGGGGATGATGCGTCGCAGTTTAGAGATGCGGTTTTCTACGTCCGATTTTTTGTCGCAGCCGTGGATGAGAGATTCAGGGCTTATGCGAAAACGTGCGCCCCCTATCCGGCGGCATATCTGCGAGAGGAATACGGTGTAGGGACAATTTGGAGTGAGGACGGTGATGATAGCGTTTGCGTCGTCGTATTCGAGCTGATATGCTTCAGCGGCTTGGGGAGCGTGGTATTCTTTGTCGATTCCGAAGGCGTAGCGGCCAAGGGGCGTAAGGCGGACGTAGCGCATTCCTTCGAGGGGATCATCCTTGGCGTCGGCGGGGTCTTTGGCATATGCTATTTCAACGATTCCTACGGCGCAGAGGAATTCCATCCAGTGGAGGAGGAAGGGGAATTCTATTTGTTTGAACCAGTTGATACCGGGGTCTTTGCTGTCTTTGGTATAAGTGGTTTCATCTTTGGGGCGCAACCCGTTTTTATCTCTGGCATAAACAGGGAACAACCGCAGATACGTAGTTTGGGCGACTTCCGGATTTTCCAGGCATAGGAAACGGATTTGGAGGTTCGAGAGTGACATCCATTTTTTTGCTGCGGGAACCAACAAGATTTGCACGGCCAGGTTATATTCTTCCGCAAAGTTATTTTCTGTCCATGATTTTGTAAATCCTTTGAAAGCAGGCAAGAATGCCTCGAAAAGTTTTCCGGCGATCCATTCGGGAAATTCTTCTAAAACATCTTTGGCAAACGAATCAGGTGTAATTGCTTCATTTTCTGTGGAGAGACTATCTCTAAGAGTGAAGTAAGCCAGGGTCAGCAGCTCGATTCTGTCGATATGGTATGGGACGTCGAACGAAGGGAACTCCGGGGTATTCAATGATTTCTTTATGGCTTTGAGTTTTGAAGCGGCGACCGCTCCTGTAGTGGGTGCCAGGGGGGACCCGGTGAGCGAAAGTCCGTCAAAATACATAAGGTCGGAGGAAATGTTTTTCTCGAAGTTGCATACCGTAAATTTTTCATTATCGGGCAATTCATCGGCCAGGTCGGGGGCAACATAACTCTCTCCGTAAAAAATATCGCAAAGTTTCCGGCGTGTCGCCGGATCCAGAGTAAATTTGAAAGTAGCATCCTCATCCCTGAAGCGCCAGCCATAGAAATTCCATACCTGAAGGCAAGTCAGGGGGAAAAAGGCACAATCCATAAAAAAATTGTCCTGACCCCATGAAGATTTATAATATGCCTGTATGCCGCGGCCGCTGATTTTCTTTATTGTATCCGAGAGAATCTGCGGTGAGATTATTATCTGCTTCCAACATTCGAGGAGTTTAGGGTCCATCAAAGCCAGCGTATGAACATTCTCGGCAACACCGGTAAAGGATACATAGGTTTCAATCAGGTCGTCTTTATGCATCTTGCCGGGGTTATCGATTTTAAGATATTGCTGAAATTTGTCCATAGCTTTGGACGAAGATCCGGGAACCGCTTCCACCGTTGCATCCCTGATTATATCTCTGAGAGGTTGCAACAGTTTCAGGGAATCATCTTTTGACATATACACAACATCCATATACCGCCCGTTGGTCCGGTTGACGGTGGGGAGATTGAACTGTATTGCGCCTTCTCGGGGAGCGGCAGAGGCGATTGTGTCGGTTGTCTTTTTCTTCATGAGAGGATGAAATCGATGTCTTTTTCAGAGAGATGTTTGGAGGATGCAGTGTCGGAGCTGATGAGCTGGTTGAAGAGTTCGCTTTTCTGTTCCTGAAGCTGCACTATTTTTTCTTCGATTGTGCCTACGGTGATTAGCGAGAAAGCGGTGACGGTGGATTTCTGGCCGATTCGGTGGAGGCGGTTTATGGCCTGCTCTTCGGCGGCTTTGTTCCACCATGGTTCGAAGATGTAGACGGTGTCGGCGGCGGTGAGGTTGAGGCCTACGCCACCCACCTTAAGGGTCATGAGCAGCACCTTGCATCCGGGGTCGCTCTGGAAGTGTTCCACTATTTTCTTACGCGCTGCGGCGGAGGTGGAACCTGTCATGGTCTCGAAGCCGATGCCGAGTTTTTCGAGGCGTCCCATCATTATCTCCAGGCCGGCGATAAAGTTGAAGAATACCACGGATTTATGGCCGAAGCCGACGGAGGAGATGAGCGATTCTTCGAGTTCGTCGATTTTAGGGGACGAGACTTTGCCCTGCGACATACTTTCGGGCACGGAGGCGATGCGGCGCAGTTCGCTGAGGGCCTGGAACATAAGGAACTGCGACTTGTTGACGCCCTCTTTGGCGATAGATTCGGTTATCTGGCGGCGGTAGCTGAGGCGGCGTTCGTTGTAGAGGCGTGCCTGGGCGTCGGACATTTCCACATAGATGGTGCGGTCTATGCGGTCGGGGAGGTCCTTGAGCACATCGCGCTTGAGGCGGCGCAGGATGAAGGGAAAAATCTTGCGTCGCAGGCTGGCGGCGGCGTCTTTGTCGCCGTATTTCTGGATGGGATAGGTGTATGAGGAGTTGAAATCTTCGGCGGTGCCGAACATGGCGGGGTTCAGGAAACAGAACAGGGAGTAGAGCTCGGTGAGGTTGTTTTCCATGGGAGTTCCGCTGAGGGCGAAGCGGTGTTCGGAGGTGAGGGTCTGCACAGCCATGGCAGTCTGCGAGGAGATGTTTTTGATGTTCTGCGACTCGTCGAGGACAATGCACCGGAACTTGATGTCCTTGAGCTTCATGACGTCGTTGCGTGCCACGGCATAGGTGGTCAGCACGACGTTTGCCCTGAGCGACTCTTCGAGGTTGCGGTCGTTGCCGTAGTAGGTGGAGTGGGTGATGTCCGGGGCGAAGCGGTCGAGTTCCTTTTCCCAATTGAAAAGGAGGCTACGTGGCATGATGATAAGGGTCGGCTCCGGGCAGTCGGGGTAGACCATCGAGAGCAGGGCTATGGTCTGGAGCGTTTTTCCGAGGCCCATATCGTCGGCCAGGCAGCCGCCGAGGTTGTTGTCGTATAGATATTTGAGCCATTTCACGCCTTCCACCTGGTAGGGACGGAGCGTGGCGTTGACGCGGTAAGGGGGGCGTTTCTCCTTTTTGAGGCGGTTGAAGCCCTGGAGCACCTGGCGCGAGCGGGCGGCGAAGGGGCCGTTTATCTTACTATGTATCAGCTCCTCCACTTCGGGAAGGTCAAAGATGGTTACGCGTATTCGGCCCTCCTTGTCGCGGCGCCGAAAGAGGCGTTGCAGGCGGTTTATGTATTCTTCATCGATGATACCGCGGTTTCCGTCGCTGAGCTTGACATAGCGCTGGCGGCCGAACTGTTTGAGCAGGTCGGCGATTGTGAAGTGGTCCTCCCCTATTTCCACGTCCCCCTCCCCTTCGAGGAAGTCGATTCCCGACGAAAGGTTCAGGTGGAGTTTGGGGACGGTGGCCACGACTTTGTATTCCTTGAGTTTTTCGCTGCCGGCGAGGCGGAAGTCTTCGAGCACTTGCGGCAGGCGGTGGAGCAGGAAGGGACCGGCTGTGGCTTCGGGGATGATGAAGAAGTTGCCGTCGCGGTATATTTCCTTTTTGGCGCTGCGGTCGGGAGCACTGGCGTTTATCATGTCAGCGAGGCGCTCGGTGCGCTCCTCTATGTCGCAGCCGACGACGGGACACATGGTGACGCGGTTGTCATCGTCGAGATGTGCCGCATAGGTGGGTATTACGCCGGGCGGCAGCGCGTCGCCGAGCGACTCGAGCGACACTCCGGTGCGCATATAGAGCGCCTTGTCGGCGGCCACTTTTTCCAGATAGAGCGTGGCCACGAGATGCTCGGCGGTGGAGGAACGGCGCGACGGGGCGCCATTGACTTCGGGCATGACGTTTTCGACGTATGTAAGGAAGAGAGTCAGGAAGGTATCGAGGTTATCCTTGTCGACCGGCGCTATCAGGCTTGCGATGCCGGCGTAGTTGGGGCCGACGGAGGTTACGGAATAGACGGTGCCGCCGCAAAGTATGTGCGCATCGTCGAGGAATATGGGATTGCCCGACTCTTCGTCACCGGCGCGGAGAGTTAGTTCAAGGGATGCTTGGCGCACTCCTTCGGCGATATGGACTTCGAGTATTAGCGCGGCGGGACTGTCGGAGAAAGTGACGGGATTACCGTCGGCGCCGGTGACGGAGACTTTGCGCATGAGATGTATAAGGTATGGATTTTTCCACAGCGAGACGCGCAGGGCGCCGCCGTATTGCGACATGACGCCGAAAGGGTCGCCGGAATCTGACCCATTCTCCATTTCGTCGTAGAGTTTGCGTTCCGGAGGCGGCAATATGGCCCGGTCTTTGATGTCGCCGCAATATTCCAGGAATGGTTCGGAGCGAGAGATATCTATAGTAAGTTTAAAGTGCGGTTTGCCCTCTTTCTCCACGACGTCGGAGCGGCGCACGGGCTTCATGGCCGCGAAAGGGGTAACGAATCTGTCAAACAATCCGGAGTCTGCCATACCTTACTATATATAGTTTACAGAGTTATAACAATCTGGTGGACATAATTCCTTATCACGACAAAATTACAAAGAATTTTTCTTACAGGCAAGGCGGCTCAGATGGGGAGGAGTTCGCCGGTTTCGGAGTCGATAATGTAGCCGGCCACGCGGACGGAGGGGGTCATGAGGGGATGGTTGCGGATAAGGTCGACGGTTTCGCGTATGGCAAGCTCCACGTCGTCGAAGCCATGCAGCCAGCGGTCGAGGTCTATGCCGCAATGGCGCATCAGGGAAATGTTCTTTTCGGGGACGCCGCGATCTTGCATCAGATGAAGCATTTCAGCGGCATTCATTCCCTGCACGCCGCAGCCGGTATGCCCTATGACCATGATTTCCTCCACCCCGAGCTCATAGACGGCGACGAGCAGCGAGCGCATGGTGGAATCGAAGGGATTGGTGATGACGCCGCCGGCGTTTTTGATGATTTTGACATCGCCGTTGCGCAGGCCCAGGGCGGCCGGGAGCAGTTCCACGAGGCGTGTGTCCATGCAGGTGACGATGGCTATCTTCTTGTCGGGATACTTAGAGGTAAGGAATTTTTCGTAGCCACGTGAGGCCACGAACTCGCGGTTGTGTCGTAAAATTTCGTCTATCATGGTTTTTGTATAAACTGAATGTCTGGTTCGTTACACAAAGTTACGATATTTTCACAGCATTTGCAAATAAAAAGATTTCGATTATTCCAAATACTCCAATTATCATAGTTTAAACAACAGTTACAATTATTGAACGCAATCACGATACCCAAAAGAACGTCAATCCTCCGGTCCGACAAATGAGACAAATCTTTTCAACCCGGAGAAAACGATGGCAGCTTTACTCAAAAGAGGGATAGTTGATGGCATACACCATTGTCAAAACGCTCGGATTCTATTTTCATCCCCTTGTCTCTGCAAACTTGTGCCAAATCCAATCTCATGAGAAGACTTTTTGTGATGACCCTTTTTGCATCTTTGAAGACCAATGATTGCAACAGAGAACGTATTTCCTCACTGTTAAGAGAGTCAAGGATGCATTTTGCTTCTTCCTGACTGTCGAAGCCAAGCTGATAGCAAGTGTCATCCACCATAATGGGTTTGTCGCGGTATTGTGACACCAAGACAAACTTAATGTCCTTATATAATGAAGAAACAACTATTTTATAAGGCTTGAACGAGTAATCACCTATTCCAAAAATGCTGAACTTATCTTTGCCTTTATAAATGCTGCTTTTCCTTCCGGAAAACAGGTGTTCATATTTCGTTAAATATGAAAAAGCAAGTGGATGCGTATATTGCAACTTTGACGTATCGTCGCCCACCCGCCGCTGCGGCACTATTATAAACTTTCTGAATCTGTTGTCACGATAGTTATTAATATCTGAACTTTTAAGCAAAGGATAAATTAAATCCGGCTCTATTTGAACCGTTTCTCCCATACCGTTCGTATATGAGCCATTCGAGAATGTCAGTTCCAAGACAGAGGCGCAGTCATGTTTGATGCCGGAACGCCATATATAGGTGGATTTTTTGTCATATTTCGAGACGTTGTGATATAAATCGGTGTCAGAAACAAAAAAGTCATTCACCCATCCATATTCCCGGATATATTTGTTGGAGTAAAAATCCCGGACACTGCAAATACAAGCGGAAGAACAACCGAACTCTGCAAAAAAGCATGATGCGTCTACTGAAACATTAAACTCCGCTGAGGCGTCTATCAATCGTTGCTCAAAATTCCCTATGTGGAATTTTTCCGTGTGCTGCTTCACTAAGATATTGCGAATCACGGAGTTCTTAAGCAAAAATGAAATACCTCCTTTGGATATTTGGGAGAATTTCAACAATTGCATGGTAATGAACTCGCTGATGTCGAAATTACTTTTACCTGTGATTGCGTCAATCCCTTTCAGGTTGTAAATATTACTTTTTGACGGGACATTAAGGGAATTATTCTTTCCCTGCCGACTGTTGGTAACCCATGGGGGATTACCGATAACAGCCAAATTCCATGCCATTTGCTTGCTTCTCTTTACTATAGGAGTAAAATCGAATTCAAAAAAATCGGCATTATAGATGTAGATGTCGGGATGTCGTTGCACATGGGAATTTAATGCGTTACGCAGTAAATCAAGTTTCAATTCAGCAATGTATTGGCTGTTAATTTCTATAGCATGGATTTCTTTAAGGTTTTTGAATTGTTTCAATGCGGAAAAAACAAATGCTCCGAGTCCACATGTCGGCTCAATTACAATATCCGGCTCGCCGTATTTTGAAAGATGAATGTCACAAACTTTTTCGGCCAAAGGTATTGGGGTTTGCCAGTCACCATAAGAAACCCGGTCTTCACATACTATTAAAGACTTTTCATCGTGAAGGGAAATGAACTCTGTTTTCTCATCTTCTGAGGAGAAATAATTGACGATGCCACTCCGTTCCCTGATGATAGAATTGGCATTGATGTAGTTTAGATTGCGAATTTGATTAAGCAGCGAATTCATTTGGTTAACTTGATAATCTGTTCAATGCCATCCACATTCTCCGGTAAAGAAACGACACGGCCGTATTGGAGTCTCCATTGAAGGGCATTAGAGATTGTAAGGTATCCGATTTGCGGCGGATTATCAAGGATCTCTCCGGCCATCCGGTATAAAGTTACTTCGTCACACGGTATATTATGTTCCGTCAAGAAAGCGAAAATATCATCTTGATTTCCTTGGTTGGAGATAATCTTGTGAATCCCTGTTGTAGTCTGAAAATCAGCAGTCCGGCTTTTATCTATAAAATTGCAAGATACAAATTCCAACATGCCCTGTTTCCTTACCGCATCATCATGTTTCTTATAGACAAAGAGGAGCAAGTTATATCCCAATCCAAATATCTTTTGTTTGCTGTCCTTGAAAGGGCAACTCGATTGAGGTTGCTTGATTGAGGTAACTTTGATGTCCGTATTGACCGATGGCAGATCCAGACCGCTTGCCGAATTACCCACAATCAAATCATACTGTTCCTCAAGCTGCTGTTGAAAAAGATGTTCAACAAATGTGCCGACAGCCTTACCGTCGGTTATTGCGAACAACTCATCCTTGTAAACGCCTGAGTTCTTTATACAGAAAAGTTCCGCCTCCGTTATCAGAGCCTCTATCGTTAACTGTTTCTTCATACAACAAAGTTAACCATAATATTTGGAATGAGCAAACTTAAAGCCTATTCTTTGAAAACAGGGGGCACGGAGGGCAGAGCAATGCGCCAACGGGCTAAAGCTCGCCTACAGAACCAACCGGAGAGACCCTGACTGTCCTACTGCGGGAGTTTGTATTCTTTATCTCCCGCAACATTTGAAACATGACTACAGGTTTGGCACAAAAGTATCCGCTTCCAGTTTATATATGAAAAGACTGCAAGCACCGTCCACAAGATGTAAAGCGATATGAGACCGAAGGCTTTGTCGGGAAGCGAGATATATTCGGCGATATAGGCGACATCGTTAAGAAACCACACTATCCATGCTTCAAGTTTGTGCCGGAACATAAACCATGTGGCAACTATGCCGGTGACGCTTGTCACTGAATCGAGAAACGGCAGGGGATTATCAGTGTTTCTCAACACGGCATAGGCCACAATAACCGCAAGTATTGAAACTATAATCCAGACAATCCCGGTTTTCCAACCGTATTTAGACACTGAAAACATAGCTTCCCCTTTGCCCCAAAGGATGAAACCCGCAATGCCTACAAAGAAATAAATACTGTCGATGGCCACATCGCCCCAAAGATGCATATTTGCCGAAAAAGCGACAAGGAACAGCATCTGCAAGGAGTAAAAAATCCAGTTGCACCTTTTGTCAGCCATCACGAGGATTCCCTGGATAAGACCGAGTATCGTAGCCGTGATTTCCAGCATATCATTCCCCTCCTAAAGATGAGACAAACCTGCATATCTTTTCTACCGCATCCCCGACATCGACGCATGGACGCAACTCGGCGTTGCGGTTGGTCATAAGGCAAAAATGCAACGGATACCAACAGGGGGTGTGCAGGTCGCTTTCGGTCTCGGCATCGTCATTATGCCTGATATAAAAAAGATGGAGCCGTTTTTGCAACGAGTTGGCATACATCACTTCCGCAATAGTCCCGGGACAAGCAGCCGTATCAAGCAGGAAAATAGCATCGGTACATGCCTCGATCATCTCCATCTCGCACTTCACTATCTCCACAGGCTGCATATCTTTGGTCTCGAAGTAGAACGGCCCCACGTAGGTCACATTTCCATTGACACGGACCACCGAGTTCTCGGGAATCTTAAGCATAGCTTCCACACCGCCAAGCAAAACAGCTCGGTAGTCACACGCTGCTTTTTCCTCAAAACCATCGTCACGGCAATCGAAACAGAATATCCCGCCACAATATATGCTGCGTTGAGAGTCTTTGCTCATATCTATAAAAGTTTTTACACACTAGGAAAAACGCCATCCGGTTTCAAGAGATGACCTTGCGGCCATCGGGCCTCAAGACAAGAAGAGGCGGTGTCCTTGATGATACTGTTAAGATACACCGAAGGCGTCTCTTGGGAATGAAACTCGATTTGATTAATCATAATGAAAGCGTAATAGGGATATTAAGCAAGTCCCTGTTATGTTAACGCCAGATATCGAGAAATAATTTTGCAGAAAAGATATTATTCATACCGGCACCTCTTCAATCTACCCTCCGGTCTTCATTTCCCGATTTGTATTCCAGCAGCCGTATCAATTGATCCCGGAATTTACAAAAAATCATAATCAAACAAAGATTCCGGAAACTTTTGTTGGTTACTGTCTATGTTCAGCCCAGGAAGTTAAGCGGGGATAGAAAAAAGAGGATCCTCGCTGTGAAAATCCTCTTTTGTAGTACCCGGAGCCGGGGTCGAACCGGCACGGATTGCTCCATCGGTGTTTGAGACCGACGCGTCTACCGATTCCGCCATCCGGGCTTTGCGCTGCAAAGTTAGTCATACTTTTTTTCCTGACCAAATTTTTGCCGCGTTTTTTTGTTTTCTCTCTTACGCCAAGTTCTTTTGCCCGGCGGGACGGTATCTATATGAAGAGGGGTATTGCTCCCGTCTCATTCCCGCTGCTTCTCTTCGTCGGAGAGGCGCAGCACTATGGCGCCTTCGTGCACGTCGGTCTTTACCGGGATGGGGGTAAGGTAGCTGTTGTTCAGGGCGCGCAGGCAACTGTTGCACGTCACAGGTTTGTCGCGCCCTTCGTTGAGCATTTTCAGGAAGCGCACCAGCGGCACCCGCTCTTCGTCGGCGCCGAGCAGGGTCTGGACCGCGAAGCGGCGTATCTGCTCGAACTGCTCCGTCTTGTTATGGCCGCGGCGCCCGATGACCTGGAAGTTGACGGTAGGATATATTTCCGGATTGAGCCACACGCGGGAACCGTCCGTGAGGAAGGGTTTGTCGGCGCCGCAGTACGAGACGAGTATGTGGCGTACCCTCTGGCGGATGTAGGGGGCTTTCCCTTCGCTGACGGCGCGCTTCTCCACCTTCTCCACTATTTCGGAGATGGTGGGGCGTTCTGACTCGAGGCAGATGTCGCGTATGCAGCAGATTATCCAGTTGGCGAGACCGTAGCGTCCGGGACGCCGCCAGTTGTACTGCGGGAACTCGGCGGTGTGGGACTTGTGGCAGAAGTGGTTGGGGTCGGCGTTGTCCACCAGGCAACAGGTGGTGATGTAGTTGCGCAAACGTGCCGACACGGGGTATCCGTCGGCGGCGAGGCGCGCAGTGAGTTCGCCGAGCGAGAAACAACGCCGCTCTTCGGCGTATTGGGCCACGAACTGCCCGATGGGCAGCAGTTTCTTGCCCCACGACCAGAGGTCGCCGTTGCTGTTGATGCCGTATTTGCGCAGGTTTGAGAGGTTGACGCTGTTGCTGGCCTTGCCCATTATCTGGCGGTAACGGCCGAAGATTTCGGCGCGCGACATCCAGCGCCGTTCATCGTAAATGATGCGTGCCATGCGTTGCTCGTCGCTCACAAGGTGCTCTATGCGGAGCTTGAGGTCGCCGTTTTCGAGGATTTCCACATAGCCGGGTTGCTCCACGACGGCACGGATGAAACGGACGTCGGTTTCCGTGATACCTCCGGCGAACTCGGGAGAGGCTCGCAGCAGGCGCTCGAACTTGGAGCGGGAGAGGGGCACTGCGCTTTCGCGGAGGGTACGCATTACGGTGCGGAGCTTTGCAGTGTAGCGGCATTTTTCGCGCGAGGGAATGAGCAGGCCTGTTCCCTCCCCTGTCTCGAGGATGGCGATGCCGAGCGTTCCGAGCAGCGAAGAGTCTTCCGGGTCGGAATATCTGCCGCCGGTGATGTGGCGGAACATTGAAGATTGCAACTCGTCGGCGATACGGCGGCACAGCTCCGGGGCGAGTGTGATGTTGCCGTTCACCGTCCCGCCGCCCGTGAGCGTGGAGACGAAGTCGTTGTGCTTCTTGGTGATATGCCAGGGTGTGCGTTTCAGTTCCTTGGCTATCACGTTGAAGGAGAAGCAGCCGTTGTATCGCAGCGAGAGGAGGCGGGAGATGAAATTCATCCCGGCGGCGTCGCGCGGCGAGTGTATGTACCGGGCGTTGTTGATGCGTCCGGCTATTATGAGGGCGCACTCGGAGAGGGCGCGGCGCAGTTCGGCCAGCGGGTCGGCGCCCGGATCGTAGTCCGAGGGCACGGTGACCGGTGTGTTTACTTCGCGGCGGTCGGCAAGCATGCGTTCCCAGTTTTCGGCAAGCCATTTCTTGTAACGCAGGGCGCGGGCGAGGGCGGAACGGCCTATGTAGGGTATGAACTTGAGTTCGTTACAGTTGCATTCCATAAGGTCGGCGATGGTGGATATGGTGCCGCTGCAGAGGCGGTTGACGGCAATGGAGTCGCTTTTCTCGCGGAAGTAGAAAAGGAGGTCACGCACGGGGAGGTCGCGCAGTTCGGGCGCTACCGGGGGCGTCTCGGCGCCGTGGAGTGCCGATTCGTGGCGCAGAGCCAATTGGAGGATGCGTGCGTATAGCTGCGGCACGCGCCCTCCGTCGGATAATATTTTCTGCCAGTGTTCTATGTATTCACTGACTGTCCATTCCAGATATTGCCCCATTTGCTCCCGGTTTGTAAAATCCGGAGGCAGAAGGCTTAAAATTGTCGTAGACATAGGCTAACCTTAGGATTTTGACTCTGCGGAGCGCGACACCCGGGGCAAAGGCTCGCCGCAACGCCCGTGGTGGACGCTGCCGATATATCCGGGACTGCATTTTGTCTTCCCTTCGGTTTCATGGCGCTTTCGCTGATGACTGTTTTGGGAACCGCTGAGGGTTCCTTTTTATTTTCTGTAGTTCTTTAACTTCATTTATTTGGACTGACTGGTTGGGACTCTCTTCAACCCGCCGCAGCGGGAGGGAAGGACCGGACGCTGTCATTAGGATTGTCTCTTGGGGAGCGTCCGGCTGCCGTGCCGGAGAGGCTCCCTGCGGTGGTCATTGTGGTGTGGCAGAGTGGGGATATACGTGGCTCTGCGCGTAGGGTAAGTGTCAATTATCCTGAGGGTGACGCTCAGCGGCGGGGCGGAGTGTCCGGTTTCGCGTCTCCATCGGTACGCGGCGGATAGTAGTAGATGTATCTCTTCTCAAGGCGGTAAACCGTCTTTTTGGTAGTCTTCCTGTTGGTGCCGTCGGGCTCGCTCTCGGTATCTTCGACCACGGAGACGGCACGGCGTTGTGTCCAGTTGCCGTATTTGTCGAACGCCTGGTATGTATAGGTGTCGGTGGCCACGATGTCGCCACCCATGTCTTCGGTGCGGGCTATCACCTGGTCGGGTAATCCCTCCGGGTTGTAATGGTACTTGGTGCGGGTGTTGCCGCCGGGGGTCTCGAAATTGTCTGCCGCCAGGATACCGTTGGCCCACTCTATGAGGCGGTAATATGACTGGTCGGCGCTCAGCTCCTTGTCTGGACCCAGCACCTGGAGCACCTGCAGGTATCCGCCGCCGGTACGCGAGAGCTTGACTACGAGTCCCTTGCCGCCCTCGGCCGCCTCGCGCCCGGAGCGGAACTCACCCTCGGGGGTATATTCGAAGCGCAGGTCGGAGTAGACGAGTTTCTTCCCCTTCTCCACGATGCCGTTGACCATCGAGGTGACGAGCCCTTCGCGGTTGAAGGTAAGCGAGTCGAAGTCGCAGTCGTCGCCGGCGTGTACCAGCGCGGTGGTATCTTTTGTTTCGTAAGCATAATAGGAGGCGCCGCTGACGGGGCCGGTGAGTTGCCACAGTCCAAGGTCGGGCGAGTCGAACTCCTCCAGGACCTCCTTGGGGGCGGTGTCCTGCGCCTTCCTGGGCACGGGTTTGGCCTGCGGCTTCTGTTTTGAGCATGAAACCAGAGCCACGGCGAGGATTCCCAATATTATATACGGTATCTTACGATTCATTTCCTTTTAAATAATCAATTCTTTTCAAGTAAGCGAGCGTGTTGTTGGCGCCCTTACGTGAGTTCGGTGTTGAGGTCGGAGAGCAAGTCGTAGAGCTCGCGGTTCTCCTCCACTATCCGGGCGAGCGCCTGACGGGGCGACTCTTTCGATACGCGCGGCGCCACCTCTACGGCCTTCTGGCGCACCGTTATGTGGAGCGCCGGATTGCCGAGGCTGCGGCGCATATAGTCGGCGAGTCCGGCTATCCCCTGGCTGAACGTATGGACGATGCCGGCGTTCGAGGCCAGGACTTCAAACTCGGCGTCCCCGGTCTTGCGGACGGCCGACATCTGCATGGCGCTAACCATCAGGCGGCTCGTGGGGTTGTCGGCCATGAACCGGTTCCAGGCGTTCATGAAGTCCTGTTCGGTCACCGGAGCGGGCGGTCCCTGCGGCACCGGGGAAGGGTCCGAGGGTGCCGGAGGGTCGGGCTCGGTGCCGGGTTGCCTCTGGGGGGGGGCTT
>ERZ780208.2230-NODE-2230-length-13926-cov-3.205032_pt1 | contig 13926 bp, 9 predicted proteins | sample MGYA00511167_ERZ780208 | MGnify/ENA primary metagenome ERZ780208 (study PRJEB29588, sample SAMEA2159202) | human gut metagenome | biome: human gut; feature: human-associated habitat; material: faeces | place: Denmark | collected 2008/2010 ... | reverse complement strand
CAGCCACAATGTATCTATTTCCGGCAGAGGAAAAACAGTCGGTTATTTTATTTCAGCCAACTATTATGATAAAGAAGGTATTATAATTAATTCCGACTTTAATAAATATAGTATGCGTATGAATTTGGACGGGAAATATAAAAGACTGAAATTCGGTTTGAATTTTTCTCCTTCCTATTCTACTTCCAATCGGGTAGATGCTTCCGGATCTAATGGTATTGTGCAATCGGCATTGATGATGCCTCCGGTATGGCCGGGGTATAATGCGGGTGGGCGATGGAAGCTATAACTATCAGGGAAACGGATATTGGAGAATTGGAAATGACTATCAGCACAATGCCGTATTAAACCCGGTAGCCATGGCAAACTTACAATCGGATGTCGTAGACCGTATGGCGATTGTCGGAAAAGTTTTTGCTGAATTGGAGTTGTATAAGGGGCTTACTTATAACATTTCTTTTGGTGGCGATTATTATGGTTCGCATAATGACCAATATCGTTCTTCGGAACTTCCTTTATTGGGACAGAAGTATTATGATGTAAAGTCAAATCCGACAGCCTACAGTTCATCAGGTTTTTATTTCAACTGGTTGGTGGAGAATAAAATCAATTATAACTCAACGATTAAAGATGCTCATTCTATCAATGTGGTCTTAGTACAGTCGGCTCAAAAAGAGACATATAAAGGAGATAATGTGACGGCGACCGATTTCCCGAACGACTATATACAAACAATTTCCGGAGGTACGGTGACGAAAGGTGCATCTGATAAAACCCAATGGACGATTGCTTCTTATCTGGCGCGTATGCAGTACAGCTATAAAGGTAAATATATGGCTTCGGCGGCTATTCGTGCAGACGGTTCTTCCCGTTTCGGAAAAAACAACCGTTGGGGATATTTTCCTTCTGCTTCTTTTGCATGGAGAATAAGTGGAGAAGACTTTTTCACGAAAGCAAAATTCCTGTCATTTGTTGATGACTTGAAACTTAGAGCCAGTTATGGAGTTACCGGTAATTTTCAGATTGGTAATTATGACCACCTGTCTCTGATGGCTTCCGATAACTATATACTCGGTACAGGCAATGGGCAGTTGGTGAATGGATATAAACCTAGTACCATAAAGAATGAGGATTTGAGTTGGGAAAAGAATGCGATGGTGAATGTGGGTCTTGATTTACAAATGTTCAAAGGATTGCTGGGATTAACTGTGGATTATTATAATACCAATACCTCTAATATGTTGTTGAATGTACCAGTTCCCCACCTGACCGGATATAGCACTGCATTGATGAATATCGGTAAAGTGAATAATAGGGGATGGGAAGTTGCTTTGACCTCACAGAAGAATATAACTAAAGATTTCGGTTATTCGTTTAATGCTAATTATGCCACTAATACGAACGAAGTGAAGGCACTCGGTCCGGGTAATGCTCCTATCATATCTACCGGTAGCGTAGATCATGCTTATTACATAACGAAAGTCGGTGAACCCATCGGATGTTATTATCTGTTGGTGCAGGATGGAATTTTCTCCAATGAAGAAGAATTAAAAAAGTATCCTCATTTCAGCAATACCCAGCCGGGAGATTTCCGCTTTGTGGATGTAGACGGGGATGGAGTGATGGATTTGGATAAAGATCGTACAATCGTGGGTAACTATATGCCCGATTTTACCTATGGGTTTGGTGGTAAAGTCTGGTTTAAGGGATTTGACCTTGATTTTAATTTTCAAGGAGTATATGGTAATGAGATTCTGAATCTGAATCGTCGTTACATTGATAATCTGGAAGGTAATACCAATGGCACCACTATAGCCTTGAATCGTTGGAAAAGTTCGGAAGATCCGGGAAACGGTCAGGTGAACCGTGCCAACCGTAAGTCAAAGGGGTATAATGGTCGTACTTCAACCTGGCATTTGGAAGATGGTTCTTATCTGCGACTGCAGAATGTGACACTAGGATATACCTTGCCGAAGAACCTGACTCAACGCTTTTTCGTGGAAAAATTAAGAGTTTACGTTTCCGGACAAAATTTATGGACTTCGACTAATTATAGCGGATATAATCCGGAAGTAAATGCACGTCCGAGTAATTCTCTTTCACCGGGTGAGGATTATGGAACTTATCCATTAGCTAAAACATTCTTGTTTGGGCTAAACATAACACTTTAATCATTCTTTAAAATACACGTTATATGAAAAAATATAAACTAATACTATTCCTATCAACTGCCTTGTTATCAGTTGCTTGTACAGATAGTTTCTTCGATTTGGAACCGAGTAGCAGTGTGCCTACCGACAAGGTATATAAGACAGCGGAAGATTTTAATGTAGCTGTGATAGGATGTTACTCCAAATTGCAGACACAAGTTTCCTATTTTACAGAGTGTTGCGAATATCGGAGTGATAATTTGACATTGAGTGCGCCCACTGCCGGAACACAAGACCGTTATGATATCGATCAGTTTGCAGATAAAGCCTCTAACGGAATTTTGGAAGATGCCTGGGCGAACTTTAATAATGGAGTCTATCGTTGCAATCTTGTATTAGATAGAATTGATGAGGCCAACTTCGACGCAACTCTGAAAAAACAATATAAAGGCGAAGCTCTTTTTATCCGTGCCCTTACTTATTTTAATATGTATCGTTTATGGGGAGGGATACCGATGACTAATAAAGTGGTGACGGTGGCTGAAGCTCTTAAAATCGGGCGCAGTTCCGATCAACAGGTTTATGATTTTCTTGTCGGTGATTTGAATCAGGTTATTAATGAAAATATGTTGCCGTCTTCTTATACAAGTGCCGATATGGGACGAGTGACTTCCGGTGCTGCAATGGCATTGCTCGGCAAGATTTACCTGACTTTCCATAAATGGACGGAGGCTCGCAATGTGCTATCTCAACTAGTGGGTCGGTATTCTTTAATGACTACTCCCGAACAGGTGTTTGACGTGAACAATAAAATGAACGATGAGATTATTTTTGCTGTTCGCTTTAATAAGGATGTTGAAGGAGAAGGACATGGATATTGGTTCTCTATTATTAATCTGACTGATGATACCAATCAGACAAAGTCTCTGAAAGAGTGCTACAAAGATGGGGATAAGCGCAAGAATCTGATTACCTATGTAAAGGTGGAAGATAAAGTATGCGTGATGAATAAATTTAAGGATGTCAAAAGTGCGACCTATAATACAGTCGGTAATGACCAGATTATTCTCCGTTATGCCGATGTGCTGTTAATGTACGCTGAAGCTTTGAATGAAATCAGTTATAGTAATTTGCAGAATTCAGAAGCTATGGTTGCTTTGAATGCTGTGCATACTCGTGCCGGATTGTCTCCGCTTCAGATAACAGAGCTTCCCGATCAGGATAGCTTCCGTAAAGCGATTATGTTGGAACGTCAACAGGAGTTTCCTTATGAAGGACAGCGTTGGTTCGATTTGGTACGTATGGGAGGTGCTAAGGAGGCTATGAAAGCAGAAGGACATACTATTCAGGACTATCAATTCCTGTATCCTATTCCAAAAACGGAGTTGGAAAGAATAAACAACACAGAACTGTTGTGGCAGAATACGGGATATTAATAGGATTAAACTAAAAGAAATCAAACGATGAAAAAAATACTATATAGCTTGTTGTTTATTTTCACGGTAGTCTTTACTGCTTGTGAAGAAGATCTGCCAAAGGCAAGTTTCGATTTATATGAACTGAAGTCACTAACGGCAACAGCCGGAGATATGAATGTGACTCTTTCCTGGGAAGCATACGAGAATGCCCGTCCGAATGAATATTTGATTCTTTGGACTTCCGGATCATCAGAAGCGGAAGGAGGCGAGATGACTGTGGATGCAAAAACAATGACTGCCACTATCAATAATCTGGTGAACGATGTTGCTTACACTTTTTCTGTGCAACCTCGTTATGCGGGAGGATTGGCCAGTAAAACTACTGCTGCCTGTACACCGAAGAATGCAAGATATCCGATTTCTGATCTGACGGCAGCAGCCGGCAATGAAAGAGTGCGTTTGAGATGGACGAAACCTGCAAGTGAACGTTTCACTCGCTATCAGGTTACCGTGAATCCCGGTAATCAGGTTATCAATCTGGATGATACTTCATTGGAAGAATACATCGTTGATGGTTTGACTAACGATCAGGAATATACATTCAATGTAGTCTGTGTTTATCCTACAGGCAATTCTATTGCGGTGGAAACTTCTGCTACTCCCGGATTGATCTATCCTATTCTCGCTAGTACGGAACTGGTTGTGTGGGAGCCTTCTACCTTTGCTTATAACGATATGTATTTCATGGCTGGTGAAGTGAAATCGGTAAGTTGGGATTTTGGTGATGGTACGACATCGGGAGAAAACAATCCGGTGCATGCTTTTACTACTACCGGTACTTATACAGTGGCTGTAACGGTGACTTATGTTAATAATACCACCGAGTCGGGCAGTCTGACTGTCACGGTCGGCAATTATAAATGGAATTCTGTCGATTTGAACTTCGGTGGACTTACCGGATATGTAAAGACCTCCAATCCGGTGTTCTCTCCGGATGGAAAAACAATGTATATCCCGACATCTACTCCTGCGGGTCATTTATTTGCTATTGACGTAGTGAGCGGTGAATTCAAGTGGGTGTTTGCTATCAGTCAGATAACTTATGGCGGAGGTGCGTTGGTGGCTCCTGATGGTACAATCTATCAGTGTGTAAGAAATGCCACTATTAATAATGTATATGCTATTAATCCGAACGGAACTCAAAAGTGGGCAATAAAATTGGATGCTGCGATAGGAGCTTTCCCTGCATTGTCGGCCGATGGTGTTCTTTACTGTCTCACCAATAAGAGTACGTTGTATGCGCTGGATGCATCCAGTGGTGCTATTAAATGGCAACAATCGCTTGACGGAGCAACCGGTAGTGCTGTGGCTATTGATAAAGCCGGAAATGTTTATGCAGGTACAAGTGCAGCCATTTATTCTTTTAAATCGAATAAAGAGCAGAATTGGAAATTGGAAGAAGTGAATGTGACAGAACAGGCTACGTTTGCTTTGAAGGATCAGGTACTTTATGCGACTTTGAAAAACGGAGGACTCGTTGCTGTTGATATGACAAACGGAACAAAGAAATGGACGTATCCGACTACAAAAGGAGATGCTTATTTCCCGATTGCTGATAAAAATGGCAATGTCTATTTTACTGAAAAAGGATCGCAGACTGTTCATGCAGTAAATGCCAGCGGATCTAAAATCTGGGAGAAAAATGTGGGTAACAATTTGAACTACAGTGGAGGTGCTTTGAGTACGGATGGTATTCTTTATATAGGTACCCAATCGAATAACAAAGTGCTGGGACTTGACATCACTAATGGAAACATTGTTTTTGAAGAGACTGTGGGACAACAGGTCATGGCAGCTGTTAGCATTGGCCCGGACAGACGGCTTTATTGCGGAACGATCGGATCTAATAATATCGGTTCGATAAAGGCTTTTGCTGTCAATAAGACATTAGCAACAGACTCCTGGAGTATTCGTGGTGGTGATATTCAAGGTACAAACCGTCAAAAGTAAGCGATAATGAGAGTTCCTGTTTTTATCTTATTTATGGCGATGACAATGGGTTTATATGCACAGAAATATAAAGTAGGTACGACTACAGCTTTGTGGAAAGTACCTGCTTCCACAGACTTTTCTCAAGCCCGGTCTGTGGGGGTAGAGTATGTGGAAGTAGCATTTAACCAGTGTTATAGAGGAGTTCCGGCAGATGAAGTTGTTCCTCGTATCCGGGATATGAAAGCAAAAATTGATAGTGCCGGTATCAAGGTCTGGTCTATACATCTTCCTTTCTCACGCACGTTGGATATATCGGTGCTGGATGAAAAGAAAAGGAAAGAAAATGTAGATTTTATGGCGGAGATGATTGGACAGTGCGCTCAGTTTCAGCCGAAATGTTTGGTACTGCATCCTAGTTCCGAGCCTATTGCTGACAGTATTCGGGCACAAAGAATAACTAACGCTTCCAGGTCTATCGCTTATCTGAAAAAATATGCGGATCAAATAGGAGCACAGTTGTGCATCGAAAATCTGCCGAGAACTTGTCTGGGTAATACTCCTGAAGAGCTTTTGGAGATAATCAAAGATACTCCGGGTGTGAAGGTTTGTTTTGATACCAATCATTATACTAAAGGGACGACAGGGCATTTTGTAAAAACTGTTGGTGAACGTATAGGTACTATACACGCTTCGGACTTTGATTTTGTCAACGAGTGTCATTGGCTTCCTACACAAGGTGACATTCAATGGGGAAAGTTAATGCATGCACTCGAAGGAATCGGCTATGAAGGGGTTTTCATGTATGAAGCTACCAAAGACCATGAAAACGACAATACGCGTCCGACACCGGAACGGGTGGTTGAGACTTTCAATAAAATAATTAATGACTATAAAAATCAGAAATAAGATGGATATAATAAGAAAAATACAATATTTACTGTTTTGTCTTTTGGCAATAGGTTTTGTTGCTTGTGATGATGATGACAACAACAGTACCGAAACTGGTCATGAAGGAATTCTTACGCAATTGGCAGAGGAAGTAGATGCCACTGCACAACAGTTGTGGAGTTCTTCTCCTTTGATTGTCAATACCGGACGTACCACTACTTTGACCAAGATCCAGGGATATGCGGATAAGTGTAAAGATGATTATTTCGTCAGTTATCTGAATGGCTTCGATCAGGCGAGTACGAGTATGGAAAAGTGTGATCCGATTATCTATTTTTATCGGAGTGCATTTGATCGTGTAATGGATGGAATTAAAAACTCAAAAGTAGAAAATGGTACGGCAGCGATCTGGTTACTCTATAATATGGGGTATGTGGTAAAAACTCCGTCAGGATGTTTTGCTATTGACATTTCTCATCGTTGGGCGAAAGAGCTGGCACCTTATATTGATTTTCTCTGTGTTACACACAAGCACTCCGATCATTATAGTAATGATCTTATCCAGGCTATGTTTGATTTAGGTAAACCGGTGTTATCCAACTATTTGAAAGACACGACATATCCTTATACTGCAAAGGGGGATAAAGATTATGAAATTGGAAAATTCAAGATTAAAACCTGTATCACTGACCATAACAATGCCGGGTTATCTAATTTTGTGACTGTGTTTTCGATCGATTGTGGGGAAGATACCGGTAATTTCGTTTTTATGCATGTAGGAGACTCTAACTATAAACCGGAACAATATACGAATCTGGCTTCTCATGTGAATGTTTTGATACCGCGTTATGCTCCCAATGCTCTGACCGAAAATAATATTCTGGGTTCAGGTGCGGGACAGGTGGAGCCCGATTATGTCTTGTTATCACATATCTTGGAACTGGCTCATGCAGGTGTTGATGAATCAAGATGGTCATTGGATATGGCACTCGAACGGGCTTCGAAGATTAACTGTGAACAGACTTATGTACCAATGTGGGGAGAAAAACTAGTCTGGAAAAACAATAAACTGAACTAAAATTCTTAATGCTTGAACTTATGAAACGGATATGTAACTTCATACTTCTTCTGTGTTTGGTGCAACTGGCTGTTGCCCAAAATAGAATAGCTGAAATCAGAGAAAATCTGCTGGGAAATCATCCAGATAAAATATTGGTTGTATCCCACCGGGCTGACTGGCGTAATGCCCCGGAAAACTCATTGCAAGGTATACAGAATTGTATTGATATGGGTGTCGATATGGTGGAGATCGATTTGAAACGAACCAAAGACGGACATTTAGTAGTGATGCATGATAAAACGATCAATCGTACCATGTCTGGAAAAGGACTGGTGGAAGATTATACATTGGCCGAATTGAAAGCAATGCGTCTTAAAAATGGAGTAGCTTGTAAGACAAGACATCAGATTCCTACATTGGAAGAAGTGATGTTGCTCTGCAAAGGTAAGATCATGGTAAATATTGATAAGGGGTATGATTATTTTCAGGAAGCTTATATTGTACTCGAAAAGACGGGAACGGTTGACCAGTGTGTTATCAAAGCCGGCCTTCCTTATGAACAAGTGAAAGCCGAAAACGGTGCTGTATTGGATAAAGTGATTTTTATGCCTATTGTACAGTTGCATAAAAAAGGAGCCGAAGCTATTATTGACAGTTACAAGATTCACATGAAGCCTGCTGCTTATGAGTTAGTGTTTGATAATGATAGTCCTGAGGTGCTTAACCTGATAAAAAAAGTGCGTGATACGGGTTCTAAGTTGTTTATAAACTCTCTTTGGCCCGAATTATGTGGTGGTCATGATGACGACCGTGCAGTAGAACTTCATCAACCGGATGAAAGCTGGGGATGGATCATTAATCAGGGAGCCAAATTAATTCAAACTGACCGTCCTGCCCTCTTATTGGAGTATCTGCGCAAAAAGAAACTTCACGACTAAATAGACTTTTTCATGTTGAAACAACTTATAAACTTTTACAAGGTCTCTTCACCGAGACCTTGTAACGGGGAAGCTTTGTCTTCATCCGGCTCACAACATCTTCATTCCGATGCCCGTCGTCTGAAATACCTGAAATGGTCTACTTTCCTTTCAGCCACTTTCGGTTACGGCATGTACTATGTTTGTCGTCTTAGCCTGAATGTCGTGAAGAAGCCCATCGTAGATGAAGGAATTTTCTCCGAAACAGAACTGGGAATTATCGGTTCGGTATTGTTCTTTACTTACGCCCTTGGAAAATTTACGAATGGTTTTCTGGCCGACCGTAGCAATATCAACCGCTTTATGACTACCGGTTTACTGGTAACTGCTTTAGTGAACTTGTGCCTGGGTTTTACCCATTCTTTTATTCTGTTTGCTCTCCTTTGGGGGATTAGTGGCTGGTTTCAGTCTATGGGTGCCGCCTCTTGCGTGGTTGGCCTTTCCCGTTGGTTCACGGACAAAGAACGAGGTTCCTATTACGGATTTTGGTCTGCCAGCCACAATATCGGTGAGGCGTTGACCTTCCTAATTGTTGCGTCTATCGTTAGTGTATTGGGGTGGAGATACGGTTTCTTCGGTGCCGGTATTGTTGGTTTGCTTGGTGCTTTAATTGTGTGGAAGTTCTTCCATGACACTCCCGAAAGTCAGGGCTTTCCTCCTGTGAATGCTCCCAAACAGAAAGAGGAGATGAGTGTGGTGGAAACGACAGACTTTAATAAAGCCCAACGCCAGGTATTGATGATGCCTGCCATCTGGATACTGGCTCTTTCGAGTGCTTTTATGTATATCAGTCGCTATGCTATCAATAGCTGGGGTGTTTTTTATCTAGAAGCGCAAAAAGGATATTCCACGTTGGATGCCAGCTTCATTATTTCCATCTGTCCGGTCTGTGGTATCGTAGGTACCATGTTTTCGGGTGTTATTTCTGACAAGTTATTTGGCGGTCATCGAAATGTTCCCGCCCTGATTTTCGGATTGATGAATGTTCTTGCACTTAGCCTGTTCTTGTTGGTTCCCGGCGTACACTTCTGGATAGATGTGTTGGCCATGGTTCTTTTCGGTTTGGGTATCGGAGTTCTCATTTGTTTTTTAGGTGGCCTGATGGCAGTCGATATTGCTCCTCGCAATGCGTCGGGAGCAGCATTGGGGGTAGTCGGCATTGCCAGTTATATTGGGGCCGGATTACAGGATGTAATGAGTGGTGTTCTGATAGAGGGGCAGAAGACAGTTCAAAATGGAGTGGAGGTTTACGACTTCACCTATATCAATTGGTTCTGGATAGGAGCGGCTTTGTTGTCTGTATTTTTCGCTTTATTGGTGTGGAATGCAAAGTCAAAAGAGGCAGATTAGTTTCAGGTATATTAGGTTAGATTGAAAAACACTTGTTCCCCGAAGAGGATAACAAGTGTTTTTTCAATGGTATCGGTTTTTATTTCGGGAAGTTTGTAGCTACGATTCTTCCCGAAATGTTTTATCCTATTTACCTCGTCTCTACCAACCAACGATTGATATTGCGAGTTTCCGCACTAAATTCCACACCGATTTTGACGTTCCATCAGTTTGAATACAAGATAGAAAATAACCTGATAGTGACGCTCGGTCTGGTCATTCTTTCCGATATAAAATCCCTGATCGTTGTTCTTCATTGGAGTGTAAAACGGAACAAGGATAATCTTTTCAGAATGTTTTCAGTATCATGTTTTTTCTTTGCGTAGAATAAATTACTATCTTTCCTCTAAGAAACCGAATTTAAGTCAAGCCCACCCCTATCTTTATGGCTACTACTAGTCTTTTTCTTCTTTCAGGTACATGAGTTTCCTGACCATCTCTAACAGGGTGGTCTGCTACATTTTAATTTTTCATTTTCCTCTTCGGACTCTCATGTCCCAACACTGGCATCCTAAGCCGCTTAAAGCATCAGTCAATTTGCAAGACGGAGTAAAGCTACCACAAAGATACTGACCTTACAATAAGCGGTATATTATGAGTTGCCTGTTGTATCAGGCTTCTTATAATCGATGTAAGGCTTACTATCTGACAATACATGCCAAATGGCTATTAACATTTTTCGAGCGATAGCCACTTTTACCTTCATAGCATTCTTCTTTCTGATGACAGTTTGTGTATAACTAAATTTAGAGAAGAAACAGTTCTGTGTCTTGCTGGCACCCCATGCGCATTCAATCATTGTTTTGCGGATATACTTATTACCATGCGTGATTCTACGCGATTTGATTTTTCCGGCACTTTCTTCATTACGGGGCTTGAGACCGCACCATGACACTAAAGCGGATGCGGTAACAAACATTTTCATGTCCGCTCCTATTTCTGATAATATGGAGGTTGCGGAACGTTCCTTCACTCCAGGTATTGTCTGGAGATTTTCAAACTCTTGGGGGAATTCAGTCTTGCACATTTGGGTCAGCTTCTCTTGACATGCTTGTTTATGGCTTTGGGCAAGCTCTATTTCTTCAAGGTACTGACGGATTAAATCAATGTCAACATCCGATATGACACCTGTCAGTGAGTCTACAATAGTATCTTTACCCACACGGTTGACCGTGCGCCCATGGATAACACAGGCAAGATGATTGGCGTCAGTGATCCCTTCTGAGAGAAGACGGACTACATCTTTGTAACTTTTGCTGTCAGTGGAGGAAACATAGTTGCTTATGCGAATGTTACAATGTTGAAGAACAGTATCCAGTTTAGTCAACTTATAAACGATTTCTTTATTCAAGTCGAATATACGACGGTTATATTGACGCATACGCTGAACAATGGTACTCGGAACAAAACTTCCACGGATCAAATCCTTCATGGTACATTCAGCAATCCAAGCCGCATCACGAACATCACTTTTCCGGCCAGGCAACTGCTTGATGAAATAGGGATTCACTAGTTTCAACTCTTCGATATCATCTAAAATACGCCAAATAGGATGCCAGTAGATACTGGTACTCTCCATGGTTACTTCTTTTACATCGTGCGTAAGAAGCAACTGATGTAACTCTTCAAGATCAGGTGTCAAAACACCATATTTACATTCAAATTTGTCTCCTTTATCGTTCAAAATACAGGCAAATACACTATCTTTGTGAACGTCAAGACCACATACTATTCTCATAGGCGATTAAATTTTGAGATTAAGAGCTCGTTAAACTATAATTTTGAGGCTCGTCCATCGAGACCTCTCACGCCATAAAGATAGGGGTGGGCTTGACTTTTTCTTATATAACTGGCATATAAATCGTGATTTATATCTAAATTTGTAGTTACTTAAATGAAAGAAGAAAGGAGATAACAATGGACAATTCAATGGAACTGGAAGCTTATAAAGCTGAATTGGCCCGAGAAATATTAATGTCGAATAGCCGTCAGTTACTTGATAAGGTAAAGATGGTACTTCACGGTGAGTCTTCCGTCAATATAAATACAGTGAAGGAGGACTGTGTGCCCTATACCCCCCGAACGAAATCAGAGGTATTGGATGATTTGAAGGAAGCGTGTGAGGAAGCCCGACTGATACGCGAAGGAAAGGCAAAAGGTATTTCAGCCGAAGATTTACTCAATGAACTGTAATATTATAGCTACCTCTTTATTTAAGAGAGAATTGAAAAGATTAAGTAAGCATTATCACAGATAAGGAACTGACAGATATTGTAAAAAAGAGCAGTCTGTAGGACTGCTCTTCTTATACTCTTCCTTTTGAAGATGTTACTTCTTGGCAATGCGGAACCAATCCACATCCACCCATCCGCCATCATTAGTCACGATAGCCGGACGTGTGCAGAATGTTCCGATTTTGGTACCGATCCATTGTCCTTCTCTTGCTTGAAAAGGATTGCCTAGTGGTTGATATTTCTTTCCATCAAGACTGTAGCTGAAGTCACACATGACAAGAAGGTCATGTCCGCCTTCGCTGGCTTTGATTTTCTTTCCGTCACATTTGAATTTTACTTTCAGATAAACAGTGTTTTGAGTGAGACTGACAGAAGCATTCGATTGTTCCGGTTTCCCTTTATCGGCTCTTTTGCATTCCACTTGCGACAGAGTAAGTCCCTTATCCGTATTTTCTAGGAATAATCCGGCATAATCCCTGCCCATCACAATCAATCCGGTACGTTCACCTTTGTTTTTCTGATTGGGAGTGAAGGTCAGTTTCATCGTGGCTGTGAAATTGTCAGAAGGAGTCTTTTGTAATAATAGGTTAGCTACATCCCACATATTCTTGTAATCTTGTACGACAGGGTAAGAGTATAATCTCATGTAACTCTTGTCGCCTGCATAGTAGGCCCATTTCTCGTTGATATTAGCATGCCATTGCCATTGCGGAGACAGTGTGTAGCCGTCGAACTCATCACTTTCCTGTGGAGTACAAACGGGATATGTCTTTCCTACATTCGGTTTCTTATAGGTCGTTACCGGTTCACCGCAACCATCTTTATCCTTGTCTACTCCGATTACAGGCCAATCATTTACCCAAGTCATCGGATTCAGATGAATCACGCGTCCGTAAGCACCTTTATCTTGAAAATGAACGAACCAGGATTCTCCTGTATTCGTATCTACCCAACCGCCTTGATGAGGCCCGTTGATATTTGTCTTTCCTTGTGCCATTACGATCTTCGATTCGTAAGGACCGTAAATGTTCTTCGAGCGAAGTACTAATTGCCAACCGGTTGCTACTCCACCTGCCGGAGCAAAAATATAGTAGTATCCGTTGCGTTTGTAAAGCTTCGGTCCTTCTACCGTATGGTTCTTTCCATCATTTCCGTCAAATACCATCACCGGATCAGAAATTACTTCTGTTCCCTCTGCATTCAGTTCGCAAATAACGAGAATACTATTCACTCCGCTACGGCTTCCGGCATAAGCATGTATCAGATATACTTTTCCGTCTTCGTCCCACAAAGGAGTGGCATCAATCATACCTTTCCCGGCTTTCACCAATACAGGCTTGCTCCATTTTCCTTTCGGATCTTTGGTTTTAATCATATAGATTCCATAATCCGGATCACCCCAATAAATGTAGAATTCCCCGTTATGAAAACGAATAGCCGGTGCCCATACGCCTTTACCATGCTGTGCCTTATCGAAGAATTCTTCCGGCTCCTGAACCGGTAACGCATAGTTTACCAGCGACCAATTCACCAAGTCATTGGAATGAAGAATAGGAATTCCGGGAATACAATTAAAACTGGACGCTGTCATATAGAAATCATCTCCGGCTGCACATACATCCGGATCCGAATAGTCTGCATGAAGAACCGGGTTCTGATAAGTTCCATTTCCCTTATCAGCCACCCAGGTCTTAGAAATTTCTTGTGCGCCCGCCCATGTGCAGCAAGCCATCATCCCTGCCAAAAACAGAATCTTTTTACGCATATACCTTACTAATCAATTTCATTCAAAACTAGATTCGTTATTCCTAAAAACAG
>ERZ780208.2228-NODE-2228-length-13937-cov-4.828339_pt1 | contig 13937 bp, 10 predicted proteins | sample MGYA00511167_ERZ780208 | MGnify/ENA primary metagenome ERZ780208 (study PRJEB29588, sample SAMEA2159202) | human gut metagenome | biome: human gut; feature: human-associated habitat; material: faeces | place: Denmark | collected 2008/2010 ... | reverse complement strand
GCGGCGGAGACGGCTGACGGCCGCCTGATCGCACACGACGCCGTGACGTTCCAGTCCAATGAGCCCGATATCTTCGTCGGCGGCGACTGCGCCACCGGCCCGAAGTACACGATCGACGCGATCGCGACCGGCCGCGAGGGCGCGGTGTCCATCCACCGCTTCGTCAACAAGGGCCAGACCCTGACGATCCACCGCAACACCCGCGAGTTCAAGGAGCTCAACAAGGACGATATCGTTCTGCCGACCGAGAAGATCAAAAAGCCCGCGCGTGCCGCCGTTGCCATCGACAGCAAGAAGGTGCGCACCATGCAGGACGACCGCGTGACGTTCACCGAAGAGCAGATCCGCTCCGAGGCGTCCCGCTGCCTGAGCTGCGGCCGCAGCGTCGTCGATCCGAATAAGTGCATCGGCTGCGGCATCTGCACGACCAAGTGCGAATTCGACGCGATCCACCTCAAGCGCGTGCGTCCGCAAAACAGCAAGATGATCCCGGCCGAGGACAAGTTCAAGGCCATCGGCCCCTACGCTGCCAAGCGTCAGGTGAAGATCATCAAGAAGTCCCTGGCGGAAAAGAAAAAGTAATCCATCCATTATGAGGCGGGCACAGAACCCTTCCCGCTGTGCCCGCCTGCTTGAAAGGAGCCCCCATGCACGAGCTGAGTATCGTTACTTATGTTGTCAAGCAGGTGCAGGAGATTGCCAAGGAAAACAACCTCACCGAGATCGAGTCGGTCACGCTCGAATTCGGTGAGGTCTCCGGTATTGTGCCGGAATATCTCGAGGACTGCTGGAACTGGTATACCAAGAAGGAGCCGATCATTCAGGGCACGAAATTTCTGTATGAGATCATTCCGGCCGTCACCTGGTGCGACGACTGTAAGACCACTTACCCGACCGTACAATACGGCAAGACCTGCCCGCACTGCGGCAGCGGCAACACCTGGCTGCAGCAGGGCAATGAGATCAATATCAAACAGATCGAGGCGCGCTGATTCCGGCACGTCTCCCTGCCTATGGGCAGCAAAAGAGACAGAAGCGGTCGCGCAGCCGCTTTTGATAGAAACATAGAAACACGAACGAAGAGGGAGTGAACCATGAAAGACCTGAAACATCTTTTGTACTTCGAAAACCTTTTGCAGGAAGCGCACAATGACCTGATCGCTCAGGCGCAGAACGAGGGGAAGATCTGCGTTGCCTATGCCTGCGAAAACACGCCTGAGCCGCTGCTGAACCTGCCCGGCTCGTTCTCAACGCGCCTGCGCGCGCCGCGCACCGGCTCTATGGAAATGGCCACATATTATATGACCAGCTTCCTGTGCGAGTACAGCCGCGCGCTGCTCGAGCGCGCCATTGAAGGCGGCTACAACTTCGCCGACTGCATGATTACGCCGGACGGCTGCTCGATGATGAACCGCGCCGTGGAGAACATGGAGCTGCTCAAGACCATGGGCAAGGACAAGCCGAAGTTCTTCTTCGAGTACATGGAGATCCCGATGAAGGCGGACGACAACGGCCTGAACCTGTACGTCCTGCAGTGCCGCAACCATATCCTCACGCCGCTGCACGATGTCTATGGCATCGACGTCTCGGATGAGGCCATCCGCAAGTCTGTCGCCGAGCACAACCGCGTGTGCGAGCTCATCCGCGCCATCGGCGAGTACCGCAAGGGCCCCGACCCGCGCATCACGGGCTACGAATTCCACGTCATCACGCTTGCGACCTATGTCGCGCCGAAGTATCTGCTCATCGACAAACTCGAGGAGATGCTCAAGGAGCTCAAGACCCGCCGCCCGGACAAGAAGAATCCGTACCGCGCGCGTGTGGTCGTCGTCGGCTCTGAGGTCGATGACATCGATTTCATCAAGCTCGTCGAGGAGACCGGCGCGTACGTCTGCGCCGACCGCTTCTGCTACGGCTCGTTCCCGGGCCGCGACCCGATCGTGCTGACGGACGATGAGGACGCACTGACCCAGATCTGCCGCCAGTACATGAACCGCGCCCAGTGCCCGCGCTATATGAACATGCCCAAGATGATCGGCCGCCGCGAATACGTCAATCAGCTCGCCAAGGAGTACGAGGCCGACGGCATCATTTACGAGCAGATCAAGTTCTGCGATCCATGGGCGTATGAGCGCATGCTCGGCTCGCACATCCTCAACGATGACTACGGCTATCCCGTTTTGTCCGTTGACCGCCCGTATAACATCGCTTCCTCCGGCCAGATGCGCACCCGTGTGCAGGCATTCGTGGAAAGCATGGAGATCAAGAAGATTCAAGGGGGGAAACAGTGATGTCCAACAAGAGAATCGGCTGTGAAAACTTCGGTAAGTTCTATACCGAGGGCAAGGTCCGCAACCGCCGCGAGTGGCGCGGCGTGACCGACACGCTCTATGATTATTCCCGCTGGCTGCACAACTGGATCACCATGGCGAAGATGGTCTCCAAGCCGCGCAACATCAAGGCCATGTTCCGCTATCGCTGGATGGCCAACTATCTGGCCGTGCCCATGATGGTCGACCGCCACACCCAGGGCCTGCGCGATGAATATCTGCGCATCTGCCACCTGGAGCAGGATCTTATCATCGAGGACGTGGCAAAGCTGCTCGATGGCCTCTTCCGCGGCGACCGCCGCATCGGCAAGGACAAGAAATTCTCCGACAAGGTCGTGCTCGTGGACGAAAACGAGATGACCGCCGTCATGATGGGCTTCCCGACGCTCAAGGGCCTGAGCCGTGAGACGCCGTCGACCTATGTCTCCGTGCTGCTCAACCAGCACGCAGCCGAGCATTATATCGACGTCGCGCAGGAGTACGGCCTCGCGGGCGATGTCTGCCCGATGCCGGAGGCGGAGGCCGGTGTGTCCATCGACGACGACGCGCCGGTGCTCGGCGCGTGCGCCGTGCAGTGCAATACGACGTGCGACGGCTCTCTGCTCGGAAACGGCGTCATTTCCAAGCGCCTCGAGCTTGAGGACGGCATTCCGGTGTTCCAGCTGGCAGCGCCCCTGCGCCACCGCGAGGACGACGTGCAGGATTACGCCGCGCAGGAGATCAAAAATGCCATCGCCTTCATCGAGGAGCACACCGGCGAAAAGTGGGACTGGAAGGCGTACTTCGAGTGCGCCGAGCGCGTGAACTACGCCACCAAGTGCCGCCTCGAGTGGCTGGAGATGAACAAGACCGACTATCCGCAGGTCTTTGGCTCCAACCTCGCGCTGTACACGGAGACGAACTACATGGCCATCTGCGGCAAAGTGCCCGCATTCCGCGAGGTCGACCGCAAGATCACCCAGCTCGCCGAGCGTGCCTACCGCAAGCAGAAGAAGGCCGCCAACGAGTACCGCCACCGCGCCATCGTCTGGGGCGTGCAATCGCACTTTTATATGGACTTCCTCGTCTGGCTGCTCAACTGCTGGGGCATCGTGCCGCTGACGGATATGCTCTCCATGGTCTCCACACGCGAGCTCGCCACGACTGACACGCCCGAAAACCGTGAGCAGGCGTATTACGATATGGCATGGCTGACCGAAAACATGATCATGCGCAACCGCACGCACGGCGGCTACAAGGTGCTGCTTGATGAGCTGTGGGAGTTCTGCGAGCAGTTCAATGCCGACATGGTCATTCTCTGGGAGCACATGAGCTGCAAGGCACTCGACGGCATGCACGGTCTGTTTGAAGAGCGCGCCCGCGAGCACGGCATCCACCTCGTCTGGGTCACGCACGATCTGTTCGACCCGCGTGTCATCTCGCGGCAGGGCGTGCGCCAGCAGGTCAATGACTATATGCGCACCGTCATGCAGGAAGAGCCCGTGGATCCGAGCCTGGAGATCCTGAAGGACGAGAAGTCCTGGTAATCAGAGAGGAGATCGAACATGAACAATTTGAAATGCAAGCTGCTCAAGGCCCTGCTGGGCGTGTCGCTCGGTGCATTGGGCGCATTTGCGGTCACGTTTGTTGTCTACTTCTGGAATCTGGACATGAAGCTCACCTCCGTCATGGAGGGCATCCTGCTCAAGCACTACGACAAGATCGACCGCGACCAGCACCTGTAATCTTTTTCTGTACAGCCCGTCTGCTTCGGCAGGCGGGCTTTTTTCGCATGTAAACAATTTGTGACGCCTCTTGACGATAAAAAATATTATCGCTATAATGCGTAGCGTGCTACACATTGGAGGTGTATCATGGAGCAATTTCAAATCGGATGTCTATTAAAAATGATTACGGATAAGATCAAAATGCGGGCAGATGCCGATCTCGCGCAGCAGGGGCTGACGCTGACGCAAAGCCGCGTGCTGGGCTATCTGGACCGCAGCGGCGGTCAGGCGACGCAAAAGGAGATCGAGGGCTTCCTGCAGGTGTCGCACCCGACGGTGGCGGGCATCATCAACCGCATGGAGCAAAATGGCTTCGTGCGCTGCCGGCTTGATCCGGCGGACAAACGCAGCAAGATCGTCAGCCAGACGGAGCGCGCTGCCGCGGTCGCGCAGGATATGCACGCCACGATCCAGACAACGGAGCAGCAGATGCTGCGCTCGCTGACGCCGGAACAGATCGCGGCGCTGGAATCGGCGCTGCGCACGATCTATGCCGATCTCGGCTGACAGGCCCGTGATCCAGGAAGGAGGAAATCCATGCTTCATACATTATCCCGCAGCCTGCGGGAAAACAAAGGCCCCGCGCTCGTGACGGTGCTGCTCTCGGCGCTGGAGGTCGTGTTTGAGATCGTGATCCCGCTGTTCATGTCCAACCTCATTGACTTCGGCATTGAGGGCGGCAGCATGGCGGCGGTCTGGAAGTTCGGTGCATTTTTGCTGCTGCTGGCGGCGTTCCAGCTGGCGACCGGCGTGCTCGCGGCGCGCATCGCGGCGCGTGCATCCGTCGGCTTTGGCGCGAACCTGCGTGAGGATATGTACAACAACGTGCAGACCTTTGCGTTTTCCAACATCGACAAGTTTTCCACTGCGTCCATCGTCACGCGCCTGACGACGGATGTCACGAACGTGCAGAATGCCTTTCAGATGCTCATGCGTATGGCGATCCGTGCGCCGGTCATGCTGGTCTTTTCCATGATCGTGTCGTTCCGCATCAGCCGTGACATCTCCATGACGTTTCTCATCATTCTGCCGATCCTTGCCGTGGCGCTGTTTTTCATCATCCGCAGCGTGTTCCCGGTCTTCACGCGCGTTTTCCGCACATATGACGAGCTCAATAACGTCGTGCAGGAAAATGTCCGCGGTATCCGTGTCGTGAAGTCCTTTAATCAGGAACAGCACGAGATCCGCAAATTCGGCGCCATTTCCGAGCGCATTTACAAGGACTTTTCCAAGGGCGAGCGGCTCATCACGCTCAACGCGCCGCTGATGCAGTCATGCATCTACGCGTGCATGATCATCATCTCCTGGCTCGGTGCCAAGGCCATCATCGCCAGCGGCAATGACCCGGCGCTCGGCCTGACGACCGGCAACCTCACTGCGCTCATCACCTATGCCATGCAGATCCTCTCGAGCCTGATGATGCTGTCCATGGTCTTTGCCATGCTGACGATCTCGCTCTCGTCCGCGCGCCGCATCGCCGAGGTGATCGAGGAAAAGACGGACATTCAAAATCCGGAGCACCCGGTCATGGCCGTGCGCGACGGCGCCATTGATTTTGACCATGTGAGTTTTGTCTACGCCTCCAAGGCGGACAAAAAGGTGCTCGATGACATTGATCTGCACATCCGTTCCGGCGAGACGATCGGCGTCATCGGCGGCACGGGCGCGTCCAAGTCCTCGCTCGTGCAGCTCATCCCGCGTCTGTACGATGTCACCGGCGGCAGGCTGACGCTCGGCGGCGTGGACGTGCGCGATTATGATCTGGATACTCTGCGCGGTGCCGTCGCCATGGTGCTGCAGAAAAATGAGCTGTTTTCCGGAACGATCAAGGAAAACCTCCGCTGGGGCAACGAAAATGCCACGGACGAGGAGCTCCGTCACGCCTGCGTGCTCGCGTGTGCGGATGAATTCATTTCCGCCATGCCGGACGGCTATGACACCTATATCGAGCAGGGCGGCACGAACGTCTCCGGCGGCCAGAAGCAGCGCCTGTGCATCGCCCGCGCGCTGCTGAAAAAGCCGAAGGTGCTCATTCTCGACGACTCGACGAGCGCCGTCGACACGCGCACGGATGCGCAGATTCAGCAGGCGCTCTCGACCTACATTCCCGACACGACGAAGATCATCATCGCGCAGCGCATCAGCTCGGTGCAGAATGCAGACCGTATCATCGTGCTCGATGACGGGCGTATCGACGCCGTCGGCAGCCATGAGGAGCTGCTGCGCACGTGTGAAATTTACCGCGAGGTCTATGAGTCCCAGCAGAAGGGAGGCGAGGACGATGCGTGAACGCCCGAAATTTGACAGCCGGACGCTCAAGCGCCTGCTGTCGTATATGCGCGCCTATAAGGGCACGCTCGTGCTCGTGACGGTCTGCATCCTGCTGAGCGCGGTCGCAGGCGCGGCCTCGTCCATGTTCCTGCAAAAGCTGATCGACGGCTATATCGTGCCCATGCTCGGCACAGCGTCGCCGGACTATTCCGGCCTGATCCGTGCGCTGATCACCATCGGCTGCGTATATCTTGTCGGTACGCTGGCCACATGGCTGTATAACCGCCGCATGGTCACGATCGCGCAGGGCACGCTCAAGCGCATCCGTGACGAGATGTTTGAGAAGATGCAGAGCCTGCCCATCCGCTACTTTGACACGCATACGCACGGCGACATCATGAGCCTGTACACAAACGATACAGATACGCTGCGCCAGATGATCGCGCAGTCCATGGCGCAGCTCGTATCGTCTGTGTTCACGCTTGCGGCAGTGTTTTTCTGCATGCTGTACATCAGCATCTGGCTGACGCTGATCGTGTGCGCCGTCATGGCGCTCATTCTCGTGTTCGTGCGCAAGCTCACCGGCCGCATCGGCGGCTACTTCATGGCGCAGCAGACGGCATTGGCCGATCTCAACGGCTATGTTGAGGAGATGGTCAACGGCCAGAAGGTCGTCAAGGTCTTCTGCCACGAGGAACAGAGCAAGGCGGAGCTGCACCGCCGCAACCGCGTCTGGGCGGAAAACGCCGCGCGCGCCAGCGGCATGGCCAACAGCATGATGCCGATGATGAACGCCGTAGGTTACCTGCAGTATGTCATCATCGCCGTCATCGGCGGCACGATGGCGATTGCCGGCACGCCGAACCTCGGCCTGACGGGCATGAACACGCTCACGCTCGGTATGATCGCATCCTTCCTCACGCTCTCGCGCGGGTTTACAAACCCGATCTCGCAGATCTCCAACCAGTTCAACTCCATCGTCACAGCACTGGCCGGCGCATCGCGCATTTTCGCGTTCATGGATGCCGAGCCGGAGACGGACGACGGCTATGTGACGCTTGTCAACGCCAAGGAGGAAAACGGCACGCTCGCCGAGACCGACCACCACACCGGTCTCTGGGCGTGGAAGCACCCGCACGGCGACGGCACGGTCACATACACGAAGCTTGCCGGGCGCGTCGTGTTCGACCACGTGGACTTCGGCTATACGCCGGACAAAGAGGTCCTGCATGACATCACGCTCTACGCCGAGCCCGGCCAGAAGGTTGCCTTCGTCGGTGCGACCGGCGCCGGAAAAACGACGATCACAAACCTCATCAACCGCTTTTACGACATTGCCGACGGCAAGATCCGCTACGACGGCATCAACATCAATAAGATCTGCAAGACCGACCTGCGCCGCAGCCTCGGCATCGTGCTGCAGGATGTGAATCTCTTTACCGGCACCGTCATGGAGAACATCCGCTACGGAAATCCGGACGCGACGGATGATGAATGTATCGCGGCGGCGAAGCTTGCCAATGCCGACCATTTCATCCGCATGCTGCCCGACGGCTACAACACCGTGCTCAAAGGCGACGGCAGCGGCCTGAGCCAGGGCCAGCGGCAGCTGCTGAGCATCGCACGCGCGGCTGTGTCCGATCCGCCGGTCATGATCCTCGACGAGGCGACCAGCTCCATCGACACCCGCACGGAGGCGCTCGTGCAGAGCGGCATGGATAAGCTCATGGAGGGGCGCACGGTGTTCGTCATCGCGCACCGGCTCTCGACGGTCAAGAATGCGGACGTCATCATGGTGCTTGACCATGGCCGCATCATCGAGCGCGGCAACCATGCAAAGCTCATCGCCGAAAAGGGCGTGTACTACCAGCTCTATACCGGCGCGTTCGAGCTCGAATAATTTCCTGCGCGCCCCCTTGCAGCCGGCAGGGGGGCGCGGTATAATTGCGGTAACGAAGCAAAGGAGGAGAACCATGGAGTATCGAAGATTTGGAAACACCATCGTCGCCCGCATCGACCGTGGGGAAGAAGTGCTTGAGCAGGTTGCGGCCATCGCGCAGGCCGAGCAGATCAAGCTTGCAAGCGTGCAGGCGCTCGGCGCGGTCGGTGAATTCACGGTCGGCGTGTTCCACACGGCCGAAAAGCAGTACCACGCCAATTCGTTCGCGGGCGATTTCGAGATTGTCTCGCTGACCGGCACCATCAACACGATGGACGGCGCGTTTTACACGCACCTGCATATGAGCGCCGGCAATGAGAAGGGCGAGGTGTTCGGCGGTCATCTGAACCGCGCCGTTATCAGCGCCACCTGTGAGATGGTCATCACGGTTATCGACGGAAGAGTGGATCGTTTTCACAGTGAGGAGATCGGCCTGAACCTGTTCCAATTCTGAGCATCTGTGTCAAAAGCACGCACGGCTATTGAGTCGTGCGTGCTTTTTTTGCTGCCTTGATCCAATATTCCTATTGACAACATAGGAATATGGGCATATAATTCACATCGATGAGGTAGGATTTTGCACCGGACCATCCTGAGCCTCTCTGAATTCGTGTATACGTATGCAGCCGTGCCGTCAGGCACGGTTTGCCATTGGGAACGGAGGATACATATATGAACAGCAACCTGCTTGAAGTCAGCGGCCTGCACGTGAGTGCGGGCGAGAAAGAGATCCTGCACGGCGTGGACCTGACCGTCGGCAAGGATGAGACGCATGTGCTCATGGGACCGAACGGCACCGGTAAGTCCACGCTTGGCTATGCGATCACCGGCAATCCGGAGTACACGGTCACGGCCGGAAAGATCGTCTTTGACGGCGAGGATATCACACGGCTGCCGGTCAACGAGCGCGCGAAGAAGGGCATTTTTCTGTCGTTTCAGAATCCGCTCGAGGTGCCCGGCGTGACGCTCAGCGCGTTTATCCGCAGTGCGCTCGAGCAGAAGACCGGCAAGCGCATCCGCCTCTGGGACTTCAAAAAGAAGCTTGCCGAGACGATGCAGCTGCTGGCGATGGACGCTTCCTATGCTGAGCGCGACCTGAATGTGGGCTTTTCCGGCGGTGAGAAAAAGAAAGCGGAGATCCTGCAGATGCTCATGCTCGAGCCGAAGCTTGCCATCCTCGACGAGACGGACTCCGGTCTGGACGTCGACGCGGTGCGCACGGTCTCCAAGGGCGTGCAGCTCTATCGTGAGCGCGTGCACGGCTCGTTGCTCATCATCACGCACAGCACCCGCATTCTCGAGGCGCTGACGGTGGACGCCGCGCACATCATGGAGCAGGGCGTCATTGTGAAAAACGGCGATGCATCGCTTGTAGATACCATCAATGAAAACGGCTTTGGCGGCATCCAGGCAGACTGAAAGCGAGGCGATCCGAATGAAGGAAAAAAGTCAGGTCGCGGACATTGACCGCAGTGTCTATGACATCCGCGACAAAGAGGACGATGCCTATCGTATGCAGGAGGGCCTGACGCCGGAGATCATCGACCGGCTCTCGAAGGAAAAGGGCGATCCGGTCTGGATGCAGCAGTTCCGGCTGCAGTCGCTGCAGATCTATAACGAGATGCCGATCCCGGACTGGGGCCCGTCCATCGAGGGGCTGGACATGGATCACATTGCAACATACGTCCGTCCCAAGACCGACATGAAAAGCGACTGGAAGGACGTCCCGCAGGATATTAAAGACACCTTTGAGCGTCTCGGCATCCCGCAGGCGGAGCGCAAATCGCTTGCCGGCGTCGGCGCGCAGTACGACTCCGAGCTCGTGTACCACAACGTCCGGGACGAAGTGGCTGCACAGGGCGTCGTCTACACCGACATGGAGAGCGCGCTCAAGGGCGAATACGCCGATATGGTGCACAAGTATTTCATGAAGCTCGTCACACCGCGCGACCATAAGTTTGCGGCCTTGCACGGCGCGGTCTGGTCCGGCGGCTCGTTCGTGTATGTGCCGAAGGGCGTGCAGGTGTCCATCCCGCTGCAGTCGTACTTCCGTCTGAACGCCAAGGGCGCGGGCCAGTTTGAGCACACACTCATCATTGTCGATGAGGGCGCGAGTCTGCATTTTATCGAGGGCTGCTCGGCGCCGAAATATAACGTTGCGAACCTCCACGCCGGCTGCGTGGAGCTGTACGTGAAGAAAAACGCCAAGCTGCGCTACTCGACCATCGAGAACTGGTCGAAAAACATGTATAACCTCAATACAAAACGCGCACTCGTGGAAGAGGGCGGCGTGATCGAGTGGGTTTCCGGCTCGTTCGGGTCTCATGTCGGCTGCCTGTACCCGATGAGCGTGCTCAAAGGCGATAACTCCAAGATGGAATTCACCGGCGTCACGTTTGCCGGCGCGGGGCAGAACCTCGACACCGGTGCGAAGGTCGTGCACATCGGCAGGAACACGAGCTCGTATATGAACACGCGCTCCATCAGCAAGAGCGGCGGCATCAGCACATTCCGCAGCAGCGTCGTGGTGCAGAAGGGCGCCAAGCACGCAAAATCCTCCGTGTCCTGCCAGTCGCTAATGCTCGATTCCGAGTCCCGCTCCGATACCGTCCCGGCCATGGACATCCGCACGAAGGACGCTGCCGTCGGCCATGAGGCAAAGATCGGCAGCATCAGCAACGAGGCGGTGTTTTATCTCATGAGCCGCGGCATGAGCGAGGAGGACGCCCGTGCGCTGATCGTCAGCGGCTTTGCGGACAACGTCTCCAAGGAGCTGCCGCTGGAGTACGCGGTGGAAATGAACAATCTCATTCGTCTCGAGATGAAGGGCAGCATTGGCTGACCCACATTCCGAAAGGAGGGAATATCGTGAATACGAGTGAACAGCTGGTCGTCAACAAACTGCCGACCAGAACGTGGAACCATCTCCAGGTCAACGAAGCGACCATCCCGTGGAATGTGGCCGACACGGCCGATCTCGGGACGGATTCATATGCAATTACAGCGGAAAATCAGGCGCAGCCGCTGCACATCGACCTGACCGGTGCGGCCGGCTTCAGCCGCAAGCACATCGCGGTCGATGTGGCCGCCGGCGTGCAGGCAACGGTATATATGGTGCTCGATACGCAGGGCAGCTTCGCCGTAGAAACGGCGTTCAAGCTCCACGATGCCGCGTCTCTTCGCCTTGTGCAGGTGCTCGGTGCGCAGGACAGCGCGCTGCTCTACGCCAAAACGGACGCCGACTGTGCGCCCGGCGCCGGCGTGGACATGACGCAGATCCTCATGGGCAGGGGCGACCTGTATTCGGACAATGACACGGAGCTTGTCGGCGACGGCAGCCATTATTCGGCGCAGATCGGCTATCTCGGCCGCGGCAGCCAGACGATCGACGTCAACGTCGTCGTCAACCACTACGGCAAAAACACCGAGTGCGAGATCGACACGTCCGGCGCGCTCAAGGATGCGGCGAAAAAAGTTTTCCGCGGCACGATCGACTTCAAGACCGGCTCGTCCAACTCCGTCGGCAACGAGAAGGAGACGGTGCTCATGCTTGGCGACGATGTTGTCAACAAGACGGTGCCGCTCATCCTCTGCGCCGAGGAAAACGTCGTCGGCAACCACGGCGCGACTATCGGTGAGCTCGATGACGAGACGCTGTTTTACTTTGAAAGCCGCGGCATCTCCCGCGCTCAGGCCGAAAACATCCTGGCCCGCGCCGCCATCGAGCGCTTTGCGCGCACGGTGGATGATGAAGTGCTGCGCGCGCAGATTCTTCAGACGCTGGAGGAGGAACTCAACGATGACGTATGATTATAAGCAGGATTTTCCGATCTTCCAGCACACGAACGTCGCCTATATTGATAACGCGGCCACGGCGCAGCGCCCGCAGTGCGTGCTGGACGCGGTGGCGGATTTCTACCGCTGCCACAATGCCAACCCCCTGCGCGGGCTGTATCCGCTGAGCGTGGAGGCGACCGATATCTATGAGCGGGCGCGCGAGACCGTGCGCGATTTCATCGGGGCACGCTCGGCGCGTGAGATCGTCTTTACCCGCAACACGACCGAGAGCCTGAACCTCGTCGCCTACAGCTACGGCCTGACGCACGTCAAGGCGGGCGATGAGGTGCTCGTGTCTATCATGGAGCACCACAGCGATCTGCTGCCGTGGCAGATGGTCTGCCGCCAGACGGGCGCGGAGCTGAAGTTCATCGAGTGCGCGCCCGACGGCAGTGTGGATCTTCAGCAAATCGAATCGCTCATTACCGAGCGCACGAAGATCGTCGCCATGACGCAGGTGTCGAATGTTCTCGGCCGGAAGTACCCGGTCAAGGAAGTCGCCGCCATGGCGCACAAGAAGGGCGCGGTCATGGTCGTGGACGGCGCGCAGAGCACGCCGCACATGCCGGTGAACGTGCAGGAGCTGGGCGCGGATTTCTTCGCCTTCTCCGGGCACAAGGTCTTTGGCCCGATGGGCATCGGCGTGCTCTACGGCAACCTCGCTCCCGAGGGCGCTATCGTCAAGATCGCGGGCGTTCCTTCCCAGCTCATGACCTACAAGGGCAAGGCCCGTGTGTTCGACTCCCTTGAGGATGGCATTCAGGCTCTGCGCGCCGGACAGATCCATGCGGGCGACTGCTGCGTGCTGCGCTTTATGGGCCTGCGCGGACGTTTCGGCACCACCGCTTTCACCTTCCAGGAAGAGCTGAAGGGTCTGCATGAGCTGTATAACTCCTGCGCCATCATCACCGACGGACGCTTCTCCGGCGGCACCTCCGGCCTTTCCATCGGCTATGTGTCCCCCGAAGCGGCGCTCGGCAGCCCCCTCGGCGTCATCGAAGAGGGCGACGAGGTCGAGATCGACATCCCTGCGCGTAAGCTGCATCTGTGCATCAGCGACGAGGAAATGAACAGAAGACTTGCGGCATTCCATTGGGAGTTCCCCAGCAAGGACTATCCGCGTTACCTCAACCTCTTCGTGCAGAACGTCGGCTCCATGGCAAAGGGCGGTATTTGGGAGACCAAATAAGCCGTGAAAACAGACCTGCTTATTATTGGAGGCGGTCTTGCCGGGCTGACGGCGGCATATGAAGTACTGAAAGCCGAGCCGGGACGCAGAATCACGATTCTGCGCCCCGGTGCGGGGTCATCCCCGTATGTACACGGCTTCAATATGCCGCTGAATCCGCAGGATTCGACGGAACTTTTCATACAGGATACAGAGGCTTCCGGCAGAGGTCAGGGCAACGCGGCGCTCGTTGAAGAGCTGTGCAGGGGCAGCCTTGAGCTTCTGCCGTTTTTCGATGAGCTTGGCCTGGACTTCAACCGCGAGGCGGATGGGAGCTATCAGCAGCTCAGACCCCTCGGGGCATCGTGTCCGCGGGTCATCAGCATCGGCAACGATGCCGGCGGCGCGATCCTCAGAAAGCTGCTTACCGTCATGGAGCAGCACGAAAATGTCAGCGTCTGCACCACGCTCCATGCCCTGCGCCTGATAACGGAGAACGGCAGAGTGCGCGGCGCTCACTGCTTTGACACGCAGAGCAAACGCTGGATGCAGATCAAGGCGAAAGCGGTGATCCTCGCCGCAGGCGGCTTCTGCAGGATATTCCCGTTTTCGACGAACTCCGCCGA
>ERZ780208.2215-NODE-2215-length-13987-cov-3.555556_pt1 | contig 13987 bp, 10 predicted proteins | sample MGYA00511167_ERZ780208 | MGnify/ENA primary metagenome ERZ780208 (study PRJEB29588, sample SAMEA2159202) | human gut metagenome | biome: human gut; feature: human-associated habitat; material: faeces | place: Denmark | collected 2008/2010 ... | reverse complement strand
ATCCTCATCGGCTCGGGCAATGCCGAAGAAAGCGCCGTAACACTGATGCAACGCGTGATGAACGCCTGCGGCAACGACCTCAACCAACTGGGCAAGTGGGAAATGCGCGACTTTGCCCGCTTCAAGGGGCTGGGCCCTGCCAAGAGCATCACCATCATGGCCGCCCTCGAACTGGGCAGACGCCGCAAGCTGAGCCAACCTGCCGAACGCCCTGCCATCCGCTGCTCTACCGACATCTACGAGCTGTTCCACCCCCTGATGTGCGACCTGCCTACCGAAGAGTTCTGGATACTCCTCCTCAACCAGGCCGGAAAAGTAATCGACAAAATCTGCATCAGCCGCGGAGGCATCGACCAGACCACCGCCGACGTGCGCACCATCCTGCGCGAAGCCCTGCTGCGCCGCGCCACCCAGCTGGTACTCGTCCACAACCACCCCTCGGGCAACACCCGCCCCAGCAACGACGACCGCCGCCTGACCGACCGCATCCGGCAAGCCGCGCAAATCATGAACATACGCCTCACCGACCACCTCATCGTCACCGACGGCAGCTACTACAGCTTCGCCGACGAAGGCGCCCTCTGACCGCACGGCACACAAGAAACCGCGGTCCGCAATTTTGCCGTTTCAATTAAAATACATAGCTTTGCCACCATAAACAACCCCTTAACAATGCAATTCGTATGACCCGATTTGAAATAGAAGAGAAAATAGTAGCCATGCTCAAGACCGTATATGACCCCGAAATACCCGTCAACGTCTATGACTTGGGCCTCATCTACAAGATAGACGTAGCCGACGATGGCAACGTCAACATCGACATGACCCTCACCGCCCCCAACTGTCCCGCGGCCGACTTCATCATGGAAGACATCCGCCAGAAGATAGAGAGCATCGAAGGCGTCAGCTCAGCCACCATCAACCTCGTCTTCGAACCCGAATGGGACAAGGACATGATGAGCGAAGAAGCCAAACTGGAACTCGGATTCCTATAACAAAAAAAACTGCATACCATGAACAAGAAACAACTCAGCCTGCTGGCCGCCACCGCACTGCTCTGCGCCTGCCAGCCCGCACCCAAACAGACCACCATCACCGGCAACCTGACCGGTATAGAAAGTGATACACTGATAGTAAACTACTTTGCCCTGTCGGACCTGAGCCGAAGCGCGGTGCAAAGAGATACAATAGCCATGCAGAATGGGCAATTCTCCTTCCGGCTTAAGAACGACAGTGTACCGATGGAGGCCTATTTCTATGCCAAGCCCGGCAACGGTGCCGAAGCAGCGTCGCTTCGCCAGACAATCGGCGTGGTAGCCTTCCCCGGCGAGACAGTGGAGGTAAGCGGCTCCATGGACGACTACCATCTGAAAGGAAATGCCTTCCACCAGGCCTACGAAGAAGTGCGCAAACAGTACAAACCCTATGAGGACAAGATGCACAAAGTGACACAAGTCATCATCGACATGCAGAACAAAGGAACACTGACGCCCGAACGCATCGACTCGTTGCGACAGCTCTATGAACCCATCCATGCCGATATGCAAAAGGTGAAGGAAGACTACATCCGTCAGCACCCCGACGAAGACCTCTCCGTTTATCTGATATCCGGCATGGGCAGAACCGCAAGTGACCTGCTCGACCTTGTCGGCGAAAAGGCGAAAAACGGTCCGATGGCTTCGCTCTATCGCGCCATGATAGAAACTATCAACCAACAGAAAGCCCGCGAAGAAGCACAGAAGAGCATCACTGAAGGTGCCGACGCCCCCGACTTTACCCTGAAAGACATCCAAGGCAACGACCTCACCCTGTCGTCGCTGCGTGGCAAGTACGTGGTGCTGGACTTCTGGGGTAGCTGGTGCGGCTGGTGCATCAAAGGCATCCCCGACATGAAGAAATACTACACCAAGTACAAAGACCGCATGGAGATACTGGGCATCGACTGCCGCGACACGGAAGAGAAATGGAAAGCTGCCGTCAAGGAACACGAACTGCCCTGGCTGCACGTGCGCAATACGGACGAGGCAGACATCACCGTGAAGTACGGCATACAGGGATATCCCACCAAAATCGTCATCGATCCGCAAGGCAAAATCGCCAAAGTAGTGATAGGCGAAGACCCCGCCTTCTACAAATACTTGGACGAACTGTTCAAATAAGAGATAAACGCCAACCCCTAACATCAAGCCTGATATGAAGAACGTATATTTCCTTTCCGACGCACACCTCGGCTCACGGGCCATCGAACACGGGCGGACGCAGGAACGCCGCTTAGTCAACTTTCTGGACAGCATCAAGCACAAGGCAGCTGCCGTCTATCTGCTGGGCGACATGTTCGACTTCTGGTACGAATTCAAGACCGTCGTGCCCAAGGGATATACGCGCTTCTTAGGCAAACTGTCCGAACTGACCGACTTAGGCGTGGAAGTGCACTTCTTCACGGGCAACCACGACATCTGGTGCGGCGACTATCTGACCAAGGAGTGCGGCGTCATCCTGCACCGCCACCCCCTGACCACCGAAATCTACGGGAAAGAGTTCTACCTGGCCCACGGCGACGGGCTGGGCGACCCCGACCGGAAGTTCAAGCTGCTGCGCACCATGTTCCACAGCCGCACGCTGCAAACCCTCTTCTCGGCCCTGCATCCGCGTTGGAGCATGGAGTTCGGGCTGAACTGGGCCAAGCACAGCCGCCTGAAACGAGTGAACGGCAAGGAACCCGACTACATGGGCGAGAACAACGAGTTCCTGGTGCTCTACACCAAGGACTATCTGAAGAACCATCCCGACATCAACTTCTTCATCTACGGACACCGCCACATCGAGCTCGACCTGATGCTGAGCGCCACCTCGCGCATCGTCATCCTGGGCGACTGGATCAATTACTTCTCGTACGCCGTGTTCGACGGTGAGAACCTTTTCCTCGAAGAGTTCATCGAAGGGGAAACGAAGCTGTAAAAGCCGACTGTATAGATACGAAAAAGGGTGCATTAAGCAGAAGAACTGATTATTCAGGCACGGATTACACGGATTTTCACGGATTGTTTTATTCTTTTCACCGTGATTTTCCGTGTAATCCGTGCCTAAAATTTGTAACCTGTTCTTCTGCTTAATGCACCCTCTTCAGCTTGCGCCCGGCGCAAGGCCGCGGTGGGTTACCACTTGTAACCGGCAGCCTTGGCGATGCGTTTCGGGATGTCCGTATTGTCCATCTTGCCCATGAAGAGCTTCGAGCCGGCACCTACGGCAAATACAGGTACGTATTCGGCCGAGTGGCTTCCGGTGGTCCAGCCTAACTTCGACATCTGGCTCAGTACCTTCTTGGCAACGGCGGCCAGCGGTTCGGTCTTCGAGTAGAGACTCTCTTCGAAGACTACCTTATTGCGTACGAAGGACGATTCGAACTCGTCGCGCAACATCTTCTCCTGCTCCCAGGTGGGAGTCAGTTCGCCCCAGAAGCCCATGCGTTCGGTCAGCAAGGCTTTCACGTCTTCCCAAGTGGCTTTGTTGCCCTTGGCTTTGCGAAGGTCGGTGATGGCGCGCGACAGCAGGTCAACCGACTGTTTCTGACAATCGAGCGACTTGAGATTCAGCGTGTAGTTGCTGTTGCCCAGTCCCAATCCACCGGTTTCGTGGTCGGCTGTAATCACAATCAGCGTCTCTTTGGGGTGCTTCTTGTAGAATTCGTAAGCCACACGGACGGCGTTGTCCATGTCGATGACTTCCTTGACCATCGTGGCGGGGTCGTTGCTGTGGCAAGCCCAGTCAATCTTTCCACCCTCGACCATGAGGAAGAAGCCTTTCTTGTTGTCGCGCGACAGGAAGTCGATGGCGCTCTCGGTGATCTGTGCCAGCGTCATGTCGCCCTCGTTGCGGTCGATGGCATAAGGCAGGCTCGATGCATCGGTACCGTCTTTCTGAATCAGCACCATCTTGTCGGCATCACCGGCCTTGGCCTGATATTCGTCAATCCCGCGGGCGATGGTGTATCCGGCCTGCTCGATGATGGGGTAAATGCTGGGAGCATCTTTCTTGTCGAACGTGCGGGCTGGCTTCAGGAAACCGCTGCCTGCATAGAAGTCGAAACCGGCTTCGGGCAGCTGGAGGGCTATTTCGTAGTACATGCTACGGTCAGGCTGGTGCCCATAGAAGGCTGCCGGAGTGGCGTGATCGACACTGACGCTGGTGGTGACACCCACCTTCTTGCCGGCACGTTTGGCACGCTCGGCCACGCTCATTACCCGTTCCTTGTTGGCATCTACGCCGATGGCGCCGTTATAGGTCTTCACACCGGTGGCAAGGGCTGTTCCGCCGGCTGCCGAGTCGGTGATGGAGTTGGAAGCCGAGAACGTGGTGGCCATGCCTGCCACGGGGAAGGAAGCAAAGCAGAGTGGCTCGGTACCGATGCGTCCCTGTTGTTCGCCCAGGTACATTTCGGTAGTGTTCACCTGGTTCAGGCCCATGCCGTCGCCAATGAAATAGAATACATACTTTGCCTGCTGTGCTTTTGCCGCAAAGGCCACCAACAGGAAGAGCATCAAATACGTCAATCGTTTCATAACTATGATATAATGGTTAATAATACAAGCAAAGGTAGGCATTTTCGGCCTACCTTCACTCCTCTTTTCCGTTAAAACAACGAAACTTCAATGCACTGTTCATAGGCTGTCAGCAGGTTGGTTACCTTGTAAGCAACGGGGTTAGTGCTGTTTTTGGGTACCGACACAACAACCGAAGCCCTTGCCGGCAGCTGGATACATGACGGATAGCCCTTGACTTCCGAAGCCACTTCAAGTCTGAAGGGGACGTCGCACGTATTGGTCACCGTCACGTAAGCCGAAGCCTCTGTTGCATAGTGTGAAGGCTGCACACGGACAGCTCCTTCGAAGAACTTCTTCAGATAGTCTTCCTTGCCTATCAGCGTATCGTAGAACCAGATGAGCGAGAGCTTCCTGAATGGCAGCCGCCGTATGTTCCTTGACCAGCACGAGGGTCAGAGGACGGTGTGACACCTGCGTCCTGTCATACAGGCGCTCGATGACATCGTGCACGTCGGTATTGGCCATCAGCGTCAGTTTCTTTTCCTTGGCCCATTCCAGTGCTTTGGGATACCACTCGAACTCGTTGAACACTTCGATGCCGTTCAGCAAGCCTTCCTTCCAGAGCCGTTCGTGTATGTCGTGCCACTTCACTTCCTTGACGTTCCATCCCGGATGATTCCAAAAGATGTAGGCTCCCTGCCTGTGTGCCTCGCGCAGTGCTTCCACAACGTCGTCCTTCTGTAAGGCATCCACATCGTTCAGAAAGAGGGCATTAAGATGTCCGGGGGGCATGGAACGACTTATTTCGGCTCCCTTAATCAGAATGATGCCGCGCCGCAGCGCCTCATCCTCGGCATTCTTGAAAGCCAGATCCAGGTCGCCCTTCTTCATGCCTTCGCGGGCAGGTTGTCCCTCTACGTGGTCGCTCAAGGCAATGGCATCAAGACCTTCTTCCCATGCCTCGTTGACACGAAGTGAAGGCCACACGATGCCGTCAGAAAAGACGGTATGGATGTGGAAATCACACTTCAGCAAGTCGTATCCGTCAATCTGCGGCAGACTGATGTCATGACGTACTTTCACTCTCTCCTGCCCCATCTTGATACGGTCGGGCAGCTCTTGTGTTTGCTGGGCATACATTCCGCTCCAGCAGGCGGCAGCCAAAACTGCCGTCATCAGCAATCGTTTCGTTTTCATTTTTTCATTTTATGATTATCGGGTTATTTTCCGGGTACTTCCCATCCATAGTCGATGTACTCCCAGGAGATGCGGTTGTTTTCGTCCACTTTGACCAAAAGGAAGCCTTCCTGTGTAGTCAAGAAAGGTCCTTGCCACCAGCATGCCGACACGGCACCGGCAGTGACAAACCACAAGTCGCGTTCCTGAATCTGCTCGTAGATGTGCTGGTGTCCCTGCAGGACGAGTTGCGTATTGTGCTCCTTCAGCAAGTCAACCACAGCCTTGCTGTCGGCAATCATATCCCAGGCCTTCATCGTTCCTTCCACTACGGGATAATAGAGCGACAGCATGGGCACGTGAAGCGAAACAATGACCGGCGTCTGAGGGCTCACTGTGTCAAGGTCGGCCTTCAGCCAGGCCAATTGTTCGGTGCCTACGCTGTAGGGTGCCTCACCACCCTGCGGATAAAGACTGTTGAGGGTAACGAAATGAACACCTTTCTGCGTGAACGAACCGTAAGTTTTGCCATAATGTTTCTCGAACATTCCGAAACCCAGTGTATCGGCCTTTCCTCCGGCCAGATAGAACCGGTCGTGGTTTCCGATGGTGAAATGAGCCGGCAGTCCGGACTCCTTCACCAACCTTGCAAAGCGTGCATGCAAGGTATCGGCAGTCACTTCGGCATCGCCCAGCTGGTCGGTGTCTGCATTGTCTCCGCCAAAAAGTACAAATTCGGCTCCTTGGTCGGCAGCAACCTTCAGGGCCTTCTTCAGGCCTTCGTTGCCATTGCCGCTATTGTCCTTGTTCAGGTGGACATCAGTTAAATAAGCGAACGTCAGTTTGATGGCAGGTTGTTGAGGCTGATTCTGCCGGTCAGTCTGATTGCAGGAAGCCAGACTGACAGCGCAACAGCACAGGACCACCCACTTTGATAAAAATCCTTTTCTCATTTTCGTATTGTTTTAAAAGAGTTATTCATTAAATGCTTGCGGGAAGGGATCATTCCCAGCCGAAGAGTTGCGGTCCCAGATTGGGATTCAGATCCATCTCGTGACGGGGAATGGGACGATAGTAGAACTTCGGTTCCTGGAAAGTACCCATGTCCTTGATGGTCTGAATGGTACCATGATCGCCGTCACTCAGATAAACGGTGGCATTCTGGTCGTCGATGGTTCCGGCACGGTAATAGACCAGTTTCTCGCCCAAGGCATTGGTTTCTTTGTCTTCTTCGGCAGGAATCGACTGCGAGGAAGGTATCAGGCAGATGTCTTCGATGCCGTCGCCGGTCAGGTCGAACTTGCCCAAACTGGGGAAGTAGAGTCCTTCGGGCTCATGCTCCAACAGCTTGCCGGCGTGCCAGCGCATGAGGTCGTCGAAGCGGAAACCTTCGAACGCCAGTTCCACACGACGCTCGCGACGGATTTCGAGCAGCGTCGATCCGACACCGGGAAAGGCTTCTGCCATCACGGGATCGACGGGCGGATTCATCTGCAAGTGGGGCATTCCGGCACGGTCGCGCAGCAGGTTGACCGTCTGATCCAGCACGTCCTGCGTCAGTTCGCCCAGTTCAGCCTTTACCTCGGCATAGGTGAGCAGCACTTCGGCATAGCGGATGACGGGGAAGTCGATGCCCACGTAGTAGTTTTCGTCCTTGTTGTTGATGAAGCCTTTTATCTGGTGGTAGCCCGAGAAGTTCTTGTTAAGTTCCTGCACATAGATGCCGGCACCGGTGGCATAGGTCATGGTGTTGACCAGTTCCCAGCCCGGATAAGCCAGTGTCTGATAGATGCGCGGGTCGCGGTCCTTGAACTCATCGACAAACTGACGGGTCCGATAGTCGGGCTGCGAAGAATAGTAGGAACCGTCCTTCATCAGGTAGGCCTGTACCAGATCTTTCGTGGGACAGGGAATGTAGTTGCCGAACATGTAGGCCCAGAATCCGTTTTCGGCCACGTCGTTCTCGTAGTAATGTGCCTGTATCATCTCGGGATTGGTGGTCAGGTCGGGACTATTGAACAGCGTGGAATAGTCTTCGTAGGGATGTCCTGTATTGTAGATGCTGAAACCGCCTTCCTGCATGACCTGCCAGGCGGCATCGGCTGCCATACGCAGATAGTCGGCGGCGGTCTGCTGCAGGTTCAGTTCGTCGTGATACTTGCGGTAGGTGCCTTCGTACAGGGCATGACGGGCCATCATGGACAGCACAATCCACTTGTTGACGGCTCCCTGAGGCTGGTCGGCCTGTACGTGCTCGGCTGCAAAACGATAGTCTTCGAAGATTTTGCCGACGACATAGTCGCGCGAGTCGCGGGCCTTGTAAAGGTCGGGGTCATCGGTCGTGAGCACCTTGTCGTACCAGGGTACGTCGGAATAGGTTTTCACCTTATCCATATAGAACTCGGCCCGATAGAAACGTGCCACTCCCTGATAATGCGCCAGGACGTCGGGGGTGACATTGGCGCGGTCGCAGTTGGCCAGGAAAAAGTTGATGTCGTAAAGGCGTTCCCAATCCCATCCGGCATTGATGGTGACTGAAGTGGGGTTGGGCGAAAGCATGATGTTCTTGACTTCCACATTCGAAGTGGTGGCCTGGTCGTCGGTGCCTTCGTCGGAGTCGTAACTGTAGCCCGGTGTGTTGACCAGACCGTAGCAATACATTTGCAGGTCGCGCTCGGTGTTGAAGTAGGAATCGACACCGATTTCCGTATGGGGCTGCCGGTCCATGAACGAGTCGTTGCACGAGGAAGCCAGCAACAGGGTGGCCGAAAGGGCCAAACTGGATATTATATAGTTTCTCATTTTACTGTATGTTTGATTAGAATGTCACATTAAGTCCGAAAGAGTATTGGCGGCTGAAGGGGTAAACGTAGCCGAAAGCCGACGTATCGGTGATGGATTCGGGGTCGAAATAAGGTTTCACCCCACTCCATTCGCACAGGTTGTCGCCGCTGACAAACACACGCACACGGCTCAGCTTCGCCTTGCGCACCCATTCCTGGGGCAGTGTATAGCCGATGGTGATGTTCTTCACACGCAGGTAGGCCGCATTCAGCATATAGCCCGTCTGGGGGATGGCCAGACCCATCGCTTGGTCGATGCGGGTTCCCAAGTTCTTATCGGCCAGCCACGACTGCAGAACGGGATACTTCGCGTCGAGATTCTGATTGGCCAGTCCGGCCGCGATGTACGACTGCGAATGCTTGGCCATATCTACTTCGCTGTCGGACGTGGGACGGTAGAAGTCGAACGTGTGCAGCTGTCCGCCGCTATAGGGTTGCTGGTAGAAGCCCCAGTAGAGGTAGCTTTGCGGATAAAAGTCGCGTTTTCCGATGCCTTGCAGGAAGACGGCTACGTCGAATCCGTTCCACTCGGCACTCAGGTTCAGTCCGAAGCGGAAGCGGGGCGCCGAGTTGCCGATGACGCTCAGGTCGCCCGGGTCGTCAACGGTGGTCGAGCCTTTGGTGATGCGTTGGTCGCCGTCCAGGTCCTTGTACTTGGGCCATCCTTCCACGATTTCGAGTGCTCCCCAGGGGATGATTTCGGTCTCGTCCAATGCTGCAATTTCGTCTTTGCTGCGGAACAGTCCGTCGCTCTGCAGTCCCCAGATTTCGCCTATCTCCTGTCCTTCGTAATACTGGGTAAGGTTGCGCGTGGGGTTATCGAACTTGGTTATCCAGGTACGGCTGTCCGACAGGACGAAGCGGGCTGCCCAGTTCAGGGGTTTTCCGGCCAGGCGGAATTCGTCCTGATAGCCGATGCTGAGTTCCCATCCGCGGGTTTTCAGATTGGCAGCGTTCTCCTGCGGTTCTTCCTTACCCAGCACGCCGGGCAGTTCGCGGCCCATGGTGAGCATGCCTTTGGTGTCGCGGCGGTAGAAGTCGAACGAGAGGGTCAGCTTGTTGCGCATGAAGCCCAGGTCGATACCTCCGTTGACGGTCTGCACCTTTTCCCAGGTGTAGTCGGACGAAACCAGGTCGGGCGAGGTGACCGTCTGCTGCAGTTCGCCGTCGATGATGTAGCTGCCCAGTTGCGAACTCATGAAGGGGATGTAGCCGTACTCGCTTACCAGCTGGTTGCCCAGCGAGCCGTACGAAGCGCGCAGCTTGAACTGCGAGAAGAGGTCCTTCAGCCCGTCGAAGAACGGTTCGCTGTCCAGCCTCCACGCTACCGAGCCCGACGGGAAAAAGCCGAAGCGTTTGTTCTTGGGGAAGCGTGAGGTACCGTCGTAACGGCCGTTCATCTCGAAGATGTAGCGGTTGTCGTAGGTATAGTTGGCCCGGAAGAAGCAGCCGCGGATGGCCCAGTCCTTATAGACTTCGTTGACGTATTGCGCCCCCGAGGACAAGGCGATGGAAGGCAGGCCGGTGGATATAATATTGTAGCGGTCGGCCGTGAAGTTGTCCGAACGGTTGTACTCCTGGTTGAAGCCGAGGATGGCGGTCACGTGGTGGCGTTCGTTGAACAGCTTGTTGAAGGTGCCGTAAACCTCGAACACGGTGTAGAGGTTGTCCGTACTGCCCTTGTAGGCACGACTTTCGCCCTGTTCGCGAATGTCGTCGGGGCCGTAGCCCAGGCGGTAGGTGTTCTTGTACCAGTCGTAGGCCTCGTGTCCCTTCATGAAGGTGAAGTTGACGTTGACCACGAACATGCGTTTCCAGAAGTTCATCTCGCCCGAGAAGGTGCTCTGCAGGCGTCCGTAGAGGGTCGTTTCCTCGCCGCCGTCCACCAGCTGTGCCAGTGCCTCGCCCAGTTCGCCGCTGGCCCACGTGCCGTCGGGGTTGCGGTCCATGTCGTGGGGTTCGAGGTCGAAGAAGGTGGAGATGTTGTAATAGCTGGGCTTGCGGCGTTCGGTCACTACGTACGAGGTATTGTTGGACAGGGTAAGCCACTTCCAGATGTCGTAGCTGACCTTGGCACGCATGCTGTAACGGCGGTACTTGTCGTTGTTCACGATGTCGGAAAAGAGTCCGTCCTCGTCGTCGAATCCGCCGGAGAGGTAGAAGCGCGTCTTCTCGGTAGCGCCCGACACGGCCACCTGATGGGTCTGGCTGAAGGTGCTCCGGTCGAGGTAGTAGCTGGTCCAGTCGCGGTTGCCCATGTATTCCCACTGCGTTTCGTCCAAGGGGTTGAGCCGCACGGAGGGCGTTCCGCCGGGGTTGTCCGAACGCTGGCGTGCCCATTCAAGGCGCTCGTCGCTCGTGACATGTCCCGAACTCCAGGGGGTGTTGAGCACGGCGATGTTCTTCAGTTTCAGGTAGATGTAAGGATCGGACGTTTTTTCGGTCAGCGTCGAGGGGCGTTTCCAGGCAAAGTTGCTGTTGTAGTCCACCTGTATGCGGTCGCCCTTACCCTGCTTGGTGGTGATGAGGATGACGCCGAAAGCGGCACGCGCACCATAAATGGCTGCCGACGAAGCGTCCTTCATCACCGACAGGCTTTCGATGTCCTCGGGCAGCAGGCGGTTCATCTCTTCGACGTCAGCGGCCACTCCGTCAATCAGTATCAGAGGGCTTCCGCCGTTGATGGAGGCTTCGCCGCGGATGTTGATGTTGGCGGCCTGTCCCGGCTCACCGCTGGTGAAGTCGATGTTCAGGTTGGGAATCATGCCTTGCAGTCCGCGCGACAGGTCGGCGATGGGACGTTTCTCCAGTTCCTTGGTGCCGATCTGATCGACCGAACCCGACAGGTTGACTTTCTTCTGGATGCCATAGCCCACTACCACTACTTCGTCGAGCGCGGCGGCATCTTCTACAAGCACAATCTTCAGCTCCTGTTGTCCGGCCACAGGCACCACTTTGGTGGCATAGCCCACGAAACTGACCTCCAACGAGGCTTCGGACGATACGGACAGGGAAAAGTGTCCGTCGATGTTGGTCACCGTACCGTTGCCTGTGGCACGCTCGCGCACTGTGGCTCCGGGCAGCGGGGCACCTGTGGCATCGACTACGGTGCCGCTCACCAATATTTTCACACGGACCTGATCCACCGAAGCCGACGGACGTCCACCGCTTGCAGCCGCCGTCGGAAGATTGCAGAACAGCAATCCTGCGGCAAGACATAACATACATCTCTCTAAGAATTTCCGTTTCATAATCGTAGTTTTAATTCGGCTGCAAAATAAGAGAGCGCCGGTTACGGAGAGATTACGCGACCTTAACAATGCGTTTACGACTCTGTTGCAATCCGGTTACACGGAAAACCGCTGAAAAGCCTTCCCAGAAGGGGATACAGAAGGAGGGAGGAAGCTATGAAAAGAGAGAGATAAAAGAGAGAGAAAGAACGGGCAGGAGAACGAGGAAGAGAAAAACGGGATGCAAACATATCAAAAAAGGGCGCATCCCTCGCGGATACGCCCTTTCCTTTAACTAATGAAAAAAAATATCTGAAAATCAGATTATTTATTCAAGATAGCTACGGTGTCCGAAGCAATCATCAGCTCCTCGTCGGTGGGGATGACTACGACTTTCACCTTCGAATCGTCGGTCGAGATGACTTTTTCCTCGCCGCGTACCTTGTTCTTCTCGGCATCAAGCTTCACGCCCATGAACTCGAGGCCCTCGCAGGCACCCCAGCGGGCCGAAGCCTGGTTCTCGCCCACACCGCCGGTGAAGACGATGATGTCCACGCCACCCAGTGCGGCAGCATAGGCACCGATGTATTTCTTGATGCGGTAGAAGTACATGTTCTCGGCCAGACGTGCTTTCGGGTCGCCCTCGGCAACGGCATTTTCGAGGTCGCGCATGTCGCTCGACTTGCCGAAGATGCCCATCACGCCGCTCTTCTTGTTGAGCAGGTTCGAGATGCCCTGTGGATCGAGACCTTCTTTCTCCATGATGAAGCTGACGGCGCCGGCGTCGATGTCGCCACTGCGTGTACCCATCATGAGGCCTTCGAGCGGAGTGAGACCCATGCTGGTGTCAACGCACTTGCCGTCCTTGATGGCGGTGATGGAACCACCGTTGCCGATGTGGCAGGTGATGATGCGCAAGCCTTCGGGTTTCACGCCTAAGAACTCGCATACGCGCTGCGATACGTAGCGGTGTGAGGTTCCGTGGAAGCCGTAACGGCGCACGCCGTACTTCTGGTACAGTTCGTAGGGAACGGCGTACATGTAGGCGTAGTCGGGCATGGTCTGATGGAAGGCGGTGTCGAAGACGCCGATCTGCGGCACGTTGGGCAGGATGGCTTCGATGGCATGAACACCTTTCAGGTTGGCGGGGTTGTGCAGCGGAGCCAGGTCGTTGCAGGCGGTGAAGGCATCGAGCACTTCCTTGGTCAGCAGCACCGACTCGCTGAACTTTTCGCCGCCGTGCACCATGCGGTGGCCTACGGCATTGATTTCGTCGAGCGACTTGATGGCTCCGTACTCGGGGCTGGTCAGCGTGTTGAGGATGAACTCTACGCCTACGGTGTGTTCGGGGATGTTTTTCTCCAGAATCTTCTTTTCGCCGTTGGGCAAGGTGAGCTTCAGGAAGGAGTCGGGCAAGCCGATTTTCTCGATACCGCCTTGTGCGATGACCGACTTGCTGTCCATGTCGAACAGCTTGTATTTGATGGATGAACTTCCGCAGTTCAGAACTAAGATTTTCATAAAGAATAAAGAATTAAAAAATTAAGTTTCGCATGTAACGTTTTAACCGGTAGTTAAGGAGGTAAGGAGTTAAGAAGTTAAGCCGATACATCGTGAATGGTCTGCTTTCTATTGGCTTTTAACTTCCAAGCCCACCCAAAGGTGGGCGATAACTCCCTTTAACTTCTATAACTCCTTGCAAGAAATTACTTGCTTTCCTTGGCTGCGATGGCCTGGTTGGCAGTGATGGCGATCATGCGGTAAACGTCCTCGATGGAGCATCCGCGCGACAGGTCGTTCACAGGGCGTGCGATGCCTTGCAGGATGGGGCCTACGGCGTCGGCATGGCCCAGACGCTGAACCAGCTTGTACGAGATGTTGCCTACTTCGAGGCTGGGCACAACGAGCACGTTGGCATGTCCGGCGATGGCCGAACCCGGAGCCTTGCTGGCGCCTACCTCGGGCACGAGGGCGGCATCGGCCTGCAGTTCACCGTCGATGGCGATGTCGGGAGCCATTTCCTTGGCTATCTTCAGGGCTTCGACTACCTTATCTACTACTTCGTGCTTGGCCGAGCCTTTGGTCGAGAAGCTGAGCAGGGCCACTTTCGGGTCGAGACCGGCAACGGCGCGTGCGGTGCGTGCGGTGCAGACGGCAATCTGTGCCAGCTGTCCGGCATCGGGCACGGGGGGTACGG
>ERZ780208.2214-NODE-2214-length-13987-cov-11.771748_pt1 | contig 13987 bp, 11 predicted proteins | sample MGYA00511167_ERZ780208 | MGnify/ENA primary metagenome ERZ780208 (study PRJEB29588, sample SAMEA2159202) | human gut metagenome | biome: human gut; feature: human-associated habitat; material: faeces | place: Denmark | collected 2008/2010 ... | reverse complement strand
CACGTCATTATGGAGGTTTCCTCCCACGCGCTGGTGCTCCACCGCGCCGACCAGATTCGATTCAGCGCAGCTGTCTTTACAAATCTGACGGAAGATCATCTCGATTTCCATAAAACGATGGACGCCTACTGCGATGCCAAGGCCATGCTTTTTCGCCGCTGCGAAACGGGCGCGGTCAATGTGGATGATGCCTACGCAAAGCGCATCATGGAGCAGGCGGACTGCCGGCTTCTGACCTATTCCGCGCAGGGAAACCCCGCCTCGCTCATGGCGGAGCACGTCGAATTGTTCTCTGACCGCGTGGAATTTGATGCGGTCTATCAGAACGAGCGGGCTTCTGTCACACTTGGCATTCCCGGCATTTTCAGCGTCTATAACGCGCTCGGTGTCATCGCCGCTGCGCTGGCGCTGAATATTCCGCTCCAAAAAATTGCAGACGCCCTGCGCACCGCGCAAAGCGTTAAGGGCAGAGTAGAGGTTGTTCCCACACCGGGGAAGGACTATACCGTCCTGATCGACTATTCCCATACGCCCGACAGCCTTGAAAATATTCTGAAAGCTGTGCGTGGCTTCTGCACAGGCCGTGTGATTGCAGTCTTCGGCTGCGGCGGCGACCGCGACCCCTATAAGCGCCCCGTTATGGGCAAAATCGCAGCAGAACTGTCTGACCTTGCAATCGTCACCTCAGATAATCCCCGGACGGAAGACCCCTATAAGATCCTCCGGCAGATTCTTGCCGGGATGCAGGATACCGAAACGCCGTATGAGGTCATCGAAAGCCGCGTCTCGGCCATTGGCCGGGCGATGGAACTGGCCCGGAAGAACGATGTAATCGTTCTGTGCGGCAAGGGACATGAAACGTATCAGGAGATCGGACACGAAAAGCACCATCTGGACGAGCGCGAGGTCGTTGCGTCGTATTTGGAGGCAAAGGCATGAAGAAACTGACACTGAAGCAGGCAGCGGAAGACTGCCATGGAACGCTTGCGCCCGAGCAGGCAGAGGCTGTGGTTACCGGCGTCCAGATTGACTCGCGCAGAGTAAAGCCCGGAGATCTTTTTATCGCTATCAAGGGCGAGAAGGTCGATGGACATGATTTTATCGACATGGCGGCCGGACTTGGTGCGAGCGCTGCGCTCGTAGAAAGGCCGGTCAGGGCCTCTATTCCGACCATTCTTGTGCCTGATACCGTCCGCGCTTACGGCGATCTCGCCGCAGCCCGCCGCGAGCGGATGGGCATAACTGTAATCGGCATCACCGGCAGCGTCGGCAAGACGACGACCAAGGAAATGACTGCCTGCATGCTCGAGCACACCTACCACACCGCTCGTACCGAGGGAAATCACAACAATAACATCGGCCTGCCCATGACCATTCTTGACATGCCGGACGATACCGAAACGGCTGTTCTGGAATTGGGCATGAACCACTTCGGAGAGATGGCCCGCCTGACCTCCATCGCAAAGCCCGATATCGCTGTTATCACCAACATCGGCACCATGCACATCGAGCACCTGGGCTCCCACGTTGTTGCCCTCAAACCGGGCTACATATTCCATGCTGCGGGCTATGCGCTCGTCGCGCCCGGGAGCTCCCACGAGCACCAGGCTGATGGCATGGGCCATGGCGCGGTCGTCGTCGGGGTCTACGTAGAGGCAGTCGGGGCCTCCCGCCTCTTCCAGACAACTGCCCGTGCAGCCCACTACAGGCAGCCCGCTCTGGATGGCTTCGATGATGGGCACGCCGAAACCCTCGTAGCGCGAGGGGTAGACACACGCCTCTGCCATCTGGTAGAGCGAGGGCAGGTCGGCATTGGGCACGCCGCTGAGCCAGCGCACCCGGTCGCCCAGTCCGTGGGCGGCGATGTAGTCCTTGACCCCCTGCGCATAGTCGGTCTGCCGGCCCACGATGACCAGCGCCACATCGTCTATGTGCTGCAGCGCCTTCACCGCCAGCAGTATGTTCTTGCGTCGCTCCACGGTGCCCACGTTGATGATGTAACGGCTGGGCAGCACGTAGCGGGCGTGCACATCCTGGAGCTTGGTATCGCTCTCGCGCAACTTGAAGTGGGTGCTGCAGCTCTGGTAGATAACCTCGATGCGGTCGGGGTCTACGTGTCCGTAGTGCATGATGTCGCGCTTGGTGCACTCGCTGATGGCTATGATGCGGTCTGCCTGGGCTATGGTGCGGTGGAACTTCCATGTGTATATCTTCACATCGGCCCGGTTGTAGTACTCGGGATGTCGCATGAAGATGAGGTCGTGGATGGTGACCACCGTGCGGATGCCGCTGCGGTGGATGCCCAGTGGCAGCTCGCCCGAGAGTCCATGATAGAGGTCTACGGCGTCGCGGCGCAGGTCGCCCACGATGCCCCACGAGCGCCAGAGCCACTTGGGCATGTGGCCGCGGGGGTAGACAAAGTCCATATTGGCGGTGGTGCGTACCTGGGTGCGCAGGTCGTCGCGTCCGGCGTCGGGTGCGTAGAGCAGCAGACGGGTGTCGGCATCGATGATGCCCGCGAGGTCGTTGGCCAGATTGCGTCCGTAGCTGCCCAGCCCCGTGCCGTTGCGCACGATGCGTTTGGCGTCAAGTCCTATTTTCATGTTGTCGGTGTTAAAGCAGTGGAGGCAACTCGTAGAGACGTATGCCGTTGCTGCCCTTGATGAGGATATAATGGTCGCGTATGTCGTTGTCGGCGAGGGCTTGCTTGACCTCCTCCACATCGGCAAACTTGCGATACGCGGTGTCGGTATGGGCAAACTCTTCGCCCACGAGCCACACATCCTTGAGTCCGAGAGAGGCTATGTGGTCTGCTATGCGCTGGTGCTCCTCGTGGGAGGCGGCTCCCAGTTCGCGCATGTCGCCGAGGATGGCCATCTTGTGGTCTACCTGCATGAAGGCGAAATTGTCTACCGCCGCCTTCATGCTGGTGGGGTTGGCGTTGTAGGCATCCACGATGAGCGAGTTGCGCTGGGTCACGGTGAGCTGGGAGCGGTTGTTGCTCGGGATGTAATGCTCGAGAGCATGGCATATCTGCTCGGGGCTCACGCCGAAGCGGAGTCCGATGGTGATGGCTGCCAGCATGTTGGTGATATTGTATGTGCCTATGAGGTGGGTCTGCACGCGGTAGGTGGCGCCGTGGGTCCACTCGAAGCAGAGGAACGGGGCGCTGCTAACCACCCTTCCCATCACGTCGGCATGGCTTGCGGCGTCGGCAGAGTAGGTCATGGTGTCGTCGAGATGGCGCTCGGCGGCCATGGCGGTGAGGTAGGGGTTGGCGGCGTCGATGAAGGTCTGGCAGTGGTGGGCGGCGAGGAAGTCGTAGAGTTCGCCCTTGGTGGCCATCACGCCCTCGAACGAGCCGAAGCCCTGCAGGTGGGCTCGGCCCACATTGGTAATCATGCCGCAGGTGGGCTCGACATACTCGACCAGTGCGCGGATGTCGCCGGGATGGGATGCGCCCATCTCCACTACGGCTATCTCGTGGGTGTCGTTGAGTCGCAGCAGCGTCTTGGGTACTCCCACATCGTTGTTGAAGTTGCCCTCGGTGTGCATCACGCAGTAGCGCTCGGCGAGCACAGCCGATACGAGCTCCTTGGTAGTGGTCTTGCCGTTGGTGCCCGTGATGCCTATCACGGGGATGTCGAACTGGCGGCGGTGCTCGCGTGCCAGCTCCTTGAAGGTGGTCAGACAGTCGTCGACCAGGATGTGTCGGCCGTCGTCCTTATAGTATTCCTTGTTGTCTATCACCACATAGGCACAGCCCTTGTCGAGGGCGGCGTCGGCGAAAAGGTTGCCGTCGAACGAGGCGCCCCTGAGCGCGATGAAGATGCTTCCCTCCGGACAGTTGCGGCTGTCGGTGGTTACGGTGGGGTGTTGTTGGTACAATTGGTATAATTGTCTGCTATCCATAGCTTATGTCATTTACATCGCAAAAGTACAAAAAATATTTTACCTTGGACCACAACGGACCGAAAAATGTGCGCACGGTGCAGACGATAGCCTCTATTGGCGTGGAGATGATGACCGCCGGCGCGAATGTGGGCTGTGGATGACGCCTTCGGCTAATCGCAGTACATACCACCGAACAGGTGCAACAGCTGTATGGTTTGACAAGTGCCAATATCTGCCATATTGTGAGAGTTCACCATATCAGCAAGGTAAAAGTGGGTGTAAAAAATCTGCTTTTGAAGACGGATGTGCAACGTGTAATGGCAGAAAGGGCAGTAAGTTCAAATGATTTCAGCATTGTCCATCAGTTACTATGAATAATTGGAGTCACGGAGATTTCATTCTGTTATTTTTCATTCGCGAAGACAGGTAGCACCTCGGCATAATCCAAATAAATTTGGCTTCTGCTCTCGGTTTGCACTGTCATTGCAGCAGTGAAGAGACTCTTCATAATGGGTATTCATCAATAAATCAATACAACTATGAGTAATGACAGCACCACATGGACTGCATAAGAACAGAAAACTGCATGTCAATTCGGCAGCCAACTATTGGTCAACATTCCGTGCGTCAATCCACACAGCCTATCGTGACCGCAAGATAAAGGAGAATCCGAATGGTTTCTTGGAACGTATCGAGACAATCCCGACAGACAAGGAGCATCTTTCACAGGACGAGGTTATCCGCTTGGTACCCACACCATGCTCTGCTCCTGCCTTGAAGCGAGCCTTTCTGTTCTCCTGTCTTACTGCATTGAGAAAGAGCGACATTAAGAAGCTCACTTGGCCCATTCTATTTCATCAATCCAACCATAATCTTTTGCTTTTCTCCATGCCGTATAAGCCCTTTCTGAAAAAGCCTTGCGATTTCTGTACTTTTTACCTTCTTCCAACACATGCTCTTTGACATCCCAATAGCCATCGGGCTTCTTTTTCTCTTTTATCCAGGGCATTTCCTTGAATATTGTTTTGTCTTCACATGCATGTTGGTATGCTGTCGGGCTATTTATTGCAAATTCTGTTCTTGATGTGTATTTCTTTGATTCTTCAATGATTGCTTCTCTTGTCCATTTTGAAATCTTCCCTAAAGGAAGAGGCTTTAACCATTTCATCAATGGTAGCCATCCATTACTCATAGCTTTTAGGAAAGCTGTCTTGGCTTTATTCTCAAAATCCTTTTTGTTTGAATACTTGTGGCTCTCCTCAAACACCCTTTCTTTAGTCCAATAGTTATGTGGCTTTTTCTTGTCTTTAAGCCAAGTCATTTCTTTAAGCCATCCTTTTTCACTTGCGATCTGATGTGCTCCACTTGCATTTTTTCTGAAGTCACATTTATATTCATATTTATGGCTTTCTTCAATAACAGCATCGTGAGTCCATTTGATTTTTCTCTCAGGTGTTGTTAACCAAATCATTTCTTTAAGCCATTTGTTGTGTTTGGCATGATTATACGCACCTCCAGCCTCTCTTTGAAATTCACTTCTACTATGGTATTTCCTTGATTCTTCAAAAACTTTTTCTTTTGAAGTCCACTTAGCGATACCCCCAATAGAACCAACGTTTTTCCCAGTTGCTGCTACATTCAAAAGAGTATAACCATCATTTGCATATTGCTTCTTGTAATAATCCTCATAGTATTGACTTTCCAATACTGTCAGCCCGTCTTTCAAAATAATTGGTTCTGGAATGTTTTTGTCAAAGTATTTTCTTACCGCACTATTAGATCCATATTTATGACTTCTCTTTCTACTATTTTTATCTATTGTGAGACCTACATATACAACTTTTTTTCCTTCATCAACATAGGCGTACACCGTTGAGTTATGCTCTTCTTTCCTTTCATCATAACTATGTGGTCTCATCCAATCAAACATATTAAGTATTTTGTATTCACTAGCCCAACTATATGCTGCTGGTTCTTTTTCTTGAAAATCCGTTTTGTTGGAGTAATTGCGAGCTACTTCAAATACCTTTTCTTTAGTCCAGAATTTCTTTCCAGGATTATCCTGTATTAAACCTAATTCAGGCAACCAACCATTTTTCTTTGCTTGGTTATATGCGTATTCATTTATGCGCCTAAAATCAGCATATGTTATACATTTATGTTCTTGTATAAATGAAACAACCACATCTTTTGTGTATTTGTGATTTGCACGTGGTCCACGCTTTTTGTGACGGTCTGTTTTCAACCATCTCATCTCTTTTATCAGCTTCTTTTCATTAGCCTTTTTGTATGCAGTAGGTGCATTTATCTTAAACTCTATTGGGGTTTTGTATTTCTTCGACTCTTCAATGATTCTATCATCAGTCCAGTAGCCATATGGGTGTTTTTGAATTGTCATATCCTTAAGGTTTTGTTGTTAGATTATATTGAGTGTAACCTGCATCTTGCAAGCATTTCATTAGATTCTTATATACTACAATATTCTGCTTTATTGTCTGCTTCTATTTTGATTGTTATATTCTTATCTTTTGTCGCTTTTTTGTAGATAGCAATACATTTATCTATATCAGAAAGCTTGACTTTCCATATAGAGTCTCCAATTGTTGCTTTTTGATTTAACAAACTGGGCGTATTGATAACGATCAGATTCATTTGCGATATAGACCATAATATGTACCAACTTTGTTGACCTGTATTACAAAGGCGTCAGAAAACGAGTCTGTTTGAATTACCATAACAGGCTCGTTTTAAACATTGGAACAACAGCATAGTAGTAGTGATATAATAAAAATGCTATTTTGTTCATAATGTATATTTATTGTCTCGTGTATTTTAAATAGCCATAAATCTCAGATTTTTCTATAAGAAACTTTCCGCTTTTGTTATAGTCAAGTCTTTGTGTACCTAAGAACTCCATTTCACCAGTAAAAGTAACAGTAACTGAATTTTCTGTTTTGTACCATTCAATAGTGCAACTACTTCCAGATTTTGGGAGAAATAGTCCACTATAATCGTCATTGAGGACATAAGTATCGCCACTTTTTTTGCAATAATATGAACCCACAATAGAATCTTTTGTTTTTACTCTTCTCGGCTCTACTGTTTCTTCTTCACTTTCTATGGGAGAAGTCACCATTGTGTCGATTACAACTGACTCAGTAGAGTCCATGTCTGTTATTTCTTGATTTTTCTCAGATTTAGTTCCATTTCCACTACATGAAAATAGCATAATGGAGAGAATAATAAAAGGTGTTAATTTCATATTTAATCTTTTGGTTGATATTATTTGTTTCATTAAATAGTGTCTTTACTGTCAATTGAGAAGTCTCGACTTTTGAATATTAAATTCTTCCTCAGACAAATAGCCTGACTCTTTAAGCTTAACTAATTTTGTTAGTTCGTCTGCAATGCCATTATTCAACTGTAAACGCGTATTAATGGAAGTCTTCTGCATAGCGATGTCCTTGTCAACAATATCAATAATGATAGAGAAAATGTCCTTTATCCCAGATACTTCTTTCATTAATCCTTCATATAGCATCTGATCTGCAGCATTTTTTGTTTCCAAGACCGAACCATCTTTGCCTGCTTCATATATATTAAGTATAATTGTTGAATTAGATGTACTTTTTAGTAAAATCTTTATCGTCATGAGTCTAACCTCTTTATTCTGGGTTGCTTTAGCTGTATTTCCCCCAACTATAGCACCAACACCTCCGAAAAGTAGTCCACCGACAACGGCTCCCCCAAGCGACTTATTGAATACATTACTGCCATTTTCTTCATATGAGATACTTACGATATCAGAATAGCGAAGAACATGAATGTTTGCAGGAGTCACAATTGCTATAAACTCATTAATGTCATCAGTAATAAACGCATAGTCATTATATGGCTTTATCGTTGGAGATGATGGTTTCACATCAATTCCCATTACTTTTAGTTCGTCGTTGATGCAACACTCTTTTAAAACAATATTTCCGTTATCGTTCTTCACGCTCAAAATTTTGTTATGTGAAGAATCTAGTGCAACCAAATGTTCGTCTGTCTGTACCGATTTATATATCACAAACCCTTCGATTTCTTTTTGGCTGGTACCAGTTGCAGTAGTAGCACAGATTGTCGCATTTTTATTTGCTGTGTCGAAATATATTTTAAGATCTCCATTTCCGAAACTGCTATCATGGACAATAGATTTAGAAAACTTCTCTTGTTGTTCTTTTTTTGCACTTTCATCGGCAGCTTTATTTGCTGCTTTTATTGTCATTACTATCCCTACCAATACACCAATGCCCGGTATAAAAGCAATCGGATTACCAGAGGGGTCTGATTGGTATGAAAAAATAGCCATACCTGCAAATACTATGGTGAGGAAAATAGAGCCTCCCACACCCCAATTGTCTTGTCTCTTCATAATAATAAGATTTTATAGTGTTTATTTTATAGATTCTACAAATACTATTAGGGGAATAATATAACAAATGAGATCATATACATCAAATGTGCCTATACACAAACCTAAAAGTTGCATAAATTCAAGGACTATAGCTATAATTGGAAGTGGTAATGCCAACATCAATCTTGATTTTCTTGTATAGCCTTTTGTTATAAGATACATCATCATTAAATACGAAGCAGTCCATAAACCTGCAGGTAGACTATATATAATAAAATCAGGAAAACAATTGTGATTAATATACATTCTCAAAGATACTACATTTGACATACCCCCCAATCCGTCTATAATCTTAAACATCAGTAGATTTTGTGGACGAAATAGTAAATATATGGTACAACCTATAAGCAGAAGAATTGTGGCAACAATCCATTCTGTATATACTTGATATTTATTGTACTTTAATATTCCAAACATAATCGTATTGCTTTAATATTATACAAAAAAGAAGTGAGACCTCATCATATCCTGCTCACCTGTGAGGCCTTCGACTGCCCAATAACGAACCAAGATAGATAAAGCCTCACCTTGAACGTATATCGGGTTACGATAATACGAATCCAAGGGAGCACCTTCTCTACTTGTCCTCGTCATTGGTTTGTGAAGTTGTCGAAGTTTCACAGGGTCGGACAAAGTATGGAATGCACTTCCAAATTTACATTATGTCTGCAAACGCTTTGATTGCGAATGCGCCACAAAGTTACAAAAAATCCGTGATAATAAATACTTTATAGGCTGTTAGTTGCATAAAACAGATTTTTTAGTCCAATTATGCCACTATAATGACCGAAAACATCAGACAATATGTCAAATCTATAGTGCATGATACAAGAAACCCTGGGCTGGGGAATCGCAACACTTACAGGGTAGCTATGATATGTACCCTACAACCGGCACTTACAGCGTAGCTAAGATATGTACCATGTAACTTCTGCTTTGTCTTGATGTTTTTTGAGCTCCGCTCGCTGGCATTGGAAACACGGGCTGTCGGCGCTACAGATGAACCTCTATTTCCTGTTGCTTAGAGTGATGGCTAATGATATGAAGGCAAAGGTAATGCCCACAATGCATACGCCTAACCAGTTGGCTCGGTTCCATAAATATCCGGCACAGAATGTACCGAGTGAACCACCTATAAAATATGTGGTCATGAAGATGGTGTTGGCACGGTTGGAAGCATGCGGAATCTCTTGCAGGCATCCGCTTTGATTACTGAGTTGCTGACATTGCAAGCCTATGTCGACCAGGATGATGGCTGCGATGAGCCCTGCGTAGGTGTCGCCGAAGAGCAAGGCTATTCCCCAGGCCATAATCTGCATGCCTGCTCCGAACAGACTGAATTTACGAATGCCGAACTTAGGGACCTGTTTGCCTATGCCACTTGCCGCCACGGCACCCATGATGCCGCAGAGTCCGAGCATCCCTACCATGTCGCTTCCTGCCCTGAAAGGTGGTTGGGCAAGATGAAAGGCGAGGCACGACCATATGGCCATCATGCTGCCGAAACCAAAGGCGGCACGGATGGAGTAGATGCGTACCGAGGGGTGGAGAATGATAATCTCTGCCATGGTGCTCATTAGTCCTCTATAAGTACCTTCATAGTTGCGTTTCATCTCTGGCATCATCAATAGCATCACGCCCATGCAGATGAGCATCACGAAGGCGGCGATAATAAACATCTCGCGCCATCCCAGGCATTCGCCGATGTAGCCGCTAATCACCCGTGAGGTAAGGATGCCCGTAAGTAATCCGGATAGTACAAAGCCCATATTCCTGCTCTTGTTCTTGGGTGCAGAAAACTGTCCTGCTATCGGGATGAAGAACTGTGGAATCACGGAACAGGCTCCTATCAGCAACGAAGCCCCCCAGAGCATCCACACGTTTTGTGCTACTGCCATCACGATGGCCATCACGGCAGCGATGCTCATATTGAAGAGGATGAGTCTCTTGCGTGAAAACATGTCGCCCAGGGGAATGAGGAAAAATAGGCCAAGCGCATAGCCTATCTGCGTAATCACGGTGATGAGGTTGGCGCTCTGCTCGGTAATGCCTATGTCGTGACGGATTAGTTCGAGCAGCGGTTGGTTGTAGTAGCAGTTGGCTACTGTGAGTCCTGCGATGATGGCCATCATCAGGAGAATATTGCGGGGAATACCTTGATTTTCTTTTAGCTGTATCATTTGCGTCTGTTTCTTGTTCCTTTGGGACAGCAAAAATACTACAAAGTTCTTTAATTACATTGTTCTTAGCGATTTTTTATCGCTGCCACGCTAAAGTGGCGGGATAATGCTCATAGGGCGGCTGGTATACAGAATGGAGTGTGGTGAACCTTTGTCCATGAGTCAGTTCTCTTTTGGCATCTTCCCTCTGTTTGTGTTTCGGCATAGTCTGCCATGTCTTCAATCTATACCGAGACAATCTGCTCAAAAGCGACACGGATATGAGCTGGAGTCTGATGACCGATTTTGGGGGGCAACAAAAGAAACAGGGTTGCGGGAATGGAACCTGCAACCCTGAAGTGAGTGGTTGCCGCACTGATGATGCGGCGGGTGATAAGTGCGCTATATACCTTATTATATATATAGCATTATCTCTTGGACAGAACTTCTTGCTCGTACTTCTGTACCTCGGCGATGTACTGCTCGGCTACAGGCACATTGTTCTTGAGGTTGAAGTAGTCGAATATGGCGCCGAATGGGAGGGTCTTCATCTCCTCGAGGAGGGCGAGACGCTCGAAGCCCTTGCCTTCGTCCTCGTACTTGCGCAGTGTGGCAAGCGGCTCAAGGAATGCCTGGAGCAGAGACTTCTGGGCTGCACGTACGCCGATGACGTAAGCACCGATGCGGTTGATGGATGCATCGAAATAGTCGAGGCCGATGTGGGCACGGTCGAGGGCGTTGGCACGCACAAGCTCGGTGAAGAGGTTGCGGGTGTTGTCGTCGAAGAGTGTCACGTGGTCGGAATCCCAGTGCATGGGGCGGCTCACGTGGAGCATCAGCTCGGGCACGAAGAGGAGGAGGCTTGATACCATATCGCTCACATTCTCGGTGGGCTCGTAGTGGCCGGTGTCGAGGGTGTAGATGGCGTTGTTCTTGGAGCAATAGCCTGCGAAGAAGTCGTGTGAACCTACGGTGTAGGCTTCGAGACCGATACCGAAGAGCTTGGCTTCGAGACAGGACTTCATGTGGGGCAGGTCTTCGGCGAGGATTTCGTCGAGGCTCTCTTTGAGAATCTGGCGGTAGCGGTAGCGCTCTACGGTGAGGTCCTTGCTTCCGTCGTGAACCCAGATGTTCATGATACAGGGGTCGCCCTGTGCCTTACCCATGGCATCGGCGATGCGGCGGCAGCGCTTGGTGTGCTCAATCCAGAAGTCGCGGATGGACTTGTCGGGATTGGCCAGCGAGAGGTCGCCACTCTTGGGGTGGGAGAAGCTGGTGGAGTTGAAGTCGAGCTTCAGGTTGTGCTCCTTTGCCCAGTCAATCCATCCCTGGAAGTGGGAAACTTCTACCTGGTCGCGGTCTACAAACTTGCCGCCGAACTCGCCGTAAATCTCGTGGAGGTTGAGGCGATGGTTGCCTGCGAGCAGGGTCTGTACTTTCTCTATATCCTGACGCAGCTCGTCGATGTTGCGTGCCTTGCCGGGGTAATTGCCTGTGGCCTGGATGCCACCGGTAAGAGCCGAGTTGCTCTCAAAGCCTGTCACATCGTCGGCTTGCCAGCAGTGAAGTGATATGGGGGTCTTCTCGAGTTCGGCGATGGCTTTGTCGGTGTCTATGCCAAATTCAGCGTAACGCGCCTTGGCGATGGCATAGTTCTGTTCAATGGTTTCTACTTTCATGATTTTGTTATTTTTTTGGTTCATATTTCTTAATCTCTACCGAGTTGGCGATGATATGGCGCATCTGCCAGATGTCATCTACCTCTCCGGCTGCTTTGGCCTGGAGCATCACGTTGCCCAAGGCTGTGCCCTCCTGTGGGCCTGCCAGTACGGTGATGCCGCAAGCGTCGGCGGTAAGCTGGTTGAGGAAGTCGTTCTTGGAGCCGCCTCCGATGATGTGGAGCACCTTGATGTCGGTCTCGCTGAACTCGCGCAGGTAGCCCAGCACCTCGCTGTAGCGTCGGGCGAGCGAGTCGAAGATGCAGCGGATAATCTGTCCGTGGGTTTCGGGTACGGGCATGCCGTGGTCGCGGCAATACTGCTGTATGGTGGTTACCATGGAGTCGGGATTGGTGAAGCAGGGGTCGTCGGGGAAGATGAAACTCTCGTTGTCCTCTATCTCCCAGGCTTCCTTCTGCAGCTCGAGGTGTCCCAGATGGCGCAGCTCTGACCATTCCTGTCGGCAGCGCTCGTAGAGCCACATGCCGCAGATGTTCTTGAGGAAACGTGTGGTTCCGCCTACGCCGCCCTCGTTGGTGAAGTTGAGCTCGTAGCTGCGGTCGTTGATGATGGCTTTCTTGGACTCGATACCCATGAGGCTCCATGTGCCGCTGCTGAGGTAGGCAAACTCTTCGTCCTTGGCGGGCACGGCGGCCACGGCGCTGGCAGTGTCGTGCCCGGCTACGGCTATCACGGGCACGGCGCCGAGTCCGGTCTGCTTCTGCACGGCCTCGTTGATGGTGCCGATGATGGTGCCGGGGTGGGTGAGTGTGCCAAACTGCTCGCGCTTCAATCCTATGCTCTCAAGCAGTCGCTCGTCGAGGTCGCCCGTGGTGGGGTTGAGCATCTCTGAGGTCGAGGCGACGGTGTATTCGCAGATGGCGTTGCCGGTGAGCATGTAGCTCAGCGCGTCGGGCATGAAGAGTATCTTCTTGGCATTGCACAGTGCCACGTTGCCCATCTCGCCCATGGTGTAGAGCTGGAAGAGGGAGTTGAAGTTCATGAACTGGATGCCGGTGCGCTGATATACCTCGGCGCGGCTAATCTTCTCTTCGAAGTAGCGCTCCATCATGCCCATGGTGTGTGGGTCGCGGTAGGCGAGTGGGTTGCGCAGAGGCTGGCCGTCGTCGCCAATGCATACGAAGTCGCATCCCCAGGTGTCGATACCTATGCTCGTAATCTCAATGCCACGCTCGGCGACGGTCTTGAGTCCCTTGATGATTTCATTATATAGGGCAAAGAGGTCCCAATAGAAAAAGCCATTGACATTGATTAGAGGATTGCCAAAACGGGTAATCTCCTCCAAAGCAACCTTGCCGTCTGCAAGGGTGCCTATGATAGTTCTTCCGCTGGTTGCGCCTAAGTCAACCGCAAAGAAACACTTTCTATTCTTCATGATTTGTGTAAGATTTTTAGTTTTTCTGCAAAGTTAACTGATTGTTGGCATTGCGCATCTTGTTTTTTGACCTTAATTCATAAGTTTTTGACAATATCTACACATTATTATATTATATATAGGCACGTGGGGGCTGGATGGATGCGCGGGAATGGTATCGGTGGTGCCCTGTTTGGCGATTATGGGCGTCGGGTCGTGTCGTGGTGGTGGCTGCGGGTGTGGTGAGGGTCGAGAGGCGTCTTCGGGTGCTTTTCGCGGTTTTCCCCGCTCTTTTGGCATGGGTGGAATATGACGCGAAGATTGGCTCTGTGACTTACCCTAAAAAAACTTGACACTTTTGGATGCCTAAAACAAAAGTGTATGA
>ERZ780208.2210-NODE-2210-length-14011-cov-2.981943_pt1 | contig 14011 bp, 5 predicted proteins | sample MGYA00511167_ERZ780208 | MGnify/ENA primary metagenome ERZ780208 (study PRJEB29588, sample SAMEA2159202) | human gut metagenome | biome: human gut; feature: human-associated habitat; material: faeces | place: Denmark | collected 2008/2010 ... | reverse complement strand
ATTACCCGAAAGACCATCTATACTGTTGGTATACTGACTTCGGTAAACGCTATCCACCAACTCTTGAGTCCTCCAAGGATGGTTAACGTAGTTATATAGATGGATCACATGATGACTTGGTTCGTTTCCATGTGCATATTGCCCGATAAGTCCGCTGATATCTGATGAGGTTGTCTCACCTTCAAGTGATGAATCGGCCGAGAATAAAGAATCGAGTTTCTGGACAAAAGCATCTTCTCCACCCATCAGATTGACTAACCCTTCTACATCATGCGGCACAAACCAAGTCCATTGCCAAGCTGTTCCTTCGCAATAATCATCGCTGCGGTGAGTAGAGGCACGTGGGTTGAACGGGGTACGCCATTCACCTTTTGAATCCAGTCCGCGCATGAAGCGGGTACTCGGATCGAAATAAACTTTATATCCCTCGGCAAAGGCCGCATACTTATCGCGGTTGGCTTCGTCGTCCAAGGCACCTGCCAGTACGGAGATGCACCAGTCATCGTAAGCATATTCCAGTGCTTTTGCCACGGACTCATTGTCCTTATCGCAAGGCACGTAGCCAATCTTGTTCTTCCAGTACTTGGCCTGCGGCATCAGATGCGGCACAACCAAAGGATGGGTGATAATACCCGTCGTATCGTATTCTGCCGTACGGAGGCAAGCCTTGTAAGCCTCCTGCACGTCGAAGTTACGGTATCCCTTTACATAAGAATCCGCTATGAGGGAGGCTGCATGATAACCAATCATGGTACCCGTATAGTTTCCGGCCAGTTCCCACATAGGCAGGACGCCGCCCTCGCGGGACTTCTGGATGAGCGAACGGATGAAAGCCTCGTTCAGTTCAGGATCAATAATCGTCATCAGCGGATGATAGGCACGGAAAGTGTCCCATAAAGAGAAAATGGTGTAGATAGGCTCGTCCACCCTGCCTTGATGGGGCTTCAAGTCCATACCAAAGTAACGTCCGTCAGCATCGGTAAACAAGTTGGGCTGCATACCCGTGTGGTAAAGTGCCGTGTAGAACATGGTACGCTGGTCGTTGTCCTTCGTATCGATGTCAATCTTGGAAAGATAAGTGTTCCACTGCTGGCGGGCAGCACGGCGCACACCGTCAAAATCCCATCCGGAGATTTCGGCTTCCACATTCTTGCGGGCACCGTCCATATCCACGGCAGACACACCTACCTTTACCAATACCTCCTCATTGGGCTCCGTCTGGAATTGCAGTAAAGCTTTAGCTGTAGGCAGAAGCGGACCGCCTTCGTCCAATGCCATGGAGTCCGTGACCAGCGTATAGGTAAATGGTTTGGAGAATTTAGCGTAGAAGTTGATATACTGGTCGAAAGCCCAATATACAGTCTTCTTGCGTCCACGGATTTCAGTATCGCTGATTACTTCCAGCTCCATCTGTTCATTCTTCTGGCGCTGGATACTGTAATCCAGGTCGAGGATAAAACCTGCATCTTCCGCTTTCGGGAAGGTATAGCGATGAATCGCCGCACGTTTGGTAGAGGTCAGTTCGGCTTTCACCCCGTAGCGGTCCAAAAATACGGAATAATATCCCGGTTCGGCTGTTTCATTCTCGTGGGAAAAGGCAGAGGCGTACGCCATCTGCTGGCTCTTCGAGCCCATGGAGTGGTAATCCTGCCGACCTACAGTGGGCATCAGCAGCACATCCCCGTAATCGGCACAACCCGTACCGCTGACGTGGGTATGTGAAAATCCGTTGATAGTAGTATCTGCATAGTAATATCCGGAGCAGGCATCCCACTCGTAGATACGCGTGTCGGGGCTGGGCTGAATCATCCCGTTGGGAACTACCGCTCCGGGATAGGTATGCCCATGTCCACCCGTACCGATGAACGGATTGACGTAAGACGCATAGTCCGGTGCCGTCTGGGTACAGCTGCAAACCGCCCCCAGCAGAAAAAGTCCGCCCAACAGTATGGAACTAGATTTCATGTTTTTCTTCATATTGTTTATTGTATAAGTAGGTGTATAGCTTCATAATAGAATCTTGTTATATGAGAATGCTTGAGGAGGGCCGCCCTATTACTTTGAGCAAAGCCCTCCTTTGTTTCATGTATGAAAAGGTTCAAGCATCCGTTTTCCGAAACCTCAGTTTACGGAAAACACGGTATCAGCGTACCTTCTTCATCGTATAGTTCTCACTCACGAAGTAAGGAACATCGGGGAAGATGTCGGTCTCAATCTCACCGCCTACATACTTATAGGGATTGATAGCCCATCTGTTGCCCAAGCCATAGATATGCATATCACCGTTAGGAGCAATAGCACCATCCATATAGTAATCATCATAGTTAGGATATGCTTTCCACTGGAAATTCTTGCTGTAAGTACCGAAATGCATCTTGTAGGTAGCAGGGTCTTCAGCATCGCCCTCATGAATGGTTTGCGGATAGATGAGCAGTGCACCGTTATAGTAATCGCAATGCATCGGATACTTACCGGTGATTTCGGGGAAAGTACCCCAGTTGTAAACCACATATCCGGTACCTTCTTCATCCTTCTCTATAATTACATTCTTCTCAAACTCCTGACTGCCTTTCCAATCCCACCAGCGAGGATTGCCTTCTTCATCCACATAGGTAAAGAGAGAGTTACTGGAAGTTACTTTCCACTCGCCGACCAAATCTTCATAACCCAACATTTTGCCCTGATAAGCTTCACCGATACGGCTCCAGTACTTGCCGCTCCACTCCACTTCATCATCAAAAAGTACTTTACTTATTTCCGAAAGCAACGTATAATACTGATACACCAGCGGTTTGGGATTGTAGAACATCTGAATGCCATAACCTTCATCTTTCACTTTCTGGAATTTGCTCTTGTCAAATCCACTCCAACCTCCGTTCAACTCATCATTAATCTTCCAAGGCAGCGGAGCATACTTGGATTTGGGCAGGTTCTCAAAATGAGACTCTTCACGGCCAAAGGCTCCCTCGGGATTCTGATTCTGGTAGTAACCGTAGGTCATATAGTCCACAATGTCACCTACCTTCATACCCTCTACCTCACCGTCTGGAGAGTCGAGCGAACCATATTCATACACACCAATCAACTTGTTGCCAAATACCTGGCGGCACTCATAAACCAAACGCGCGAAGTTGGCACGTGAGCGTGTTTCGAAGCCGGGGCTGGGATTGGAGTTGTTGTAGCTGGTGTACTCATCATCAAAGTCAATACCATCCAAACCATAAATATCCAAGTAGGCTTTCAGTTCCTTGGCAAAGTCTTTGGCAGCAGCTTCCGAAAGGTTACCCATACCAGCCTCGTCATGGTTGCCAAGAATAGTCATAGCCACCTTAATGCCCTTAGCCTGCAAAGGACGGATGAACTTATCCGCATTTCTCAGCAAGAAGGAAACCTGGTCATTGCAGAAAACATGTACGCGACCGGTCTTGCTATCCACATTGATGTTGGCAGCAAAAATGCTGACTACATCAAAGAAAGGCTTTCCGTTGCTCTTCATGGTATATTCACCCATATTCAAGATGTTCTCGTCATTTACTTCCACAAAGCAATGTGTAAGTATATCACCCTTACTGATACTCTCAGGAATAGCAGCCAAAGGCTTTACCAAGTAAATATATTCCTGATTGTTTGTAGAAACTTCCACACCGTTATTGGCAGATGCAGAAACGGCAACAGCATAAGTCTGTCCGATTGTGCCTCCGGCATTGATATTCAGTTCCACAGAAGCCGACTTCTGTTCGCCCGCCTTGATAGTGGCAGTTCCACCGTTCGCCAGGCTCAGCTTATCGGCGGGATACATTTTATAGCTTGTTCCATTCTTCTTATTGTAAGCCTCCAAAACGTCTTCGTCCACTTTGAAGGTCACCGTAACATCCTGCTCTGCAGCTTTGCTCAGTTCAAAATAGAGATGTCCGGTAGCAACCTTGTCGCCAAAAACAGAAATCGGAGTAAGTTCACGTGCACCGGCGGCAGACTTTACATAGCCATACACGCCATCCACAGTATCCAGCTTGTCACTGTTGCCGGTGTTGATGACAACATCATCTTCACAACCGGTGAAGCATATTCCTGCACATGCAAAAGCCATTGCCAGCAAGCCTGATTTTACATGATTCATATATTTCATAATCAATATCTTTTTATTTGAATTAAGGTATAACTAAATTATTTAGCGGGCAGTTCCACAGCAGTCCAAGTCAATGATTCCACTGCAGTAGCATTGTTCTCATTTCCGCTATAATCGTGAATGGCAGTACCGGCGCCCTCATCGAACTTCCAGTAAGAAACCAGTCCGTCAGCATCCGGCTCTACCTGGTAGAAGTGGTCCTTTGCATTGATTTCTGCTGATGTCAACACCTTGTTCCAGATACGCACCTCTGAGATATTACCTTCCAACCAACGGTCACGATTGTATGAATGGCCAATCCAGAATCCGTTACCTTCATCGGTCATGGTCTGGCCCCAGTTCACGACTCCGCAGTCCAAAGTAGTCTCCAGCATATTCTTACCATTGATGTAGATTATAACTGTTTTTGCATCCGCATCGTAGGTCACAGCGATATGTGTCCATTCGTTTGTCGGAATAACCAGACTCTCATCGGTCACATTGCCGCTACTTGTAGCCACCTGCAACTGGTTTTGAGGAATTCCGGCATCACCGATGCGGAGCAGGAACTTACCTTCGATACCCATAATGGAAGTCAGCATCTTGTCAAACTTGCTTACACGAATCAACGCTTCTGCCGTCAGCTTATTCATATTATTGGCTACATCTGGATTGGTCCAAGTTACGTAAACCAGATTCTTGGTAATATCAGGAACCGTATTAATCAATGCGGCACCCTTCAGCACGTAGTACATGGTACCGGAGCTCTTCAAGACTCCGATGCTTGCCTGGTCTACCGTAACCGGCAATACATATACCTTCTCACGGTCCAGCTCCGTCAAGTTCTTGAAGCTGACAGTGATGTCGTCTGAAATGACAGCACCGGCCAAAATGGTAGCCTGCGGAGTTTCTACCGTATAATAGTTTTCCGGCAGAGCCTCGGCTGTGTCATAATAGGTAGCGTTATAAGTAGCTACCAGTGAAGGGTCCGCCTTCAAGGCAATAGTTATATCCTGCGATTCAGGACGGGCCATTGAAATCCGGAATGAACCTTCCGTATCGGAAACAGTGTTTTTCAACAACACAGTACTGGTCATCGCCGAGCCGTTGATATACACCTGATTATCGAAATTCTCAACGTCATTATCATTACAAGCAGCAAATACACCTGCCAATAATGCCATCGATACTAAATATATACTTTTCAGTTTCATGATATTCTTTTATTTTTTAGGAGCAGGATTCATAATATTGATAGCTTCTCTCACGTATTGATAGGTATTGGTAGCATTGTAATAATCATTCTGCATGTTCTCAATAGCCAGACCAGCTTTTGTAAACTCTGCAGACGGTTCTGTCACCCAATAAGCAGCTTCCGACAGAGCTCTCAAAGCATTGTAATATCCGGTAGTCTTATCTGTTGTATCCAGAGAGACGGTAGATGCCGATACAATGAAGCGGTCAGCCGGAACACCGTCTGCCATCAAGGCCTGAAGCGCTTCTATCCCCAGTTGGGCAACATCCGTGACATCATTTGTAATCAAGATGATATGGTCACAAGAAGAGAGCACAGACTGGCCTATCAGGTTGGCAGGATACCCCTGGAACACCAGTTGCTTACCTGAATTGGCACTCTTCCAGTTGGATATCACACCGAAGAAAGTATCCTGATTTGCCTTTGCTTCAGCCTTGTCGGCTTCGGACATGTAGATAGGATTGCTACCACGATACTCGGCTACAATACCGTCGAAAGGTGCTTCAAGAGCTATCAGTCTGTTCAGCTCAGCCGACAGATAAGCCGAGAATGCAGATGTTTCTGTTCCTTCTTTCACCTTGTCGGTATGTTCCTTCAAGATATTGTCATAGCTGATGGAATAGAATACTTTCGTTCCCTTCTCATGTACATTTGCAATATCTTCCAATTCGAATTCCGCCAAATCGGGAGTAGTTGCGATAATTACGTCCAGGCTGTCGGGAACATCCGACATGTGCTGCCCGCGGCTGAAAGGAACTTTCTCACTATTATCAAACCAGCCGTATACAATCTTATGGTCAGAATTCTTGTATTCCTGCAAGTTCTTCAGATACTTGGCATACAGTTCGGGAGACTGTTCGTCGATTCCGGGTTCTTTCAGTTTAATACTCTCTGAATCCGTCCAGTCGGAGCAGGCAGACAATGCCAATACGGAAAAAGCTGCCAGCGCGATTCCTTTGAATGATTTCTTATATAATTTCATAATTATTCAGCATTTATTGTTATTATTTGCGTGCCCACCATACGTCAGTAGCCATGTTGTCCGGTCCACCCAGATAGCTGTTTACTGCCTCTTGCACGTTTTCAGTATTACTTGTATATTCTTCAGAAGGATAAGGCATACGGCGTGCACCTTTCTCGCTATCAACAATTCCACCACTCAAGTTACCTTCACTGGTTGCAGGCAACAGTTTGGGATAGCCTGTACGGCGATAGTCAGCCCAAGCTTCGTTACCTAACGGCCAATTCGCAATCCACTTCTGGGTAATGATACGTTCCTGTTTTTCTTCCTTGGATGCCCCTTCATTCCACTTGACAGTAATGGCTGAAAGGTTCTTTTCATAAGTATTAAGACCGGCGGGATCTTTGTAAAGAGCAGGTACACTGCTTTCATCAGCCAGATAGCTGTCTACACCGGTAGCTCCCCACTGTTCGAAAGAGAGACGGACACCTTGTTCATAAAAATCAGCAGCGGTTCCTTTCATGTTGAAACCATAGATTGCAGTGGCTTCAGCACGCAAAAAAGCAACTTCTGCCGCATTCATCCAAAGCACGGGATCAGAAGAGGAAATCTTCACACGTGAATAATTGATGAAATACTCCTTCATCTTACTGAGGTTGATACCGCGACGTAATCCTACATAAGTCTCTCCAGGCCATTTTGATTCCTCAAAATAGCTGGCACGACGATTGTCGTTGTAACCGTTCATGTAGCAGATGATGTCGGCAGCAGGATGGGTATCACCACCTGAAGCTTCTTCATTGTAACGTACTGCCACAAACAACGGATTGCTAATTGTACCGAAATACTTCCATGTAGCATTGTCTGCATTTGTTTCAATCAGACCCAACTCGTGATTCACTGCACTTTCAGCCATTTCTTTAGCCTTAGCAGGGCTTACATTGGCAATACGGATAGCCAAACGCAGTTTCAATGAATTGGCAAACTTCACCCACTTCTGTACATTACCACTGTACACGAAATCTGCAGAAGCAACCAACGCCGCATTTCTGTTTTCAGTCAGCACCTCGATGGATTCGTCCAGTTCCTTGAAGAATGCGTTATATACTTCTTCCTGCGTATCATAAGGAATGGTAATCTTGCCATCCTGACCGATTTTAGAATAAGGAATAGGACCATACGCATCAGTCACGCGACTCATGGCAGCAACCTTTATGATTTGAGCAATGGCATAAGGAACCGGATTATTGGTATTCTCCGATACTTGTTTCACTGTGCTCAAGTTACCGTAAAGTGTTGAAATGATACGGTCACTTATCAAGAACACACGCGTCCAGTCATTTGTAGCATTAAAATTGGATATTGTATTGGACCAGCCGGCATTTGAATCGGCAAAATAACCTCCCAACGGTCCACCCAACAAACAATCAGTAAACTGTGCCGTATTGACATCTGATGAGATAACCGTACTTGCCAAGTTACTCATGGCAGAACCCAGTGCATAATCATCCGGAGTCAAATCACCCGGTTGATAAGGATTGGAGTTGATATCCATATAATTGCCGGTACAGGACATAAAGCCCATAACCAACGGAGCAACAATCAATTTATTTATAATATTTTTCTTTTTCATATCGTTTGGTATTAAAATTTAAAGCTCAAGCTAAAGCCGATGTTACGCAAAGCCGGCATCATGAAATAGTCTATTCCCTGATAAAAGTTATCGGTAGAAGCTACACTTTCGGGATCGAAAGGAGCCTTGCTGTAAATCATCCACAAGTTGCGGCCTACCAACGAAACCTTGATATCGCACACATCATTCAACAACTTTCTGGGGATGGTGTAACCCAAAGATACTTCCTGCAGACGAACATTGGTAGCAGAATAAGTGTAGTATTGGGGAACAGACGTGCCGCTACCTACTACACCGTACCATGTTTCGGGGTTTACCTTATCTCTACCATTCACCAACACGTAACCTAAATCACGTGCATCGGCAGAAGCCTCGGACACACCGTAATAGTCCAACATAGCTTGTGTACGTGAGTAAACCACACCACCCAAACGGGCTGAAATCAAGAAACCTGCTGTGAAATTCTTCCAAATGAAGTTATTACGCCAAGCCAAATTACCTTTAGGAAGTACGCTTCCCAACTTGATGTATTTATCCGGGTCCGTTATGGCTTCCGTAGCAACCGTTCCATTTTGGTCCACAAAAATCTGTCCATTGGCATCACGTTTCATATCTCGCAGTGAGTAAAGGTCACCCATGCTCCCACCTTCTTTCAGCAAGAAGCGGGCATCACCTAAGCCACCCATATTCAACGTGCTCAAAGAGAACAGCTCACCGGTAACGGGATTGATGGCATTGTCTGCCAAAGTCAGGATTTTATTCTTGTTACTGGAGAAGGTTATACCGGTATCCCATGTAAAATCTTTCCAGGTATTCTTGTAATTCAGCGACAACTCAATACCGGAGTTACGTACGGCACCAGTCTGGATATACATAGCCGACCAACCGCTGACAGGCAACTGCGGGTTGAATGTCTGGTTCATAGTCTTGGCATTGTAATATGTCACGTCCAATTCAAAGTTCTTGAGGAAACGCATGTTCAAACCGATTTCCCAAGAATTGGTACGTTCAGGTTTCAAATTGTACAACGGATATTGGGTCGTGATACTCCACTGGCCGGAACTTGAATTCCATTCATAGTGAGGATTAGCCAAATATCTGGAGAAAGCACTACCAACAGATGCCCATGAACCACGAACCTTTATAAAAGAAAGATAATCTTTGTTCAAGTTAGGCATTAGCTCAGACAGTACAACAGAACCACCGACTGAAGGATAGAAGAATGATTTGCTGTTGGAGTTGGGACCTGCCAGCTGTGAAGGCCAGTCGTTACGTCCGGTCAGCGTCAAGAAGTAAGTGTTCTTGTAACCAAGCTCAGCCGAAGCGAAGAGAGACTGGGTCTGTTCACGCCATCCTTCCTGCAAACGCTGTGTCTTGCTGGCACTCAGGTTCTGGATGGCAAAGTAGTTGGTCAAACCTACCGGTTCGCCGCTGAAGGCATCGCCACCATCAGCAATCGGACCACGTGTTTTCATTGCATCCGAACGTATATCGGAGAATGAACCACCGACGTTGGCCTGGAGTGACCAATCTTCACCGAAATATTTGTTGATACTCACCAGGAAGTCTGCATACAACTGTTTGTCCTGCGTCTTGGTAATACCATAAAGACCTCGTGAAGAGCTCTCGGTGAGCTGTGTATTGGTAGAAGCATAGAACTTTTCTGTATAATCATTGTTGGAGTTATCCAAACGTACACGTCCTGAAACAGTCAGCCAGTCCAGAATCTTATAGCTCAAACCGGCATTCAGCATATAGCGGTCCTTCTTGTTCTGGCGCAGATTGCGGTAGTTAATCCAATAAGGATTCTGCATTACCATACCTTCGTCACCTACCGGCCAGTATTGCGTATAAATTTTACGGGCAGCGTCATAGCGCTCATACATGCTGATATCAGACCAGTCGTTGCTGCGCGGGAACAAATAAGCACCCACCAACGGGTTGTTGTAAGTACCCTGGTTCGTCATGTTCTGGTCATTCTGCAGAATATAGCTTGCACCGAAATCCAGAGTCATCTTGTCGTCCAGGAAAGTAGTGGTGTTACGTACCGTAAAGTTGTAACGGTTGTATTTGTTGTTGGGAACAATACCCTTGGAGTTTACAGCAGCAGCCGATGCATACGTCTGGTTTTTCTCTGTACCGGTTGACAAAGAAATGCTCTCTGTTCCTACAATACCCGTCTGGAAATAATCATCTCTCGGGCTGTAATTGTAGTTATTGGCTGCAGACAAAGGCGCTCCCCAGCTCATGGCTCCTGAAGTGCTCATCACACCACCGGTTCCCGTACCGTAACGGTTTTGGAAGCTCGGCATCACAAACGGATTGGTGAATTCAGTATTACTGCTGACAGTAAGGCTCACCTTACCTTCTTTACCTTTCTTTGTAGTAATGACAATGGCACCGTTGGCAGCTTCCGAACCATACAAGGCAGCAGCGGCGGCACCAGTCAGGACTGACATTGACTCGATGTCTTCCGGGTTGATATCGGCAATCGGTTCTGAAGATCCCTGGGAGTCGAACTCCTTACCTCCGGCAGTACCACGGCCAGAGAAAATAGGCACACCGTCAATTACATAAAGTGCATTGGAAGACTGCATGATAGATTTCGTACCACGCATCACTACCTTTGATACACCACCTACACCGGATGAAGAAGCATTGATGTTCACACCCGCTACCTTACCACTCAATGAGTTCACAAAGTTGGCATCTTTATTGGAAGTAATGGCATCTGTATTCACCTGCTGTACATTGTAGGACAATGCCTTTTCCGAACGCTTGATACCGAGTGCAGTAACCACAACTTCTTCAAGCTGTTGGGTATCTCCGGCCATCATTACATTAATCGGCGCATTACCTTTCACGGGGATTTCCTGCGTAGTATAACCGATATAAGAGAATACAATCACCGGATTCGCCTCCGTAGTGGTCAGCGTAAAGTTACCGTCGAGGTCGGTAATACACCCGTTGCTGGTACCTTTTATCAATACATTCACACCAATCAGAGGTCCCATGTCATCTGACACGACTCCGGTAATCGTCCGTTCTTTCCCTTGTTGGTTGCCCTCTTGAGGAGCAGCAGACTTTTCAGAAAGATAAACGATGTTATCCTCCACTTTATAGGAAATGTCTTTCCCTTTGAGAATAACATTCAAAGCATCTTCTATAGACGCATTGTTCACTTTGACGTTTTCTACCGGCAACGCAGCCAGTTTGTCGTCATAAAAAAATTGATACTTGGATTGAGACTTGATTTGTTCAATGACTGTCCCCAATGTGCCGCGAGACACATTCAGGTTTAACTGGGCAAAGCCCCACTGGATAGAAACTGCCATGAACAACAAAACTAATAAAGCCCGCATGAACGTCGAACTCCGAAAAGCATAATTGTCTTTCATAAACACAATTTATAGGTTATACAATAAATTACTTCGAGAGATTCATTCTCTCGCATTCCTATATAAAACAACAGACAATGAAAATACACTTACTGAAAAAGTATCTTTTTTATCATTAATCCTAAAAAAAAGAGTTACCCCGAAAACAAGTTGATATATCATTTTGCTCAATATTACTAACGAAGCAAATAATTATTTCCACCTGATTCAAGAAAAACACCTATAATACAGATAGTAAATAACAAAATGATATATCAACTTATTTTCGAGGCAACCCTTTTCTTACTATATTATTACTATTCTTTACTTCTTCAGTTCATTCGAGAAAGAATAAGGATAATCTTCCGGCTGCGTACCTCTCTTCATATTAGGCTGGCTGCCCATATCAAACCTCAAGGTACCGCCATTCAGCAAATCGCCATGCGTCAGATAATTCCTGGAATAATCCACGCCGTTCACCTTGAGAGACTCGATATACATGTTCTCCGGTGAGTTATCCGGAGCGTCAATTGTCAGGGACTTACCGTTCTCGAAATGGAGGGTAGCCTTACGGAACAGAGGGGCGCCCAATACATACTCGTCCGTACCAGGGCAAACCGGATAGAAACCAAGTGCAGAGAAGACATACCACGCGGAAGGCTGACCGTTGTCCTCGTCACCGCAATAACCGTCGGGACCGGCAGTATACATGCGGTTCATTACCTGACGAAGCCAATATTGGGCCTTCCAAGGTTCCCCGGCGTAGTTATAAAGGTAAATCATGTGCTGGATGGGCTGGTTGCCATGGGCATAGTTACCCATATTCATCACTGTCATCTCACGGATTTCATGGATTACCTGGCCGTAGTAGCTGTCATCGAACAAGGGCGGGACAATAAATACAGAGTCAAGCATCTCTACGAAAGACTCTTTTCCACCCATCAGGTCTATCAGACCTTGAGGGTCGTGGAATACAGACCAGGAATAGTGCCAGCTGTTACCTTCAGTAAAGGCGTCACCCCACTTCAAAGGAGAGAAAGGAGACTGGAACTGGCCGTCTTGATTACGACCACGCATCAGCTTGCTTTCCTTATCAAATACATTCCTATAGTTCATGGCACGTTCCGCAAAGAGTTTCTGCTCCTTCTTCGGACGGTTCAGTTCTTTTGCCATGCGGTAGATGCACCAGTCATTATAAGCATACTCCAAAGTACGGGCAGTGTTCTCGTTGATTTTCACATCGTAGGGAACATAACCAAGCTTGTTGTAATACTCATAGCCGAGGCGACCCGTAGAAGAGACCTCGGGATGGACATTCTTTGTACCGTTGATGAGACCTTCGTACAACGTCTGCACATCCTCCACCTTCACACCTTTCAGATAGGCATCTGCCAGTACGGAAGCAGAGTTGTTGCCAATCATACAGCCACGGTGACCCGGACTTGCCCATTCGGGGAAGAAACCGCTTTCCTTATAGGTGTTGACAAGACCTTCCTGAATCTGCCTGTTCACCGACGGATACATCAGGTTGAGGAATGGGAAAAGACAGCGGAAAGTGTCCCAGAAACCGGTATCCGTATACATATAGCCGGGCAACACTTGCCCATTGTAGGGACTGTAATGAATCGGATTTCCCGCCTCATCCAGTTCATAGAATGCACGCGGGAACAACAAGGAACGATACAAACATGAGTAGAAAGTACGGTACTGGTCAAGGGTTCCGCCTTCCACATCAATACGGCCCAGCACCTTGTTCCAGGCATCCTGACCTTTCTGAACCAGTGTTTCCAAATTGTCATTGCCAAGCTCCTTCAAGTTACGGTCAGCCTGCTCAAAACCGATGAAAGAAGAGGCTACACGGGCATGTACCACTTCACCCTTACGGGTTTTGAAACCGATAACAGCACCGGCATGTCCGGCTTCCTGCTCAACCTTATTCTCGGTCAAGACGCCATCGGCTACAGACGCCTTATAAGTAAAAGGCTTGTCGAACTCTATCACGAAATAGTTCTTGAAGTTCTCGGGAACACCGCCGCTGTTACGGGTAGTATAACCGATAATACGATTCTGTTCCGGAAGTATCTTCACATAAGAGCCCTTGTCAAAGGCATCGACAACAATGTATGAATGATCATTTTCAGGGAAAGTGAAACGGAACAATACGGCACGGTCGGTAGGGGTGAACTCGGTAACCACATCGTGTTCGGCAAGATATACCTTATAATAATGAGGAAGTGCTACTTCGCCCTTGTGGGAGAACCAGCTTGCACGCTTCTCTTCATCAAACTCGGGTTTGCCAACCACCGGCATAATGGAGAACTGCCCGTAGTCGTTAATCCAGGGACTGGGCTGGTGTGTCTGCTTGAAACCACGGATCTTGTTCGCGGTATAGACGTATTGCCAGCCGTCACCCATCTTACCCGTCTGAGGAGTCCAGAAGTTCATACCCCAGGGACGTGCGATCGCAGGATAGGTATTACCGGTGGAAAGCTCGAAAGTAGACTGCGTGCCGACAAGAGGACTGACATACCGGGTAAAGTCTTTGGCATGCAGCCATAAAGCACTGCTCACAAAAAAAAACAATAGGATTAATTTTCGCATAATATTAGAAAGTTGTTAGTATTAAACCTTAATTCCGCAACACTATTATAAAATATTTTTTTTAAGTACCTGAGCAACA
>ERZ780208.2209-NODE-2209-length-14011-cov-7.275007_pt1 | contig 14011 bp, 13 predicted proteins | sample MGYA00511167_ERZ780208 | MGnify/ENA primary metagenome ERZ780208 (study PRJEB29588, sample SAMEA2159202) | human gut metagenome | biome: human gut; feature: human-associated habitat; material: faeces | place: Denmark | collected 2008/2010 ... | reverse complement strand
ATCGGTCACGCCCGCCATGGGCGCGAGCGTGAGCGGGCCGCAGATCTCGACGTTTCCGATCTTCACCATGCGATCTCGAGCTCCACGGGGCAGTGGTCGCTGCCGTAAATGTCGGAAAGGATGCTGGCCGTCTCGATCTTTTCCGCCGCGCGGTCCGAGCACAGGAAGTAGTCGATGCGCCAGCCGGCATTGTTCTCCCGCGCGTGGAAGCGGTAGCTCCACCACGAGTAGGCGTCCGTCTCGTCCGGATGCAGGGCGCGGAACGTGTCCGTGAAGCCGGCGTGCAGCAGCTCCTGAAACTTCGCGCGCTCCTCGGGGCTGAAGCCGGGGTTGCCGACGTTGCGCTTCGGGTTTTTCAGGTCGATCTCCGCTGCGGCGACGTTCATGTCCCCGCAGATGACGACCGGCTTGTGCCGGTCGAGCGAGCAGACGAATTCGCGGAACGCATCGTCCCAGCTCATCCGGTATTCCAGCCGGCGCAGGCCGTCCTGGGCGTTTGGCGTGTAGACGCACACAAGGTAGAATTCCGGGTATTCGGCCGTGATCACGCGGCCCTCCAGATCGTGCTGCGGCAGGCCGAGATTATACTGCACGTCGAGCGGCTCGGCCTTCGTGAACACGGCGGTGCCGGAGTAGCCCTTTTTCTCGGCGCTGCACCAGTACTGATGGTAGCTTGGCAGGTCGAGCGCGATCTGCCCGGGCTGGAGCTTTGTCTCCTGCAGGCAGAAAATATCCGCATCCAGCGCGCGGAACGTGTCCGCAAAGCCCTTGGTCACACAGGCGCGCAGCCCGTTGACGTTCCAGGATACAAGTCGCATTTCGTGTCCTCCGTTTTCACCGCTACGCAGCGGTTGATCGTGATGCCCTGATCGTAGAATTTCGCCTCATAGTCGGTCATGACGCCGACAGGGCCGTCGGCGTGCAGATCGTGCGTGACCTCGCGCAGCTCCCAGCCTTCCTGCTCGAACTGCTCGAGTGAGAAGGCGAACAGCGGGTCGTTGTCGGTCTTGAACCAGATCTCGCCGCCGAGCGGCAGCACGTTTGCATACAGCGCCAGAAAGCCCGCATAGGTCAGGCGCCGCTTGTGCTGGCGGGATTTTTTCCATGGGTCGGGGAAGTTGATGTAGATGCGTGAGACCTCGCCGGGGGCGAACATGTCGAGCAGGTTGGCTGCGTCCCGGTCGAGAAAGCGCACGTTTTCGAGCCCGCGCTCGGTCACGCGCTCCATGCCGACGACCATGGCGTCCGGAACTTTTTCAATCGCGGCGAGGAAGATGTCCGGATTTTGTGCTGCGGTGTCCGCCGTGAAGCGGCCCTTGCCGCAGCCGAGCTCCAGCTGCAGCGCCTGATAGCCGGGGAACTGTTCCAGCCAGCGGCCGCGCAGCGCCTCGGGGTCAGTGATCAGCGTGGCCGCGCAGCGCTCCATGCGTGGGACGAGGTTGGGCTTTTTTCGCATTCTCATAGGTTGATGCTCCTGTCATAACAAGTCCTGATTTGATGTTTAGAGCATACCACACGCGCCCGAAAACTGCAACGCAGAAAACCGTTGCGCATTTCTAAAGAATATGTTAAACTTTATTTTATGCAAATTGCGAAATTTCATATCCGGGTGTAGCGCAGCTGGTAGCGCGGGTGGTTTGGGACCATCAGGCCGCAGGTTCGAACCCTGTCACTCGGACCATAAGTCCACCGTAATTTCGATAGAATTACGGTGGGCTTTTTCTGTGCCTGGGAACTGTTTGAAATAAGACTTTTGGCCGTTTTGGCATATAAATTAATCCCGCTGCGGAGAAATTTCGCAGCGGGATTTTCATTTTATGTAGGCTATTTTTGTCATAAGTGTAGCAGTAATCGTTAGATTTACGTATATTCGTTGAATTCGTGTTGCCTCTTTCTGGATGAATAATTCATTTCAGTCTTGAAATATGGAATTAATTTCTTTATAATGAAAATGCGTGGATAACGCAGGCAAAACATATCATTAGAACGAAATGCGCTGATGATTTTTGGTGAAGAAAGCGAATGGGCTTCTAATGTACTCCATTTTACGGACTGAGCCGAAGTTGTATTTTCGTGGAGTTTGCCACTCCACGTGTAACGCAAAACATAGTTATTCTTTTGTATTATAGCACATTGCATATTCAAATGCAATTGAATCAACAAAGAAATGGAAGAAAAAAGTATGTTTTTGTCAACTTACGTTAATTTTTTGCGGAGAATTACGTTGACTTAAAGTTCAGCGCAGTCATCCCAGCAGTCTGGATGAAATTAAAATAAGATCCACACCCAACATAATCACTGCACAAGGAGGAATTACAAAATGGCAAAGGGTGAGAATATCTTCAGACGGCGGGACGGTCGCTGGGAGGCTCGGTATATCAAGGGTCGTGAGCTATCCGGAAAAATCAAGTATGGATACTGTTATGGAAAAACATATCGGGAAGCCAAAGAGAAAGCCGCAAAGCGCAAAGCAGCTTTGGCAAATGGAGCTCCCTTACCGACAGCCAGAACGCAAAAAACCGTTCTCCAGCTATTGCTTGGAATGGCTACATACAAAGAAATGCACGGTGAAAGAATCGACGTATATTAAATACAGCACCGCGGTCAATAAGCACATCATTCCAAAGCTCGGTGTGTGCCACCCTCTGGGCTTCACGACGGAATTGATGGACGATTTCATCAAAGAACTGCAATTCGAAGATGAACTGGCGCCAAAGACGGTGCATGATATTCTAGTCGTGCTGCATGGCATTTTGAAGTTCGCTTCCTCGAAGTTTGCAGGCTCATTTCCCGCGGTGGAGATCAACTATCCGAAGATCGGCAAGAAGGAGATGCGCGTTTTGTCCAGAGAAGAGCAGGCGCGCCTCGTTGCCTATCTACATGAGGATCTGGATTCGTGCCGATTTGGTATCTTGCTGGCGCTATGTACAGGCATACGAATTGGTGAACTCTGTGCACTGCAGTGGGAAAGTGTTTCTACAAACGATAAAGCTATCCGAATTGCAAAGACCCTGCAAAGGCTGCATGATATCAGCGTATCGCAAGGTGCTCGAACAAGGATTGTGATTGGTCCGCCCAAAAGCGATACCTCCGTGCGAACGATCCCTATGACGGAATACGCAACCGGGCTTTGCAGGCGCATGAAACCGCAAAGTTCAGCTGCGTATGTTCTGACCGGAACGGAAGCGTTCATGGAGCCGCGGACATTGCAGTATCGACTGGAAAAGTACACGCAGGCATGCGGTCTGGAGGGCGTGCATTTTCATACGCTGCGCCACACATTTGCGACGCGAGCTGTTGAGGTCGGATTTGAAGTTAAATCATTGTCAGAAATATTAGGACATACCTCTGTGACGATCACGTTGGACCGGTATGTGCACGCTTCGCTGGAACTGAAACGGGATAATATGCAGAAATTGAAGGTAGTGGGTCTATGATCTACGCAGTCAAAACTAGTGTAAGTGAATATCATAAAAACGGGAAAAGCCTTGCATAGCAAGGCTTTTTCTTCGCTTTTGTAGTGGAGTGGCAAACTCCACGAAAGCTCCGCTGACACATCTGCATTAACAAAAGATGTTCGTTTTTGTGCAGCTATGGCGGAGGCGGTGCTTACTTGAATTGCGCACCTTGAATGGATATTTTTGTACAGCAATTTGCAAATTCAATATCTGTGTAGAGCCTTTGCCCCTGGACGGCTTCGTGCTGAACCGATGGGGGGCAGAGATACAGATATCAATGTAGGGATGTGAGATATGTGACAACAACAGCGAGCAGCTGTTTGACAGAGGAGAGCTCTGCCGATGTGATCATTCAAATAGCAAAACCTGTATTGGAACAAAAGAAGCTGTACCTGATAACGAAGCGTGCTTTTGACATAGTATGTTCTTTCTTGGGCCTGCTGATTCTGGCAATCCCGATGATAATCATTGCATTGATCATCACTTTGGACTCGCCAGGTTCCCCAATTTTTAAGCAGGAGCGGCTCGGTCTCCATGGGAAGCCGTTTATGATCTATAAATTCAGGTCAATGCGTCTTGACGCAGAGGAAAACGGCCCGCAGTGGGCAGATGAACAGGATCCAAGATGCACACACTTCGGCCAAATTCTCAGACGCACCCGGCTGGACGAGCTTCCTCAGTTCTATAACATCCTGCGCGGCGACATGAGTTTCGTCGGCCCGCGGCCGGAGCGTGCTTATTTCTACGGAGAATTTGAAAAATACATTCCCGGTTTCTCCAACCGGTTAATGGTTGTTCCTGGCCTGACTGGACATGCTCAGGTGAATGGCGGATATTCTCTGAAGCCGGAAGAAAAAATTATCTACGATATGGAGTATATAGAAAAACGATCGATTTGGATGGATTTGGCGTGTATTGGAAAAACGATCCGCGTCGTTTTGTGCGGCGCGGGCGCCCGATAAAGAAAGATGCGTTTGGAGGACAATCCTAGAATATGAACGAAAGTAAGAAACCGTATGCTTCCGTGGGGGGCACAGAACTGTCACTATGGGATATTACAAAGATCCTGTTGGCAAAGATTCATTGGCTGCTCCTTGCGGGGGTCGTTGTTGCTGCGGGCGTTTATGCAGTAGTAACAATTTTTGTTACGCCGACCTATGAATCTCGAGTGAGTTTTTATGTATATAACAGTGCGGACAATTCTTCACAGGGAACGATCAATAACAGCGACCTCCAGGCGGCGGAGAGCCTTGCTACGACCTATTCAAAGATCCTGGCGAGCAATTCTGTTTTGGATTCCGTCCTGAGTGATTTGAGAGCAGAAACCTCATTGTCGAGAAAGGAACTTAGCCGCATGGTGAATGTCTCCGTTGTGTCGGATACACAGTTGCTGGAGGTGGTAGCGACCTCGACCGATCCAGAGCTTGCCTGTAAGATCGCCAATTCCTTTGCAAAAGTTGCGCCTACTGAAATCGTTCGTATTACCAAGGCGGGCGGCGTCGAGGTCGTGGACCGACCGGAGGTGGCAACGGAAAAATCTGCGCCCAGAACCGTATTTGACAGCGCGATTGGATTTGTGGTTGGCATGATACTGGCTTCAGTTGCTATTATTCTGCGAATGATGGCCGATACGACCATCTACCTGCCGGAGGACATTGAAAAGTCCGCCGGTGTGACTGTCCTTGGTCAGATACCGGACATCCATGCGACAAATGAGAATGCTGGCTGCTGGAAGCTGGCGGAGGGAGGTGCAGTGCTCTATGGCGAAAAAGAAAGAAAGCCGAAAGGTAGCGATTGAAGCTGTTCGTACAAACAGGAAACGTCTGCTGACCAATGAATCTCCATTTGCGATAAAGGAAGCCTATGTAAAGTTGCGCACCAGTTTGATGTTCTGCATGACGGCGGATAAGGAGCGCCCATGTACGAGCTTCGCCGTCACTAGCGCAAAGCCCTCTGAGGGCAAGAGCCTGACAGCAGCCAACATTGCCATTAGCTATGCAATGTTGGGCAAAAAGGTGCTCTTGATCGATGCGGATATGCGCAAGCCGACACAGCGCCGCCTTTGGAGGGTGGAGAAGCCTACCGGCCTGTGCGACTTTCTTGCAAAAATATCGAAGCTCGAACTGGACAAGGTGAAAGATCTGCCGCTCTGGATCGTTTGCACTGGAACCATCCCACCGAACCCCTCCGAACTGCTTTCATCCGAGCGCATGAAGCACTTCGTGGAAGAAAGTGCAAAGGTTTATGACTACATTATTATCGACACGCCGCCAATCAATACGGTCGCCGACGCCCAAATCGTTTCGACCTATGTGGACGGTGTGGTACTCGTAGTCAAGTCCGGCGATACGACGGAGGATGAGCTGAACGAGGCCATCGATGCGGTACGCCGTGCGGGCGGAAACCTATGCGGCACGGTGCTCAACGACCTGAATATAAAATCCGTGAAGTATGCTTACAAATATAAATATGGGGGCAAATACGGATATAAGTATTCCTATTCTGAGTCGTATGAAGCGCGGTAATATGAAGCTCGACCTGTCACTTGACTATCATGCGCATATTCTTCCTGGCTGCGATCATGGGAGCGATGGCCTTGCGACCTCGCTGAAACAGGTGGAGATGGCAGCTTCTGCTGGCGTGAAAACGATCTGTGCAACGCCGCATTTTTACCCGCACAAGGAGTCCGTCGAATCCTTCCTGCGCCGTAGGAAGAAAACTGCAGGGCTGCTGCTCCGTGAGCTGCCTGAAAACGCTCCGCTGATTCAGCTCGGCGCAGAGGTGCTGATCTGCGATGGCATGGAACGGCTGGACGGCCTGAACCGCCTGTGCCGTGAGGGTACAAACGAGCTGTTGTTGGAAATGCCGTTTTATGCGTGGCCGGAGTCGATCTGGGACACGCTGTATCTTCTGTGTGACCTGGCGGATATTCAAATTGTCCTTGCTCACGCAGAGCGGTATCCTGCAGAGAATATTGAAAAACTGATTTGTGAGAGCGTGCCGCTCCAGCTCAATGCAGAATGCCTGACAAAGCCGCTGAAACGTAAACGGTATCTTGAATGGATTGAAAATGGATATGTAAAATACCTCGGAAGTGATATCCATATGCTTGGCCGCGGGTATAAGGATTGGCAGAAATGCAGACAGATTCTTGTGGATATCATGCAGTTTACAAATATCACCTTGATTCTGAGTGCCTCGGGAAAGACAAAAACGCTAATGCTTCTATCCGGCGGTTCCATTGTGCTGAACATTGGAATGAATTTTTTGCTTTTCCATTTGCTCGGGGTTATCGGCCCGGCCATAGCGACACTTTTAATTACATCATTGACTGGGGCGGCAATCCTTTACTTCAGCGCGAAAAAACTGGGTACAAGAATAACTGGCTTCTTTGATTTCCGTTACCTAATTCGTCTTTTGGCAGAAAATATTGCCGCAGTTACTGTTCTGGCCTGTCTCAGGAATCTTCTGGAATCTGCGGGATTGAACAATCTTCTGATTCTTCTCCTGATTTGTGGCACGTACTATGTGATCCTGCTTGCCCTAAATAAGAAAAGACTGATTGTGAATTTGAAAGAAATCGGCTGACTGTGGAAGAAATGAAACAGCTGCTGCTGAAGCTGAAACTGTTCGGAGGAACTTGCTAATGAACGTATTGATTACCGGCGCAAACGGATTTGTTGGGAAAAATCTGACGCAGCGTCTGTATACGCTCAGGGACCACAGAGACAGGACGCGACCGACTTTACAAATAGAGGAGATCTTCCTGTGTACACGGGAAACCGCTCCTGGTGTATTCACGGAATATTGCCGGAAAGCGGATTTCGTGGTTCACCTGGCTGGCGTGAACCGGCCCCAGGATCCGGGAGAGTTTGCAGCCGGAAACACGGACTTCACCCGTACCCTGTTGGAGATGCTTCGGGAAAGCGGCAACCGCTGCCCAGTGCTGCTGTCTTCCTCCATTCAGGCCAGCCTGACCGGACGATATGCCGAAAGTCCCTATGGGCAGTCCAAAAAAGCGGCGGAGGAGCTGCTCCTCGCTTACGGCAGAGAAACCGGTGCAAACGGGATGATCTATCGTCTGCCGAACCTGTTTGGCAAGTGGTGCCGCCCCAACTACAATTCGGTGGTGGCAACCTTCTGCCATCATATCGCGCGGGATCTGCCGATCACCGTTTCAGACCCGGCAGTCGAATTGGAACTGGTCTACATTGACGACCTGATCAACGAGATTCTGAACGCCATGGAGGGGCATCCCCACCGGACGGATGGGGCGTATTGCGGCGTTCCGGTCAGTTACCGCGTGACGCTGGGCGAGATCGTCCGTCTACTCCGAACGTTCCGGGAGCAGCCGCAGACGCTTTTGCTGCCAGAGATCCCGGATGGCAGCTTTGCAAAGAAGCTCTATAGTACCTATCTGTCCTATCTGCCGCCAGAAAAAATTGCGTTTCCGCTGAAGATGAATGTGGATGAGCGAGGCAGCTTCACGGAGCTTCTGAAGACCGCCTCCTGCGGACAGGTCTCCGTCAACATCACGAAACCGGGTGTCACCAAGGGACAGCACTGGCACAACAGCAAGTGGGAGTTCTTTATGGTCGTGGCCGGACACGGACTGATTCAGGAGCGCCGGATCGGCTCCGATGAAAAGATCGAATTCGAGGTCAGCGGCGACCGGATCCAGGCTGTTCATATGTTGCCGGGCTATACCCACAATATTATCAATCTGAGTGAAACGGAAAATCTGGTGACAGTCATGTGGGCCAACGAGCAGTTTGACCCCAGCCATCCGGATACCTACTTTGAGGAGGTGTAGCAATGGGAAAGCTGAAGCTGATGACGATTATCGGTACGCGGCCGGAAATCATCCGGCTGTCCGCCACGATAAAGTGCTGCGACCGGTACTTTGAGCAGATTCTGGTCCACACCGGTCAGAACTACGACTACACCCTCAATCAGGTGTTTTTTGACGATCTTGGTCTCCGGGCTCCTGACTATTATCTGGATGCCGTAGGCGATGATCTCGGAGCCACGATTGGGAATATCATCGAGAAGTCCTACAAGCTGATGGTGCGGGTCAGGCCGGATGCGGTGCTGGTCCTGGGCGACACCAACTCCTGCCTTTCTGTGATCGGCGCCAAACGGCTGCACATTCCGATTTTCCATATGGAGGCGGGTAACCGCTGCAAGGACGAGTGCCTGCCGGAGGAGACGAACCGACGCATTGTGGACATCATCAGCGATGTAAATCTCTGCTATTCGGAGCACGCGCGCCGGTATCTGATGGAGTGCGGCCTGCCGAAGGAGCGCACCTTTGTGACAGGCAGCCCCATGGCCGAGGTACTGCACGCCAATCTGGACAAGATCGAAGCGAGCAATGTCCACCAGCGTTTGGGACTGACTAAGGGGCAGTACATTCTGCTCTCGGCCCATCGGGAGGAAAATATCGATACAGACCGCAATTTTGTCCAGTTGTTCACAGCGGTCAATGCCATGGCAGAGAAGTATGATATGCCAATCCTTTACTCCTGCCACCCCAGAAGCAGAAAGCGGCTGGAGGCGACGGGATTCCAGCTGGACACCCGTGTGATCGCCCACGAACCGCTGGGCTTCCTTGATTACAACTGCCTCCAGATGAACGCTTTTGCGGTAGTTTCCGACAGCGGAACGCTGCCGGAGGAAAGCAGTTTCTTCCTGTCTGTCGGTAAGCCATTCCCGGCAGTCAGCATCCGCACCTCCACTGAGCGTCCCGAGGCGCTGGACGCGGGCTGCTTTGTACTCGCCGGAATCGACGCAGACTCCCTCCTGCAGGCGGTGGAGATGGCTGTCGGGATGCAGCGGGCGGAATGCTTTGGCACACCGGTAGCGGGTTACACTGCTGAAAACGTGTCCATGAAGGTTGCGAGAATCATTCAGAGCTACACGGGCATCGTCAATAAAATGGTTTGGAGGAAAGACGAATAAATGGCGCTTGCAGATAATCACATACACTTTTTGTTTGGAGTGGATGACGGTGCGAAAGACGAAGAGGTAATGCACGCCATTTTAGACGTGGCATAGCAAAAGGACCAAAGGGGGAGATACAAACAAGGGAGCTGTATATGGGGAAGTGCGGTTGGAAAAGTCAACTGCGTATCCCATTCTCCGGCTTTACAACATTTGCCCGGGTGTGGCATCATGCGGGCTAAAACAAATTCGCAAATAAGGGGGGATGTCTGTGTCAGACGCCAGAGAACAACCGGCGGCGCAGCCGCAAAAAAAACGCATGAGCCGCGGAACGCGCGTGCTGGTCATCATCGTGTGTGTTCTGCTTGCCATTGCGCTCATTCTGGTCGCCACGGTGCTGATCCTGTCGGCGGTCGGCCGCAATGCGCTGACGAACGACGACGGGGTGAACATTGCCCGCGACGATGTGGAGGCGCTCGGCTCCGGCACGGTGCGCTACAACGGCCAACTCTACCGCTACAATACCGACATTGTCACGATCCTGCTCATGGGTGTGGACGAGGAGATCAAGCAGGATACCGACGGCGTCTATGGAAACGCAAACCAGTCGGATGCGAATATCCTTGCGGTGCTCGACATGCGTAACCAGGAGCTGACGCTTGTGTCCATCTCGCGTGATGCAATGTGCACGCTCGACATTCTTGACAGCACCGGCGCGCACGTCGGCACGGCCACAGCGCAGCTGGCGCTGGCCTATTCCTACGGCGACGGAGCAGAGCGAAGCTGCGAGCTGACGAGCGCGGCCGTCTCGCGCCTGTTTTATGACCTGCCGATCCCGGCCTACGGATCGATCTATATGCAGGGCATCCGCCAGCTTGTTGACAGTGTTGGTGGTGTGACCGTTACGCCGGATGCGAGCTTTTCCGGTTTCACCGCCGGACAGCCCGTGACGCTCACCGGTCAGCGCACGGAGAATTATATCCGCTACCGCGCAGACTCGACCGAGGGCAACAACCAGCGCATGCAGCGGCAAAAGCAGGTCGTGCTCGCGCTGGTGAACAAGATGCTCGCGCAGGTCAAGGAGGACCCGGCGAGCGTGCTGGCGCTCTATAACGATGTTCGGCGCAATATCACGACGAACATCAACACCGCCATGATGGTCTATCTGGCGCAGCAGGCGAGCGGGATGCACTTCTCGGGCGATATCGTCAACGTGCCCGGCACATCGGTTATGGGCGCGCAGAAGCACGCAGAGTATCAGGTCAATCCCGATGCGCTGTTGGAGATGGTCCTGGATATTTTCTACGAGCCGGTGGATGGTTGACTGAAAACGGTTATTTTTTGAAAATAACCCTTGCATTTTACACCGTTTCGGTGTAAAATTATGCTACTATTAGAAGCTGTAAGTTTATGAATGGAGGAGTTACACAATGAAGCGTTTTGTGGCCATTCTTTTGATACTCGTGCTTGTGTTTGCTCTGTCGGCGACGGCGTTTGCTGCCAGCAATGTTACCAGCCCGGAGAAGGGCAACACGAATCCGAATGTCAATCCCGATTCCGGCAAGACCTCTCCGCAGACCGGTGAGTCCTTCAGCATCCTGTGGGTGATCTTGGCGGCCGTTGCTGCGGTCGGAGCGGTGCTGTTTTGCGGCAAAAAGCTGGTTCGCGCCAAGTAAGATGGCATAATGACAATAACAGAGCTCCATGATCCGATCATGGAGCTTTTGTTTTTATGAGGTGAACGATGAAAACGAAAAAGATCCTTGTGCGCAGTGTGCTGGTGCTTGTGGCGCTTGCAGCGCTGTGTGCGTGCGCGTGGTGCGTGTGGTACATCATTCAGTACTACCAGGGGCAGTCCTTCGGCGACCGGATGCGCACCAACGCCCCGGATGATGCCGGCAGCTTCCAGCTTGGACGCGTGAAGATCCCGGTCGATTTCGACGAGCTGCAGGCCATGAACCCGGATATCTATGCCTGGGTCACGATCCCGGATACGGACATCAGCTACGCCGTGCTCCAGCGTGAAGGGAATGATGATCAGGAGTATTACTCCAAGCACAGCGAAAACGGCGCGTACTACAGCGGCGGCAGCATCTTCAGCCAGGACTACAACCAGAAGGATTTCAGTGATCCCATGACCGTGCTCTACGGGCACAACCTGCGCAACGGGCGCATGTTTGCCCAGCTCAACGACTTTTCGGATGCCGAGGTCTTTGAGGCGCACCGCTACATCTATGTCTATCTCCCGGACCGGATGCTTGTCTATGAGATCTTCGCGGCCTATCCGCACTCGAACGAGCACCTGCTGCTGTGTCACGACTTTGCGGATGCGGACGATTTCACGGCGTATTTTGACGGCGTGCAGGCGCAAAAGAGCCTGCAGGCCAACTTCCGCACCGACGCCTGGCCCGAACCGGGCGACCGGGTGCTGACGCTCTCGACCTGCTTCCGTGGGGACAATCACCAGCGCTACCTCGTGCAGGGCAAGCTCGTGGCGGAGGCCCACTCCAAATAACTGCATACGAAAAGGAAAACCCGGCAGAGCAAACGCTCTGCCGGGTTTTCGCGTCCGAAAGATCAGCCGTGCAGGCCGTTTTCCTGACGCTCCATGTTTTCGATGGCAATGTCATGAATCTGCTATATGATAGCGACTCTGACTCGATAAATCAAATGAAGTCTGGGTTACTGGGACGCGGGCCGTGGAAAGTACACTTTCCGGAAAAACCATCGTTGGCAGCGGCCATGGCATTAAGGCTATGATACGCTGCGGCTTCATAATCCTTGTCTTTATGAGCATAGTTTTTATCTTGTTGACAGTCTTTTCTTTGACAATGGAATCATCGCTCTGGATTCCTTTCCTTTTCTTTTTTAACAGATGTTTCTTTTCGACCGAAGCGTTTGGGTAGATTCACAGGATTTCTGGAGCAGAAATCCTGCTGCGCCCCGGCATATGGGCGCAGTAAGGGCGTGCTGCTCCTTGAGAAGAATGTCGGAACAAAAACCATTGCATTCCCGTTGATTTGCTCCGCGAAATGTGTTACGCTCTCAGTGCTGGAAGCCCGGCACTGGCCGGGAAATTTTCGTTTATGGGAAGACAGGTATGGACTATTATCTTCTTGCGGATATGACGGTGCAGATTGGCTACGAGCTCGCGGTCGCCGGGGCGGAGACGTACCGGGTCGAGGAGACCATGCGCCGTGTGATCGAGGCATATGGCACGGAGGGACAGGCGTTTGCCATCCCGAACTGTGTTGCGGTGAGCTTCGTGACGCCGAATACGAAGCCGCTGACCATCATGAAACGCGTGGGCTACCATGGCAACGACCTCGAGCGCATTGAAAAGCTCAACGCGCTCAGCCGGCGCATCTGCGCCGAGGTGCCGGATCCGGAGACGGCGCAGCGCTGGCTCAAAGAGACGATGGCTGCCGTCCGCAGCTACGCCGTGTGGATATATTACCTCGGCAATTTCATGGCGGCAGCGGGCTTTTGCTGCGTATTTGGCGGCACGGTGCGCGACTGGCTCTGGGCAGGGCTGAGCGGCCTGATCATCGGCTTTGTGACGCGCTGCATGGACCGGCTGGAGGTCAACCCGTTTTTCAGCACCATTGCGGCGTCCTTTCTCATGGCGCTGCCGGCGTATGTCGCTGCCGGCCTCGGCTGGCTCGACTGTGTGGCGGTCGTCATCATCGGCGCGCTGATGCTGCTGGTGCCCGGACTGCTCATCACAAATTCGATGCGCGACATCATCTACGGCGACACGAGCTCCGGCGTCAGCCGCATCGTGCAGGTGCTGCTCTCGGCGTTCGCCATCGCGCTTGGCACGGCGGCGGCGTGGCACGTCACGACGCCGATCTACGGACATGCGGAGGCGGCTGCGGCGCTGACCTATCCGCTCTGGGCGCAGGGTCTCGCGACGTTTGTCGCCTGCCTTGGATTTGTGATCCTGTTTAATGTCCACGACTGGGGCAGCGTTTTGTGCGCGCTCGGCAGCGCGCTGACATGGATCGTGTACCTGCTGTGCAGCAGGGCCGGGTTCAGTATCTACAGCGCCAACTTCTTTTCCGAGGTCGTGGCCGCCGTGTATTCCGAGGGCATGGGGCGCTGGCGCAAGTGCCCGGTCACGTCCTATCTGGTCATCTCCAGCATTCCGCTGCTGCCCGGCGCGGGTATTTATTACACGATGAGCATCGGCCTTTCGGGCTCCGTGCAGGCGGCGCTGCAGAAGGGACTGGAGACCGCCGGAATCGCGGGCAGCCTGGCAGTTGGCATCCTGCTGGTGTCGACGGTGTTTCGTGCAGTAAATGCACGCAGGCGCCGCGCGGCGCATCTGTAGGGAAGGAGCGAGCAATGAACAAGCCGAATGTGCTTTTGTTTGATATTGATAATACACTGCTGGATTTCAGCGCCGGTGCGATGCAGGCAATGGAGGAGATCTTCCGCGCGGCAGGACTGCCGTATGCGCCGGAGATGTTCGCCGTGTTTCAGGTGGAGAACGACAAGCTCTGGGTGCGGATCGAGCGCGGCGAGCTGACGATCGCCGGGCTGCGGGACGTGCGCTGGCAGACGATCCTGGCGCGGCTCGGGCTGGAGGCTGACGGCGCGGCGATGGA
>ERZ780208.2199-NODE-2199-length-14080-cov-3.638004_pt1 | contig 14080 bp, 19 predicted proteins | sample MGYA00511167_ERZ780208 | MGnify/ENA primary metagenome ERZ780208 (study PRJEB29588, sample SAMEA2159202) | human gut metagenome | biome: human gut; feature: human-associated habitat; material: faeces | place: Denmark | collected 2008/2010 ... | reverse complement strand
TTATACCATAATGATACTATTATAAAAAAGGAAAAAGAGCTCCTTCGAGCTCTTTGGGGTCAGTTCTGCAAACTGGAAGTTACATAAATCTGCTTATCAGATTATATGCTGTGACTACATAGACAAAAATCGCTATGCCTGCAAATATCATAGCATCTTTCTTCGCACCTTTATCGTAACACTCCTTTGCATTTGTCAACATAGTTAATCCCATAAAGACAAACATAATCGGCAGTGTTATATCAGTAGAAACTATGTTTATCAGTCCCAGCGAGCCAAAAATAATAGTTAATACGCTGAATATTGCTTTCCATATATGCATACATAGTCCTCCTTTGCAAATGCCGATTTGTTAATCTATTATACTACAAAAAATAAATGCGCTGCTGACGACGGTAGCCTCTTTATCTGTACATACGATACAGGAGCATATCCCTCAATCCTATTATCCCAATAGTATCTTAGCTACACATACCATGACTACTGCTCATATACAAACAACAGGGATGGCATAATACCATCGCTTTGGCTTTCCCGTTCCCCCACATACCTTCTGCCTTCTTGCTGCATTGCTCAAATACCTACACAGGGATAATCTTCATGGTAGTAACAACGAGTAATGGTAAAAGGAGCGCATCATCTAAGTAGCCGAGAACCGGAATAAAGTCCGGTATTAAGTCTATAGGGGATTAAGCATACGCAACGGTGATACCTGTCAGTATCTTAGCTGCAGGAGGTGTCCTTTCATCCTTTAGTGCCAAAGCCAATGCCGGAACATCGGATTTGAGTTTTCCTGCTCCTTCTTTGAGATTCAAGGTCTCATCCTCCTCTGCGCTCAGAAACCGTTCCCGATATCTCTCTCAAAGTCCAGAAATCTTGTTCCCTGAAAGCTCAGTCTACCCTCATCGCCTTCCACGAGCATGCCGTAGTCCTGACCACGCACAGCGAACTCCATGCGGTCGCCGCTCTCGACCTCGAATGTGACATAGTAGGAAGTGCTCGTCGTGCTATGGAACCCGTGAGCGCCGGAAGCATCGCCTGCCACCGGATGGCTGTGATGAGTCGTATTCTGCCGCTTAGCTACGACCTTGGCTGGTACAGTCAATCTCGGTGATTGGTTGTTCTTATGCCACGTCGTGAGCCCGGTGACGGCGGTGTAAATGAATGTGCCGATGACGAAGAGGAAGATGATGGTAAACATAATGGGGAACAACTGGTCAAACAAGCCGAATATCATAGTCCTTCTCCTTATTCTTCGTTCAGGATTTGCTTTATCTCATCGAGGTTCTCGGCAAAGTAGATGCCTTCCTGCCTTTCTTTCGAGGAAAGGTCCTTGTCAATCATCTTTGCCAGCAGCGCCTTCAAATCATCGTAGTAGCCGTTCAGGTTATAAAGGATACAGGGGGCGTCTAAGTGTTTCAAGGATACTTTGGACATGACCTCTGTGATTTCCTCTAGTGTACCTGTCCCACCGGGGAAAGCAATAAATGCATCGCCGAGCTCAATCATCTCGGCTTTCCGCTCTGACATGTCCTTGGTCACGATAAGCTGGGTCAAGCCATCGTGCTGCAACTCGTTCTCAATGAAGAACTGCGGTTCAATCCCCGTTACTTTGCCGCCGGCCTGCAAGACACTATCTGCGATTGCGCCCATTAGTCCGGATTTTGAGCCGCCGTAGACAAGCGCGTTCCCGCTGCTGCCAATCCATGTGCCGAGTTCTTCCACGGATTTCTGCAGGCGTGGGTCGTTGCCTTCGTTCGCGCCTAAGTATACGGTGATGTTCATATGGGTTCCTCCTGCCGTTTTATTCTTGTGTATTCGGAGTGCTCGTGTCGCTGTCTTCGGCAAGAATATATCCGTGCCCCATTACGCATTTCAATTCGTTTTTGCTCAAGCCTAGCTTCTTGCGCAGCAGTGTGATATACGCATCGACTCTGCGCGTCAGGAGCGGTGTCTTAATATGCCAAACAGACGAAAGCAAGTATTCTCGGGTACAGATTTGTCCTGCATGTTCGAGCAATATCAGAAACAGCCGATATTGAGTTTTTGTCAGATGAACGAGGCGGTCATCCTTTCGAACAGAGCACAATTCCTCGTTTATACTTATGTCTTTGTAGGTTATCATTCAAAATGCCTTTGCTTTAAGTCTAAAATCAGTGATACGGCTTTCGTTCTGCGAACCGTTGTCAGCTGTTCATCATGTTTTTCCGGCCACATAAATACCGACCAGCATTTCTGCAACGGAAACACCCAGAAGAAGTCCCGAAAAGAAATTCCTCACATCCGACCCGCCAATGGTATGAGACAGCGCCTGCAAGGCAATTCTCATAATGAGCAGCAAGACACCGTACAGGATGTTCTTTGACTCCTGTATTGTATGTTTCCATGATAAAGGCTTCTAACTTCATTGCGCTTCATCAAGTCTCTTGTCGTGCAAGAAATCAGCGCTCTTGTACTTCTTTCCCGCTCATATGCTCGATTTCGATTTCGAAGACCTGCACAGCTTTACCCGACTGCGCAATTTCCTCATCGACAAGCTGCTCGCTGGGATAGTATTTCATAGCAAGCTGATTTAGACGCTGTGTTGCCTCCGAACCAGCCTCCATCAAATAGCACCTGCCGAACACGACAACGCTCTGCATGAACGGGGCCCAGGCTTCCGTTCTAATGGTCTCATTACCGTATACGGTGAAGCATACCTTATCGCTGGCACGCAAGGCATCGACTTTATGCCCTATTTTTGCGCCGTGGAAATAAATCCTCTGCGCTTCGTCATCGTAAAGATAGTTAATGGGTATGGCATACGGATAACCGTCATCGCCATTCACGGCAAGCACGCCTCGCCGACTGGACTGCAACAGCTGTTTTGCGCTGTCGCTGTCGATTTCTCTGTTCTTTCTGCGAATCTCTCTGAACATTTCGTTTTCCTTCCCTTTCACCCTTCTGCTGCCTGTGCTTGGTCTTGTTTTGCCACATCTGGAATATAGCCCTATTATACGACAATTTGTAACAAAAAGAAATGCTGTACTCTCCGAATCCGAAAGGTACAGCATTGTTTTTATATGTAATGGCGTTTTAGCCTTGTTTGTTGTCTGGCCTTGACCGAGCGATTGCTCTGGCATGGTCTAAGGCACAGTGGAAAAGCTTCAGGATGTTTATCCGTGTTTGCTTCTTGATTACAAGGCTTATTATACCGGGGACTTGTGTGCAGAGTTTAAAAGGCTTTTGAACGAACTAGAAACTTCTTTTGAAGAATCTGTGAATTACTTAACGTAGTGGACGCGGCTGACATCATACCTGTCCTGCTGCGGTTTGCTCTCTGCGGGATAGCCGAGAGCGAAGATTGCGAAGGCGTGATGTTCGGCTGGGAGTTGGAGCACTTCCTCGACGGCTTTCATTCGTTCTTCGACAGGGGCAATGCCGAGCCAGACACCGCCAAGACCCAAGGCATCCGCTTCCAGCCAGATATTCTCGTTTGCGATACTAAGGTCGATTTGCGCATATGCCGGGCTGATGGCATCCTCGCGGTAGGCGGAAACGATAAGCACCGGGGCATCTTTGGCACAGCCAGCGTAGGGGCTGACCGTGGACAGCTTCTGAATCAGGTGTTTATTGGTCACGATATAGAATTCCCAAGGCTGCTGGTTTCTCGCCGAGGGCGCTGCCATGGCGGCGCGAAGGAGGCTCTCGATTTTCTCGGGTTCTACGGGCTTATCCTGAAATTTGCGGATACTGACGCGGTGAAAGATGCTGTTCATGATGAGGACTCCTTTCTGGGATAGGAAATATGTGGGTGATAGTGTTTTGGCAAGGTTTCGGATGGGAATGAAGGTAAGTGTCAAGATGAGTTCGTATCAAACGAGCTGGAAGGTCTCCTGTAAGGGCTCATCCACGCTGAACTCAATGCGCCATTCGATATCTTCGTCTACCGGCTCAAAGTGCAAGGCGGAGCAGGCAACATGGATGTTCTTCTGGTCCGGGACTCCAACGGTGATTGTTGTCGGTCCATCCGCCCCACCGATGATGGCGATGACACTGTTCGTAGCTTCCGGATAATACTGACGGGAGCATGAGTCGATTTCCCGAGGTCTCTCGCTCTGCACGCAGTCCCGGACTGCAATCTCCGTATCCGGTTCCGGGAAAAGCGTATACCGCATGGCTATATAGCGCGAAGGGTACACCCAGCGCCCAGTGTCCGTGCCGCTGCGGGGTATCGTCTGCTGCTCAATGTCCAGAACGGATAGAGTATACTGTATCCCGGTAAGTGGATGCGTAAAGGTATATACAGTATCCCCAGAACCATTTACTTTGAAGTGCGGACCAGCCAATATATAGGGTCTTTTCTCCATAGTGAGCGATAGAGCCTTCATATAAGAAGGACGCCTCTTCCCTTTCCACGGGTATGCTGCTCTTGTAATAGTCCAGCCATAGGATGTATCTAAACCATAGTGGTCTATCGCCGCCTTAGCTTCCGGCTCAATCGTTATCCCTTCCGGAAGACATGGATTGTAGGATAGAGATGAGCCATGAGAAGTCTGCATGGCTTTCCCGTTCATGACAAGGCTCGGCTTAAAATTCAGAGAGAGAGGATTATCGAGTTCCATCTGCATCTGTTCTTCTCTGGTAAAGTTCTCGCACGAATCATTGTCGGTGTTCAGATGCCATTTGTCAATAAAGGCTTGGATATCCTCCACCTCTGCCTGCATACAGAAATCCAATACTAAGCCTTTGCTGCAAACATACAGGGACGGAATGACCCAGTGATGTCCGGCCCAATCAAATTGCTTATCGACTTTGATTTCTGTCCCGGCATTATCGCGCCCCGAATATCCCCAGAAATTTCCCTCAAAATACACCTTCCAGTCGGGCGGTAACGGAGGTGCATCGGGGTTCAGCGTTAAATCATAGTAGTCATCGGTATACTTGATTTTGGCATAGTCGAACGATGCTTGCAGGTCCTTGATGTATTTCCACGGATGTTCTAGTGGTGACAAGGAGAACTGCTCCACAATTTTCTCTAGTACAGCCTTCTGTTCCCGTGTTGGAGGATTCTCTTGCAGGAAGGCATCGAACTGCGCCTCATCCCACATCCAAGCCTGTTCTAATGCTGCCGCATCCCCGCTGGCAAGAAGCAAACGCAGGAAATCCGCAAAGTCTCTTGCTATCGGATGAACAAAGTCCGGTGCCAAATTCATGGGGCTCACGGCGAAAACCATACCGCCGAATCCACGCACGAAGCAATAGTGGATACCGTCCACACCCGCCCAGCCGAAGATGGATGCCCCTTTTGGTGTACAGAAATACGATACATTGTCTTCGCGGCGCTCAATGCCAATCGAGGACAGGTCAATGCCGCTGCGCCGGAATTTCTCGAATGTTTTGTCCATGGTGCTTCCTTTGTGGTGTTGCAGCCTCTGCCTTATCTAAGCGCGAGGTATTCGGATGGCACGCCGTTCCGGGTCAGTATCCCTGCTATCGTATCGAAAACCTGCAGAAGGCGCATTCCCTTCTCATAGGCAGTGTATGTACCGATGTCGCCGTATTCTTCTTCTCGCAGTGCCCAGATATTGAGCGTGACAAGCTCAGTGCTTCTGCCATCCTCTGCGCCAAAGCAGAAGATGTTGCTGACTCCGTCATGAATCGTAGGCGTAGCAATATCCGGAGACTCGTACTCGAACAGTTCAGGATGACTCCCGATGACATTCTCAATTTCAGAAAAAGCCTGTGCATCAAGGATGCTCGTTGCGTCTTTGTCGCCTTCCATGCATCGGACTTCGCCGCTTTTGTAGACCTCAACGCCTGCAATCGGCAAGAACCATGCATCTTTGAGTTCGTAGCTGAACAGGATATTCTCATCCATCTAAAGCACCTCCGGCTGATTTCTGTTTCTGTCCTTAGTCTATCACAATTCCGGTTGAAACGCTATATGGATTGTTTGCGCATATCGCGCTTTATGTCTTGCCTTGAACGAGGAGATATCGGGTAAAAAAAGAAAGCGTACAGGCTGATGATGCCTATACGCTGCTTTGCTTTTAAGGTGAGTGCTATTCCGGGGCACGATTCTGCTTCTGGGTGGTTCTTCCCGTTCTGGACATACATTACAGGCGGGTTTATGCGTTTCCCGGGTCAGTTGGCGGCGATGGGGAGGTAGGTCTTTTCTTTTTGTGTCTCGCCAGGTGTTCTTTGCGAGGTATTCAAAATCATGGTTGTATTGAGTACACACCATTGCGTCAGCATCGCCGGATTCACGGTAAATCCGCCCGTTTTTGAGGGTGTTGAAGCGTATCCGATAAAGTTATCGTCTAAAAAGAAAAACGCGCCACAGCGGCTGTATGAGCCATTGTAGCGCGTTGCTTAGTTTTCGAGGTAGTCGTCAAGTGCGATGACCGTGACGGATTTCGGAGAGGTATCGATGTCGAGGAAGGTGCAGCCGGATTCTTTCCGGTCATTGCGGGTCATGGTCTCGTGGGATACATGCCCGAAAATATACAGGATGTTTCTATGCCCTGCCAGCATTTCCTGGCTGTCGTAGCTGTATGGACCGCCGAATGGATTATTATGCGAGACTACTACCTGTTCATACCGATGCACGCCCGGGCCCGGCTTAATGTTGAGCTCCTGTGTCTGGTTCTCGAATACCTGCTCAAAGTTCGTTTTCGTTTGATTGGTGCCTGAAAGGTACTCGTAAATGGTATGCTGGGCATCATAGGGAGGTCCGCACATCTCATCGAGCAGATAGAGAACGATTTGCCAGAGGGAATCGTCTTCCCATGCAAGGGTATAAATCAAGAACTGTTTCTGCCATTTCTCGAAGGTCTTGGGATGCTTCTCGATTTCTTTCCTGCGCTCTTCTTTATCGCAGCGGAGTCGTTCGATTTCAGATTTATCGCGGAAGATTTTGCCTTCGGGAGTATAGTGTCGGAAAATCCCTGCTGCCATCTTCCGAATTGCCGGTGCCTTTGCAAGGGCACGGTAGTATTTCAGGAGTTGTCTGTGCTGGTATTCGTGGTTGCCGCAAATCAGGTGGATGTTGCCTTTATGTTCGGCGATGAAATTTACGACCTTAGCGTTTTCTTTGCCACGGTCCACTACATCGCCCACGAAGATGATGGTATCGGCATTCACATCACAGCCTGACTTCTCCAAACTGGATGTCATGCTTTTATAGTTCCCGTGTACATCACCGACGATGAATATGCTCAAAGGTTTTCCCCCCTCCTATCCCTGTTTTTCTTCCTGCTCTGTACTTTCAAAGCTGGGATTCTTCGTCTCGATGCTCACTACATCGTCATAAAGAACCTGCAGCCGGAACAGGGGTTTATCGATGTCCTCATGCATATGCCCGCAAAACCATTTCCGGAACCTGGTTCTCCGATACACTTCGTCGAGGTATACGCCTGTCGGGTCATTTTCCTTCATGGTGAAGGAATTGCCGAAATAGGCAGACATCAGCATCTTTGGCAGCGTATGGGTCAGGATGATATCGACATCGTATCCGTGTTCTTCCAACTTATCCATCCCGTGCCACATCTCTTTTTGAGACGGGATTTCCTCCGGCCACCAGGAAACGCCCTGTTTGCGGGTTTCCTTATCGATGGATTCTGCGCCGCCCATGCACCAAACGTTTAGACCGTCGATGGTATACATAAGATGAATGACATTGGGTGCGTCCGGCAATCTCTGAACTTGTCCGCCGTTCCAGGATTCAGTGGGGAGTTTAGCCCAGAATTCGTGGTTATCGTGGTTGCCGTCGATGAAAAGGATATTGCACGGAAATGATTTAAGCCAGTCGATGTTTTGCCGGTATCCGCGGGCACCCTTGATACAGTAGCGCTCAGCACCGGATTCCTTGAGAGTATCTTCGGGAATACAGTCAGTGGGCAGGAACGGGAACCCGAAATCACCGCAGATGACGACGGCATCGTTTTCAGTGAGCGCCCGGCCAAGAAAGCGTTTCGGATTGATTTTGTTGATTCCCAAGGGACCATGTGTGTCCCCGAATATATGCAGAAGCATCTCTTGTCTCTCCTCTCGTTTGGTTAAGGGGCCCGGCAGCATCTTGAAGCAAGCAGTACCATGACCCCGAACGCGGGGAATTCCGCTCTGGATGCGTTTATAGGCAGCTCGCGGCAGTTCCAGCAGGCAGACAGCCCGCCGCCCGTGCGGCACCTAGCCTGCATAGCATTGTTCAGAACGGAAGGGTATTGCCCCCTTAGAGGATGTTTTCTAATAAAAGCCGGAACTCTACTCCGTACTTATAGCTGGATATAGCCATGTTTCTTCTATCCCGTTCCTGTTCTTCTTCCGGATACCAGTCTTCGGTATACTCATCCCCCAAGACTTCTTTTGCGAAATCTTCAAAAGAGAAAGCCTTACCCGAGACTCTTCCCTCTGCACTTGCCTGCTTGGCTTCTTCTATTGCTGCATCGAGTTTCTCTCTTTCTTTCTCTACTCCCGCAGGGTCAACCCCGAAGAATGTCATCTCCCACAGAATGCCAGCAAGACAATGTTCAAGGCCATATCTGGCAACACTCAGCTCAGCCAGGTTCCAGCTGAGGATTTCTTCCCAAGGTGAGAACTCAAACGCATACCGTTCAGGCAACCTATCTGCGGTAATCGCGTTATAAATCTCATCCGTACTCATGAAGGTCAGTGCCTCATCGCTGATGGGGTCAAAGTCTTTCTCGTGCTTTTCCTTCCAATCTCGGATTTCCTGAGCCTTCACACAGGCAACATCATCTCCAGTATCGTCGAAGCTTTTGCAAACTATAACCATACTTTCGTCTTCATTGCTTGCGAGAGTCGTATTCTTCATGCGCTCATAGGACGCGTTAATCACCTTCTGTGCCGCTTCGAGTCTCTTTTCGGCGTCCTTCTTAGATTCGTCATACAAGGCAGCAAATTCTTCTGCCAGTTTATCGGTGTCGCAACGCATAAACGCGTCGAATACATTCTGGTACTGTGTCATAATGTCTCTCATTTCTTTGCGCTTGCTTTCGGTTTCTGGATTACGACCTTCACCTTTGCGTTGAGTTTTGCCTTCACAGCCTCATATTCTTCCTCTGTGCCGGTAAATGTGATTTTGCTCTTGGCTTCCAGCATTGCTTTCTGGGCATCCAGAGAATCGATACAGGCAGGGGATTCGGTGCGCATACCGACAATCGTGCCGTTTCCGTGTGCTTCGGGGCTGATAACCGCATAAACCATGATTTTCTCCTCTTTATATCTTTTGACAACAAAAAAGGACGGCAGCTACGCAGCTACGCTTATCTCGAAAATAGCGGCAACCACGATACTGTCGTCCGACGGTACAAGCAAAGGCAGCTACGCAGGGAAGTATCTGCCTACGGTTTCTTAGCACCTACGGTTCTTTTGAGGTGCTCGTATTAGTCCTCATCGTCATCATCTTTGCGGAGTGCTCCGACAAGGAAAAGGAGGTACAGAAGCCCAAAATACAGAACCGCCGTTACCGGAGTCATGAGTTCAGACATCCCAGTAATCACAAAGCCGATTCGCGCAATAATCGCACAAACCCAATACTGCGAGTTCACAAAAAGAAGTGTACCGATAATCTCGGATTTATCCATGGCTCAAACCTCCTCAAAGAAAGCATACAGGGATTCCTCGACCTTTTCTTTTATCGCAGTATCCCAGCCATCATATTTATTATCGGGGTATTCGATGTCTTCCACCGAATCCAGCTGCCATTTTGCCACCGGTTTCCCGTTCTTTACCCGGATAATCGTAGGAGCTCCGATTCTCTTCTCCCCTACCTCGATTTTATTCTTTGCCTCATCCGTGACCGTATAGTCGGCAAGGTATTCGTCAAGCCACGAAAGCAGTTCCGTATATCCTTCTCCTGCTTCTACAGTCATCTGAGGCTTTCCGGTTTTCTCATTATACTCGTATCTGTCTCTATATTTGTCAATTTGGCAATAATATACTGTGGTGTTTTCCGCTACTGCAACATCCGTTACCTCTGTAATCAAATTGCGACAATAAGGGCAGCGAGGAAATGCGAAAATCACGATTCCATCTTGAATCTGTCTTGCTTCCTCTGCCGTGACAATTTTATAAGTGTTTGTCCAGGAAATGCCTACGGTTTGATACCGGTATTCGGCAGCTACGCTAGGCTTCTGGTCATTGTAATTCATGTAACTTCTCGCAACTACGGCTCCATCTCTGGCAGCTACGCTAATGGAAGCCGCCATGGCGAGAGTTGCCGCTATATACGGAACTAAGATTCTCTTTTTCATTCCGATACCTTCTCGTGCCTACGGTTCGTGCAATGATTTTTCTGTACACTTTTTGTAGCTACGCATCGCAGCTACGCTTTATTTTCATTTGCATTATACCATAAATTTGCTTGTTTCTCAACCTTGCTGTTTATATGTTCATGGAATCGTAACAAACAAATAGGGTTTGAGGGGATTCGTTGATGAGACGGGAAGCGTTGCAAGGATAGTTCAGGTGCTGCTGTCAATATTTCTTTCTGGGGGTAATGAGATACAAAAGAGACTCTTTCGTTTGGCGGGGTGCTGCGGGAAGTCTGGACTCGTCTGTTAGAGGGTCGAGTAATTTCTCTTGCTCTGTCTCATGCATTCCTGAATCTTCTTTTTCTGAATCCTCAGAATCCTCAAAATCCTCAAAAAACCAAGATGACTGTTCCCTAGCCTCATCCGAAGCCGCGAAGTCTTCAAGCATCGTGCATTCATCACAGTAGACTTTCGGAACTCCGACTCTGCCCTCAAAGACTTTCTTGCAGATAGGGCATACGCGAATCGCTATCATGGCTCTTCCTCCCAGTATCCCGAATGCGTCAATGGATTGATGCCGTCTCGCCGAATCCCAGCGTCATCGTATTTATGAGCGGGCATTGGTTCGCTATTCATGTCTTTGAAATCGATGACTTTATTTCCCATTGTGCGGCTGATTCCATCTTGGGTTCCGCGTTCACAGACGATATGATACTTTTCCCTGCCTGCTTTCTGGTAGACGAGTTCTTCCAGTTCAATGATTGGGAAGATGAGTGTCTTTTCGTTGTCATCGTCAATATAAGCTTCCGTGTATTCACGGGCATCCACACAAGTATGGGTGTTCGTCATTTCAGAGAGCCACATTTCAATCATTTGGTTAAGGTCATCGCGTGTCAGCGTGACTGTACGGGAAAGGAGTTCAACGCCGAGTGTGTTTGTGGGCACAAAATAGTTACGAGCATAGACCTGTTCGAGATTCGTTAAGGTGAGTAGATTATCTGCAATGCCGTTCTTACCGGGATTCGTTACGGCTTTACCGTATTTGTTGCCTGTGATGATTTTCGGAATCATAGCGCAAGTCTTGCCGATAATAACGCTCTTATACATCAGGGAGCACACATAATTGAAGTCTGCATTCTGTTTGGAGGCGTCACTGTCTTTGAGGATTTTCGTGATAGCATCAACCCTGCGATGTTCGTAGGAGACAATCCAGCGCATCAGCTTGTCGAGAGTGCAGTAGAGGAAGAAGATGCCTTTGCAGTTGATGATGATGCCAACCAGACGGCTTCGTCCTGTGGTGTATTCTTCACCGACTGTATGTGTTGCCTTAATGGTTGCAGAGAGTTCGTCCGAGAGGAACAGCAAGCCTTTATCGTAGAAGTAGTCGTTCATGAACCGTGTGTAGTCCTGCGTATCTGTAATCAACAGTTCGGACAGACTGATACCTACTTCTTTGGCAAGCGGGATTCCTGCCGCTCTGCACATACACGAGGTCGTCTCAACGCGGTTCAAGCGTCTGCCCTGTTCGCCTTTAAAACGGCGCTTCATATTGGCTCGTTTCTCGCTGTCGAGGGAGTCTTTTGCTACCGAACGGATATACTTGACACCGTCCTGTGAGATGCGAATATGGTTCGATTCATCCTTGCGGAACACTTCCACATATCCGTGCTTTACGGCGTTTCGCACGGCAAGCGTCAGGCTCTGATACGGCATGTCAGACAGGGCAATCACAAGCTGCCGCCGCTGTATCGAGTCAATGGTGTAGAGGTAGGATAGGAGTTTTTGCTCGTTAGTCATTTTGTCACCTTGGATTTGTGCCTTAGATTCCGCATTACGAACCAAGCGGGGCGCGAAAACCCCTATAACCCCGCCGTAAATCGAGGAGAGAATACAACAAATTCAGGAGCGCTAATTTATGCCCCTGAAAATGTTGTATTTTATACCCCCGGAAAATGTTGTGCCGCAGCTACGCTTCGAGCCAGTACATGATGTCGCATTTTTCACATAGGATAACATCAAGATACGGGCCATTCTGGTCGGATTTTGCGGTGTACAGATAACTCATCAGCTGCCATCCATCGCCATGCCAGAGTGCCCTGCTGACGGCGTTTGTGATGGCTCTGATGATCAGTGCGAGACATATCTTTTACGGTTTGTCAATGCTGGGAAAATATCAGAATGTCAGCAAAAAATTGAAACCCTACCTTATTTTTGCATTGACGGATGAGACATTTTCAATCGTGTGTGAAGAAGAACCGCCGGAGACAATTTCGAGGGAATGGATGTATTTCTGGATGAGCCTTCTGGATCAGATGTACTGGATTGCGGGAAGTGTCATGGGGGCGGCACTGGGAAATGTGATTACCTTTAATACGAAAGGGCTGGACTTTGCACTGACGGCACTGTTTGTAATGATTTTTACGGAACAGTGGATCGGACAGAAGCGCCATTGGCCGGCAGTAACCGGTGTGGTCTGCTCGGTGATCTGCCTGAAGCTGTTTGGACAGAGTGCCTTTATCATACCAACGATGATCGCAATTCTGGCGGTATCGGCGATTGTGTACAAAAAAGAAAATCAGAAAGAGAATGATAAAGAAAAGGACGAAAAAGAGGATCGGGAGAAGCAGATGGAACGACGGGAGGAAATGAGCCATGCAGAATAACAGTACCTTGATTTTAACGCTTGTGATGGCGGCAGGAACGATTCTGACGCGGTTTCTTCCCTTTATTCTGTTCCCGGATGGAAAGCAGATGCCACGTTATGTCGAGTATCTGGGGCATGTGCTTCCGTATGCGACGATGGGGATTCTGGTAGTGTACTGTCTGAAAGGCGTTTCGCTTTTTTCAGCACCGTTCGGGATTCCGGAGTTCCTTGCCTGTGCATTAGTAGCGGTGCTTCACGCGTGGAAACGTAACTCACTTCTGAGCATCGGGGCAGGAACTGTATTTTATATGATTCTGGTGCAGATGGTGTTTGTTTAGATGGTGTGTGTTTTTGCCTCGCGTGTGTTGCCATCGGAAACAGTGTTTTTTGTTTCAGATCCGGGTTCCCCCAGGATCTGGTTGATACAGTTCCAGGCATCTGTCAGCCGGTCGAGGTTCCAGGCGGCATTGGCAGGGCTGGTGGATGGCAGTTTGATTGCCTCAATGCCAGTCTGTTTACGGCAGAAGCGGTCGTACATTTTTCCAGACAGCCCGCCGTTTGTGTAAATCGCCTGGATGGAAGCGTGATCCAGAATAGAGGCGAGGTCGTTTGGGATAACGTCGCGGATGGAACTGTCGCTGGATCCTTCGATGGAACAGCTGTGGATGGTGTCCCAGACGGCGATGTGGTTCCGCAGCAGAAATGCCTTCTTTTCCTCGACGGAGGATGGAATATCTTCCTTTCGCAGGCGCGCTAAGAGTTTCCAGAAACGGTTCTGCGGGTGGCCGTAGAAAAAACAGCTTTCCCGGGATTTGACCGACGGAAAGGAACCGAGGATTAGGATGCGGGAGTCGGCGTCAAAAACAGGCGGGATTGGGTGGATGATGTGGGATGGCATGGTGGAATCTCCTTTTTGCGGATTATTGTTATGCTAAGTCTGGCAAAGCCTGATTCAGTATATCCATTATAGCATAGATCAAAAATGATAGAATGTTTTTTATTTCATAGGAAAGTACCTATATTTATAAGAAGTTCACAGGTTTTTAATATTTTCACTTCTTGATTTATAGGCAATCTGCCACTATAATGGAAAAGAGTACGCAGAAATTTGCGCATTGACGGGGAAAAAAGCGGGCATGAAGCCGGATGAGAAGCAGATGCGGCAGATTTAGAGGGGCTT
>ERZ780208.2195-NODE-2195-length-14106-cov-6.106967_pt1 | contig 14106 bp, 9 predicted proteins | sample MGYA00511167_ERZ780208 | MGnify/ENA primary metagenome ERZ780208 (study PRJEB29588, sample SAMEA2159202) | human gut metagenome | biome: human gut; feature: human-associated habitat; material: faeces | place: Denmark | collected 2008/2010 ... | reverse complement strand
TACGTCTGCTCCCCTCTGTCTGTGAACAGATAATTATTCAGCAGACCCTAATTATTATTACATCGTTCAGTCACACTCTTGGTAAGAGTGCGTACTTTTGGTTAAGTGTCTATTTATCAATAGTATAGTAATATATGAATGGTGTCTTTCACAAAACAATCGCAGTTGATTTGAATGGATTATTTTTGGAATTTGAAGAAGTTTTCTTTAATAAATAACAAAGAATCAAAATTTAATCGTAACTTTGCAACCGCAGTACGCACTCTTACCAAGAGTGATACAACTCCCGAAATCTTTTTCTTTAATTACGCAGACAATGTACAGACCGGATTCCGGCACAGCCTCATCCGGTATCTGATTTAGAGCGACATTGCTGCAAGACGAAAGTAAAATGAGTCATATTACCGGGTAAAATGACTCATTTTGGTCGGTAATATGACTCATTTTACTTTCCAATATGAGTCATTTTGAAAAGCAATATGAGTCATATTGGAAAGCAATATAGGGTATATTGAAAAGTAAAACAGGCTATATTGGTCGGTAATATAGCCTGTTTTACCAACCAATATAGCCTGTTTTACTTTACGGAATCGGCCGTCCTGACCGACAGGACCGTATATCCAATCCTACTGAGCCGAGCGTCCTGCCTCACCTGACGACAGGTCCTGCTCGGCAGAACCGTCCGTTCAGCGATGCCGTCACTTCATATCACGAGGCTTGCTCCATAGACAAGCAGGACGTAGCGGAGGAACTTTCCGATGGAGATACTGATGATCGAAATCGGCATGTTGGCCCGCATAAGGCCAAGCGCGATTGTGATGGCGCTGCCGAGAATCGGCAGGAAGGCGAAGAAACCCATCCACGCGCCGTGACCGGCCATGAAACGCTCGGCTTTGGCGAGGCTCTCACGGCTGACGTGAAGGTAGCGCTCTATCCACTCCATGCGCCCCATGCGGCCTATGCCGTAGTTGACCATGCCGCCGGCGACATTGCCCACGGTACCGTAGATGATGAGCCCCCACGGGTCAAGACCGGCTGCCTGAAGGGCGACCATGACGGCCTCGCTGCTGAAAGGAAGGAAGCTGCCGGCAAGAAACGCGGAAAGGAACATCCCGACGTAACCGTAATTTATCAGAAAATCAACGATAATGTCCATAATCTATAACCGTAGCCTATGATAAAATCAACAATAATGTCCATAATCAATAACCGCAATTTATAACAATACGGACGATGATGTCCACAGATTATATGCCGTCAGCATCAGTGCCGACAGGGTGATGACACCGAAAGCGATGTTGGTCACACGGGTGCGGGTCAGCGCGATGAAATGGGCGATAAGCGGGCTGGTGTTGATGATCATCATGCGCAGGAGGAAATCGTAGTGCTGCGGCATGACGACAAGGAGGGCGGCAGACAGCAGGTTCATCGTGATGAAAAACTGATAGAGCATGCGGATGCGTATCTTGTCGTTGTAACTCGTGCGCAGATAGTGGACGATGCCCGTAAGACCGATGATGAGGATATAGACAAAGGACAGGGCGTGATTCAGGGTCAGATGGCCGTAGTCCGGCGGCAGAGGCACTTCAATCAGACGGGAGAAATGGGTCATGGGCAGGGTGAAATCCTCCTGATAGATGAACCACACGGCAGCAAACCAGTAAGGGGTGAGCAGTCCGAAGACAGAGGCGAAGAAGTTGCGCCAGCTCGGAGCCTGAAGGCAGAAAACGGAGAGCAGCCACAGGGCGGGAACGAAATAGAGGGTTTCAGGATATGCCATGGCGCCAAGGCCGATGAAGAGGTAGGCGTAGAAGGTGCGCCCCATGGCTGCACGGTCCTGATAGGTCCGGAAAAGAAGGAGATAGGACGCGAGAACACACATCGCCGCCACCGCCTGGCTGACGGAGGCGAACATGAAAGCAACGGACGACGACAGGACGATGAACGCGCAGGAGACCATCCGGCTGTAGATCCGGATGAGGGCGTTGCTGTTGTTGAGCTCCATCATGAGGTAGGTGGAGGCCACGAAACAGGCAAACTGAACCCACCACTGTTCACCGGGAAGACCTGCCGCACACCACACGGCGGCTCCATAGACGGCTATCACGGGAAGCGTGAAGCGGCTTTCGGATATTCTGTTCTGTATTCTCTTCATTCAATGATGAATATGAATGAGGGTGTTGCTGAAGCCACTGTAGGGACAGACTCTTGTATTTGTCCGCAAACAAACGTTGATTAAATATGCAACAAGCGGACAACGACAAGACTATGTCCCTACAGTGTGCTTCTACAAGACTCTCATTTACAGGTCTGCGCCGATGTCGCGGCGGAAGTATTTGTCTTTGAATTCAATCTTCTGAGCCTCCTCAAACGACTTCTGAAGAGCCTCGGCCTTGTCCTTGCCGTAGGAGCTTACGGCGATGACGCGGCCTCCGGCCGTCACTACACTGCCGTCCTTCATGGCCGTTCCGGCGTGGAAGACGATGCTTCCGTCGACACGGTCGATGCCCGTGATGGCGTAGCCCTTCTTGTATTCCTGAGGATAGCCGCCGCTGACGAGCATCACGCAGACTGCGGCACGCTCGTCAAACTCAATCTGACGCTCGTCGAGATTGCCCTCGGCAACGCCTTCGAAGAGATCGACAATGTCACTCTTCAGGCGCAGCATGACGCTCTCGGTCTCGGGGTCGCCCATGCGGCAGTTATATTCGATGACCATCGGCTCGCCGCAGACGTTGATAAGACCGAAGAAGATGAATCCCTTATAGTCGATTCCCTCGGCTGCCAGACCGTCGACGGTGGGACGGATGATGCGGTCCTCGACCTTCTTCATCCACTCCTTGGTGGCAAAGGGGACGGGCGTAACACTGCCCATACCGCCGGTGTTCAGTCCGGTGTCACCCTCGCCGATGCGCTTGTAGTCCTTGGCCTCAGGCAGAATTTTATAGTTCTTGCCGTCTGTCAGGACGAAAACCGAGCACTCGATGCCGCTGAGGAACTCCTCGATGACGACCTGTGCCGATGCCGTTCCGAACATACCGCCGAGCATTTCGCGCAGTTCGGCCTTTGCCTCGTCGAGCGTCGGCAGGATGAGAACGCCCTTTCCGGCGCACAGTCCGTCGGCCTTGAGGACGTAGGGAGCCTTAAGTGTTTCCAAAAATGCGAGTCCCTCGTCGAGCGTCGTGCCGTCAAAGGTTCTATATTTGGCTGTCGGAATGTTGTGACGCTGCATGAATCCCTTTGCAAAATCCTTGCTGCCTTCGAGCACTGCGCCGGCCTTTGACGGTCCGATGACGGGAATGTCCCGTGTGCGGGCGTCAGCCTTGAAGTCGTCGTAGATGCCTTTCACCAACGGATCTTCCGGTCCTACGACCACCATCGTGACTCCGTTGGCCACGATGAACTCCTTCAGAGCTTCAAAATCATCGGCCTTTATGGCTACGTTCTCGCCGCAGCCGGACGTGCCGGCATTGCCGGGAGCGATGAACAGCTTTTCCACCTTGGGGCTCTGGGCTATCTTCCATGCGAGGGCATGCTCACGGCCGCCGCTTCCTAACAGTAATATCTTCATAGTCTATATGCTTTTTTGTTTATTCGTTCATTCGTAAAAAATATCCCGTTCACTTGAGATAGTCTTCAAAATATTGCGTGATGCGCTCGTGGAGATGGACGCTCTTGTGGCCCATCATGTTGTGGCCTTCGCCCGGATAGACGAAGAAGTCGGGCTGGGTGCCGGCCTCCGTGCATGCGTTGAGGAACTGGAGGGCATGCTGCGGCACCACCGTGGGGTCGTTCATACCTATTATTATCTGGAGCTTTCCCTTCAAATCCTTCGCTTTCCGCAACAGGCTTGTCTGCTCGTAGCCCTCCGGATTGGTCTCGGGTGTGTCCATATAACGCTCTCCGTACATCACTTCATACCACTTCCAGTCTATCACCGGACCTCCGGCGACGCCAACCTTGAACACATCAGGGTAGTTGGTCATCAGCGAGATGGTCATAAATCCGCCGTAGCTCCATCCGTGAACGCCCATGCGGTCGGCGTCGACGTAGGGCAACGACTTCAGGAACTCCACTCCCTTCATCTGATCTTTCATCTCTTCTTGACCCAGATGACGGAATGTAGCCTGCTCAAAGGCGGTGCCACGGTTCTCGCTTCCGCGGTTGTCAAGAATGAAAAAGAGGTAGCCCTTCTGTGCCATGTAGGTCTCCCATGAACGGCTTGACCAATGCCAACGGGCATCGACGTTGTGAGCATGGGGCCCGCCGTAGACATAGACGACGGTGGGATATTTCTTCGTAGGGTCAAAATCAACTGGTTTGACCATGCGCCAATAGAGGTCGGTCACGCCGTCGGCGGCCTTGATTGTGCCGGATGAATATTCCGGAACGGCGTAACCCTGCCACGGGTCGGCAGCGGAGAATATCGTGTTGCGGCCTGGCTTGCCGTTGGCGGCACGTCCCGAGAAGCTGATGACGTCGATATTGCGCGGCACGTCCGGCTCACTGTATTTGTCGTAGAGCACCGCTCCCGACGGCGACAACTCGCCGTAATGTACTCCGCGGCTGTTGTCCAGCGCCGTGCGGCGGCCGTTCGGGATGCTGACGGCATAGAAATTGCTCTGCAGCGGGCTCTTCTCCGTCGACAGAATGACGGCGCGGCGGCCCTTGCGGTCAAATCCTGCAAGCTCCTGAACGACCCATCGGCCGGACGTCAGCTGTGTCGTCTTGAAGTATTCGGTGTAGCGGCTACCCGTGTCGGCGCCCTGCGGAACATGCACATCGGGATAGACGGCCTTCTTCAGGTCCACCAGATAGAGATGGTTGAAGCCGTCACGCTGGCTCTGCATGATGAACTTGCTGTTGTCCCACGGCAAGAATACTATGGGATGGAGCGGCTCGACGTATTTGTCGTTGGTCTCACGGTATATCGTCTGACGACGCTCGCCGGTCACACCGTCATATTCCACCAGCTCGCAGTCGTTCTGATCGCGGTTCAGCTCGAACATATATATCGTCTTGCCATCGGGTCCCCACGCTATGTTGGTGAAGTAGCGGTCGGTCGAATCGCCCGTATTGAGATAGACGGTGCGGCCTGTTGCCATGTCGTAGACGCCCACCGTAACCTTGTGACTCGTCATCCCGGCCATGGGATATTTGTCCGGTTCCTCCTCGGCAATGCGTGTGAAGGTGTTCACCTGCGGATAGTCGGTGACCATCGACTGGTCCATCCGGTAGAAGGCGAGGCGGCTTCCGTCGCCATTCCAGAACGTTCCGCTCATTATGCCGAACTCATTACGATGGACAGCCTGGCCGTAGACAATCTCACGGCTGCCGTCCGTGGTCAGCTGCGAGGTCTTCCCGTCGGCACCGGTGACGCAGAGCTGGTCGTTCCGGACGAACGCAACGGCGCGCGAACGGGTGTTCCAGTCACTGTTGGTCTCGCCCTCACACGTCTGTCTCCATACCACCCGGCCTGACTGCCAGTCGTAAAGGATGCGCTCCTTTGTGTTTCGGAGCAGAACCATAGTGCTGTCGGGATAAGGAAAAACCGCGCCCATCGCGGAGCGCATCTTGCTCTCCGTCGTACCGCCGTCAAGCGAAGCCAGCGCCTCATTGACCTTGTCGAGTGTCCCAACGGCCTTCTTCTCGCCCGTCCGCATGTCAACCGTGCCCCACTCCTCGGCGTCCTGATACATCAGACGGTCGCCCCACCACGTCAGATACATGTTTGCGGGCGTCATCTGGCGATAGTTCGTACCGCCGAAGTTGAGGTCTTCAAGTGTGAACTGCTTCAGTTGCTGTGCCATGATAGCCGGTGTATGAGCTGCGGAGAACAGTAATGAGAACACCAATATGCCGTTTTTAATCTTCATTGTCGTAGTCGTTAAAATGGTTTCCCGCGTCGCGGCGGTCGCGGCCCGTCCGCTTTCCTCCACGGTCAGAGCCTTTGCGGTTACGGTCGAAGCCCTTGCCGCTGCGGTCGAAACGCTCGTGTCCGCCACGGTTTGTGCCGCCACGGTCGAAGTCCTTGCGGTCACGGTCACCTCCACGGCGGTCGCGGTCAAACTTCTTTCCGTCGCGATTGTCACGCTTGCGGTCGCGTCCGCCGTTGCGCTCACGGCCCGACATACGGTCGTCACGGCCGTCGGAGATACGGCGGCGCTCACGTCCGAGAATGCTGTCGAGGTCGCGGTGGTGGAACTTGAACGAGCGGATGTCGCCTTCTTCGTTGTCATCACGGCTGTCATCGGCTGCCGTCATGCGCTTCTTGAACTCGCGCTCTTTCTTAAATTTCTTCTCGGCCATCTGCTTCTTCTCGTCCTCTGTCTTGACGATGCCTCCATCACCGCGGAAGTCTTTCAGCTTTCCGTCGAATATCTGATACTTCCGGAACTCACACTCCAGCGAGCCGTTGTAGACCGGAATCTTCAAAGAGGGCTTCAAACCAATTTGGTCGAAGCATTCCTCGCGATAGCTCAATATCCAGGCGTCGTTGTTGAGGAACTGATGCTTCAGACGCTCGCCAATCATGCGGTATGTCCCCAGCAGGTCAGGCGTGCTGATACGCTCACCGTAGGGCGGGTTGGTCACGATGATGCTCTTTTCCGCCGGCTGCGTGAAATCCTTGAAGTCGGCCTCCGTGACAGTGATGTCGGAGGTCAGACCGGCAGCCTTGACGTTCAGGCGAGCCGTGTTGACAGCCTTGATGTCGACGTCATAGCCGTATATTTTATGGTCGAACTCGCGCTCCTTGGAGTCGTCATTGTAGATGTTGTCGAACAAATCCTTATCGAAGTCGGCCCATTTCTCAAAGGCAAATTCCTTCCGGAACAGTCCCGGTGCCATGTTGCGGGCGATGAGCGCGGCCTCGATGAGCAGCGTTCCCGAGCCGCACATGGGGTCGATGAAGTCTGTTTCGCCGTGCCAGCCCGTCATGAGAATCATACCGGCGGCCAGAACCTCGTTCAGCGGAGCCTCAACGCTCTCCTGACGATAGCCGCGACGGTGGAGACTCTCACCGCTTGAGTCCAGCGACAAAGTGCACTGGTCCTCGGCGATGTGCATATTGAGCCGTATGTCGGGGTTGGCCACGCTGATGTTCGGACGCTTGCCCGTCTTCTCGCGGAACTGGTCGACAATGGCGTCCTTGACCTTATAGGAGACAAACTTGGAGTGGCGGAACTCCTCGGAGAACACGACCGAGTCGACGGCGAACGTCTTTTCAAGCCCGACATACTGCGTCCAGTCTATCTTCTTCACCTCCTCATAGACATCGTCGGCCGACTTTGCCTTGAAGTGAGCAATGGGTTTGAGGATTCTGATGGCCGTATGCAACTGAAAATTCGCACGATACATCATCTCCTTGTCACCCGTGAAAGACACCATCCGGCGTCCAATCTGCACATTGTCCGCACCCAGTTCTGTCAATTCCTTCGCCAGCACGGGTTCCAGCCCCATGAACGTTTTGGCGATAAGTTCAAATTCTTGTTCCATTTGTTTTGTTGAGATTGGCCATCCGCAGTCCTTCCCCGCCATCACCGCCGCCTATATATAATTAATGTGTAGCGGCCATATTCCTCCGGTTGCCGGTCCTTCCGTTACCGTGGCTATACGTGCGGGGGCGACGAACGGCTGTTCGTTCTATTCTTTTTTATACTTTTTTGTTTCCGGTTCCATGTCCTCCGTGACCCATATATTGGCTCCGACGACGGAGTCGTGACCGATGGTTATGCGCCCGAGGATAGTTGCGTTTGAATAGACAATGACGCCGTCCTCCAGGATGGGATGGCGGTCGATGCCCTTGATGGGGTTGCCGGCGTCATCGAGCGGGAAGCTCTTCGCACCGAGCGTGACGCCCTGATAGAGCTTGACATGATTGCCGATGATACACGTTGCCCCGATGACCACACCCGTGCCGTGGTCGATGGTGAAATGATGGCCGATGCGCGCTCCCGGATGGATGTCTATGCCGGTCTCCGAATGGGCCATTTCAGTCATCATCCGCGGTATGAGCGGCACCCCGAGCACAAACAGTTCGTGAGCCAGACGGTAGTTGACCAGCGCCCGGATGACGGGATAGCACGAGATTATCTCGCCGTAGCTCGTCGCCGCTGGGTCTCCGCAATAGGCGGCCTCCACGTCCGTGGCCAGCGTGCGGCGTATCTGCGGCAGACGGCCGACCAGCTGTGTGGCTATGTCCGTCGCCCGTCCGCGGCAGCCTTCGCCACAACCGTCACTGCCGCCCGTGCACGAAAAGCACAGACCGGCCATAACCTGCTCCGACAGCAGATTGTGGAACCGTTCGACGTTGACACCAATATGATAACGGATTGTGCTCATATTGACAGACGACCGGCCGAAATATCCGGGGAAAAGAATGCCGCGGGCCAATTCGATTATTTCTTCCAGCGCCCTTGCCGAGGGCAACGGATTGCCGTCGCGATGCTGATGGAACAGTCCCTTCAGAGATTCCGCGGCCGACAGCTCGTCCACTGTCTTGGCCAGTATATGAGTGAAATCAAGATTACTCATCTGTCGTTGTGTCAATATTTTGCGTTTGCAAAGATAGCACAAACCGCCCAAACGGCAAAGGATAATGCCGATTTTTTGCGTTGGAAGAGGAATGGAGGGGGAAAATGCAGAGTCAATCGGCAAGTGAGACATTACAAAATAGTTAAGAAGAAAGGCCTTTATAATTTGGCATAAGATGACATTTGTTCATAACCGCAGTATTTTTGTTTGGAAATCACGCGTTTTTTATTATTATTTCAATCATCCTTTCAATAATCCGTCCATCCCCAACAACACATATCCTCTGTCCACCAAAGCCCGAGAAGTCTGTATGTAATCCTTTTTCCGAATTTAACCGCCACGAGAGCAGGGACTTTTAAAAAAAATGCGGAGGCGGGCGCAAATTCTTAAATCTCGCGCGTATCAAATTTCAGGGGTCTTCGCAGCGATTATTTTACATATTTTTTTCAAGTTGCTCATATACAGCAACTTACAAACAGCAGCGATTCCGTCGTTTTCCGAGACAGGCGCGACGGCCATGCCGTAAGGGCCTCCCGGGCTTGCAACGGGGCCCTTATTGCATTGCAACGAGGGCCCCGTTGCACGACGAGAGCGGCCCCGCCGCAACCTCGGGAGGGCCTTACGGCAAGAAAACGGTGGCTTTTCGGCCTGTTTTCAGACATTGAAAAACACGCGGAATCTCTGTTCTGGAAAAGCCGTAAGGGCCTCCCGGCGTCCACCAGCCCGCTTTTTGCGTCATGAAGCAGACGGAAAAACGCTCTAAAATACGGGAAATGGCCGGAAAATGACGCTGAAACGAGCTAAAAGGGGAAGAATGGCGAGGAGGATTTTGTAAATATATAAGTCAAGTAAGAGAATTGGTTCAAGTCATGTTTCGAAACAAAACATAGAAGGGAGGTTACAAAACAACGGAGCAGGGACGTGTCTTTGGTACGTTGACGCAATCGATTGATATTCAAAAAACATAGCAAAACAATGTCACTGCAAGTCGGATGATTTATATGATTTGCAACACCCGGCCAAACCAACGCAACGCTTATATTGACTCATTGAGACGCCACAGTGTGACGTCTCTACTTTTCTTTTGCACAAACTGATTGAAAGTTCATCTGCCGGAAGCCTGTGATTTATAAACATACGTTACATTCCACCGCTGGATTATTAAACTATCTTATCACCGACAGACTGTTACCTTAATTTAACGCCGCGGTAACATTTTTGTAACATCGTTCCAATATCTTTGCCACACTTAAACTACGCTGCATCACGACCGCGACGGAAGCGCTACGGAGTGGATATCGCAGGAGGATATGGTGATTTGATATACATTATAATAATAGGATAAACATTCAGTCAATGGAAACAGTTTACTTAGCAATTGTGGTCTTTCTGCTTGTTCTGGCAGTCTTCGGCCTCTTTGTCGGCGTGAGCAACGACGCCGTCAACTTCCTCAATTCTGCCATTGGAGCGCGTGCCGCCGGATTCAAAACCGTGCTCATCTTTGCCTCCGCCGGAGTTCTGATCGGTGCGATGATGAGTGCCGGAATGATGGACTTGGCGCGCCACGGCATCATGCGGCCGGACAACTATTCGTTTCACGAGGTGATGACGATCTTTCTGGCCGTGATGGTGACAAACGTGATTGTGCTCGACATGTTCAACACGCTCGGTCTCCCGACCTCCTCGACCGTCTCGCTCGTCTTCGGACTGCTCGGCGGAACCTTCGCAATGGCCGTCCTTAAGATGAGCGGTGACCCGTCGCTGTCGCTCGACATGCTCCTCAACAGTGACAAAGCCCTCAGTGTCATCATCGCCATCTTCGTCAGCGTGGCCATCGCCTTCGTCTGCGGAGTCGTCGTCCAATGGGTAGCGCGCATCGTCTTCACCTTCGGATATAAGCGCCATCTGCGCTATACGATAGCCATATTCGGCGGAATGGCCTTCACGCTGCTGGCCTACTTCATCTTCATAAAAGGTCTGTCCGACTCGCCATTCATATCAGACGACCAGCGTCTGTGGATAACTGACCACACGCCGGAACTGCTTTTCGCCTGCTTTGTCGGTTCAGCCATTGTCGCCGAGGTGCTCCATCTGCTGTGCATCGACGTCTTCCGAGTCGTCGTCCTCATGGGTACGTTCGCACTGGCTATGGCCTTTGCCGGCAACGACCTTGTCAACTTTATCGGCGTACCAATGGCCGGCCTCGACTCCTACACGACATACGCGGCCTCAGGTGTGCCGGCCGACGACTTCATGATGCACTCGCTGATGACCAGTGCCAACACGCCGCTGCCCTATCTCATGGCTGCCGGCATAGTGATGATTGTCGCAATGGCCACCTCCAGCAAGGCGCAGAATGTCATTAAGACCAGTGTCGACCTGTCACGTCAGGACGAGGGCGACGAGATGTTCGGCTCGTCACGCGCTGCCCGCAGCATCGTCCGCTCCGTGCAGAGTGTGGTCACGACCGTCGGGGCAGCCGTTCCTCCACGGGCCGCAGCTTGGATAGACTCGCGTTTCAGCAAGAGTGACGTCGTCCTGCCGCGCGGAGCGGCCTTCGACATGGTGCGTGCGGCCATCAACCTCGTGCTTGCCGCAGCCCTCATCGTCATAGGAACAAACCTCCGGTTGCCGCTCTCCACGACCTACGTGACCTTTATGGTCGCAATGGGTTCAAGCCTCGCCGACCGTGCCTGGGGCCGCGAGAGTGCCGTGTTCCGCGTGACAGGTGTGCTCTCCGTCATCGGCGGCTGGTTCATAACGGCCGGAGCGGCCTTCGCCGCATGCGGCATCGTCTGCGCCGTCATGCACTTCGGCGGTATCGTCGCAATGGTCTTCTTCATCGGTCTGGTCGTCTTCATGCTCGTGCGCAGCAACCGCAGCTACAAGGATAAGGCCGCTGAGGAGAAGGAGGCGAGCCAGTTTGAACTGATGATGCAGTCGGCCGACCCGCGCATGGTGTGGGACATGCTGCAGAAGCATGTGTCCCGCACGCAGTCGTTCGTATGCCGCTTTGCCGCGACACAGTTTGACAACGTCCTCGACGGACTCGTCAACGAACGCCTGAACCTGCTTTCCCACACCCGGAAAGAGCTCGACGCCGAACAGGAGATGCTCTCGAAATACCGCCGTAAGGAAATGCTCGCCCTGCGCCGCGTGCCGGACGAAGTGACTCTGGAGCGCAACACGTGGTATCACATGGGAGCCGACAGCGACCGCCAGTTCATCTACTGTCTGAGAAGAATGCTCGACCCGATACGCGAACACGTAGACAACAACTTCCGTCCGCTGCCCGAGGAGTGTCAGGAAGAGCTGATACAGCTGCGCCGCCGTGTCTCCGAACTGATGTCACGCTCCGAGTCCATGCTCTCCACCGGGCGCTTCGACGACTACAAGGACATTCTCGCCGACGCAGGACGGCTCAAGGACGAGCTGAGCGCCATGCGCAAACGCCACTACAACCGAATGCAAAGTGACAGCGGAACAGGCGGTCTGAAGGTCGCGCTGCTGTATCTGAACATTCTTCAGGAGACCCGCGAGTTTGTCAGCATCATGCGCCACCAGCTGCGCGCCGGTGCCCGGTTCTACGGGAAAGCTCAGTCAGACGCTGCCAATGGGGAGAAAGCTGCAAGATGACGGAACGGCGGTTACGGTCAGAACGGCTTCTGAATGGATAAGAAGCGGCAACGTCCGTTCATGAAATAAAACGCAAAGCACGCAAAGACGCAAAGGCTTTATTCTTTCCTTTGCGACTTTGCGTGCTTTGCGTTTAAAGCATATGTCATTCGACGACGATTCCCTTGACGCTGCTGCCGTAGCCCAACCAATAGCCCAGCCCGCCGGTGATGTTCGACCGGATGTTGTCCGTCACGGGGAAAAACGGATTGCGCGACAGCGACGTCATGTCCTCGAAATCACGCCAAAACTCATATCCCGTCCTGTCCATGCGGCACACCTTGACAACGACCTCGTCACCCGTGGTGAAATAAGGGATATAGTCTTTCTCCAGATTGATGCGCCCCTGATTGACGGCCATCTTCCCGTCTGAGGGCAGCATGGTCGTCGTCATGAGCCCGAGATAGGACGACATGTAGCCGTAAGGATGGCCCATGACGTGGACAAACACCTTATAGAACGACGTTTCCTGCCCCCGGTCCGTGATGTAGCAGTAGAGCTGGCGCAGCGTGTCGGCCTGAGCGACCCGCTCACAGACAAGCGAGTCTATCCCGACCGGCTCCGGAACGGTCGCCGAAGCCTCGGCGTGGCTTCCGTCGGAAGTGTCGACGGTGAGCCGGTAGGTACGTCCCGGTTCGCCGCGCATGTCCGTCGTGGTGTATATGTAAGGTGGGAAATATTCACGGTCATACCTCCCTATCATCGTCACCTCGCGCTCGCCGTCGCTCAGCCGTACCCTCGCCCATCGCTCGATGTAGCGCTCCAGACTGTCAAGAGACTGATATTCTTCGCTGAGGACAATGCTGTGGGTTATCATGACGACGGGAAAACGTCCGTTCTCAATCCACCCTTCGACGACAACGGCACTCCCGGGCAGCGGCTCCTCGTCCTCGCCGCACGAAACACAGAGCAAGGAAAGCACGGGCGGAATCATCATTATAAACTTGCGTATATATCCTTTCATTCAGAAACTGTAATAGTAGTTGACCGACGGCATGATATTGAGGATGAAGCTGAAGGACTTGTTGGCAAACTTGTCATCACGTATCTTCAGCCTTCGGAACAGTTCGTTGTGGTGCATGGTGGCGTTATAGACAGACACGTTGATGCCGCTCCGCCGATGGCCGCGCACGCGGAAGTCATAGCTGGCGGAAAGGTCGAGGCGCGCGTACGTACCGATGCGCCGTCCGTTGTGCTCCCCGAACTCCGTTATGATGTTGTTGTTGATGAGATAGAAGCGTTCCGGCGCCGTGTAGGGGGTGCCAGACGCGGCCACCATCGTGGCCCCGAAGCTCCACCGCCGCGACAGGCGGAAGGTCGTCACGGCGTTCAGCTCATGGATGCGCTCATGCGACGCGGGATACTTTCCCGTGTATTTCGTGCCCGGAAGGCGCCGCCACGCCCTGCCGACGGAATAGCTCAGCCAGCCCGTGAGACGGCCCTTGCGCTTCTCCAGCATGAGACTCGCTCCGTAGTTCGTGCCCCGCCCGTGGAGAAGGACGCTCCGGAGGTCATATTCAGAGAAGAGAAAGTCAAAGACATTGCCGTCATACTCCAGCTGATGGCGCAGCCACTTGTGGTAGACCTCGGCCGAGAGGCGCCACATCCGGCCGCGGGAAAAGGTCTCGAAGAGCAGTGATAGATTGTAGGAATACTGCGGGCGGCGGCCCTCACCGGCCGGAATCCAGAACTCGGTGGGCAGTCCGATTTCGGAGAAACCGGTCTTGAAGAGATTCTGATGCCTGACGGCGGCGGCAAAGGTGAGCGACGACGAGCGCAGCACGCGGAGCGTGGCGGAGACGGAGGGGTCGGCGCTGAAAAACGTGCGGGCACCGGACGAAGGGCCGTCACCGCCGCACGAGAACATGCCGAGGCGCACACCCGGCGTCACCTCCA
>ERZ780208.2193-NODE-2193-length-14117-cov-3.641374_pt1 | contig 14117 bp, 9 predicted proteins | sample MGYA00511167_ERZ780208 | MGnify/ENA primary metagenome ERZ780208 (study PRJEB29588, sample SAMEA2159202) | human gut metagenome | biome: human gut; feature: human-associated habitat; material: faeces | place: Denmark | collected 2008/2010 ... | reverse complement strand
CTTCCGGCAATGGTTTTGGCGGGCGTCCAAATCGAACTCCCCTTGCTTTTGCAACAGCAATCCCCTCAGCCTGACGTTGTTTAATCGTTGCTCTTTCATTTTCTGCCACAAAAGAAAGTATCTGTAAAACAACATCACTTAAAAAGGTGCCTATTAAGTCCTTTCCTCTTCTGGTGTCTAACAATGGCATATCCAATACCACAATATCTATTTTTTTCTCTTTCGTCAGAATCCTCCACTGATCAAGAATCTCTTCGTAATTTCTTCCCAACCTGTCAATACTTTTTATGTATAATAAATCATCCTGCCTCATTTTTTTTAACATACTCTGATACATCGGTCGTTCAAAATTTTTTCCAGATAATTTATCCATATAAATATTCTTATCTGGAATATTCAGCTCCTGCATGGCGACTAATTGCCTCCCCTCATTTTGTTCTTTTGTACTAACACGTACATAACCATATACATTTATCACTTGCTCATTCCCTCTTTCTTTTTTATTACTCGATGTATCATATTCCCCTTTCCTTCGGCAATCCATGGTTCTTCAATCTCCAAAAAACAGTAAAAGAAAACCTTACTGATCTTCTTTTCTTATTTTGAAAATCAGTAAGGTTATAATATACTATAAAATATAAAATTACAGCGCACAGTAACGCGTCAGGGCAGATCACCTGCAATAGGTCTCTGTCACGTCCTTCATATGTGCTGCCAGTGCATCCGTCAGCTGTCCGTCCGTCAGGCGCCATTTCCAGTTGTCTCCAAGGGTGGACGGGAAGTTCATGCGGGCTTCTCGTCCGAGTCCGAGCCAATCCTGCATCGGGATCACTGCGGTTCCTGCGGTTGAGGACATCGCTGTTGCGATCATCGCTTCCACCACATCTTTACCGCTTTTTACCCGCAGGTACTCACGAATGTATTTCTGCACCTTGCGGTTGTTTTCTTCGTACCAGCCGCGGGTCGTCTGGTTGTCATGGGTTCCGGTGTAAACAATACAGTTCTTATCATAATTGTGCGGCAGGTATTCGCTGTCGTAGCTGTCAAATGCGAACTGCAATACCTTCATACCCGGATATCCGCATTTTTTGATCATTTTGCGGACAGGAGGTGTAATCACACCCAGATCCTCTGCGATCATCTCTTTTTTGCCCAGCTTCATCTTCATCGCTGCAAACAGCTCGAAGTCAGGTCCCTTTTCCCAGTGACCATTGACTGCAGTTTCGTCTCCGTAAGGAATCGAGAAATATGCCTCGAAGCCACGGAAATGATCTACGCGGACGATATCGTAGAGACGATAGCTGTAACCGATTCTTAAGATCCACCAGTCATAGCCGGTCTTTTTGTGATATTCCCAGTCATAAAGAGGATTGCCCCACAGCTGACCGGTGGCAGAAAAGGCATCCGGCGGAACCCCTGCAACTGCTTTGGGCACACAGCCCTCAGAAAGCTGGAACAGCTCCGGATGAGACCAGGTATCTGCACTGTCAAGTGCAACGTAAATCGGGATATCTCCGATAATAGAGATCCCTTTTCCATTGGCATAGGCCTTGAGTGCCTGCCACTGTTTTGCAAATAAATACTGTAAAAACTGCCAGAAGCAGATTTCATCGGACAACTCATGTCTGCAGCGTCTGATTGCTTCAGGCTCCCGCAGCTTTAAAGGTGCGTCCCATTCCAGGAAGCTTGCGCCGCCCTGACTGTCCTTGATCGCCATAAACAACGCATAATCAGAAAGCCACCAGTCATTTTCCTCACAGAATGCAATAAATTCAGCATTCTCTGCGATATGGCTGTTGTGGTATGCCTTGCGCAGCAGGGGAAAACGTCCCTGATACATTTTTTCATAATCCACATAGGACTTGCTGCCGCCCCAGTCTGTATTCTCACATTCTTCTTCTGTCAGCCATCCATTTTCGATCAGCTCTTCGAGATCGATCAGGTAGGGATTGCCAGCAAAGGTAGAAAATGCCTGATAGGGGGAATCCCCATATCCGGTGGGTCCCAAGGGCAGGATCTGCCACAGCTTCTGTCCCGCTTCCTTCAGAAAATCCACAAAAGCATAGGCTTCTTTGGAAAAGGTTCCGATGCCGAATCGGGATGGCAGGCTGGTAACAGGTAATAAAACACCGCTTCTTCTCATTCTTTTTTCCTCTCATCCTTTGAACGATATGTTTTGTCACGCCATGCAGGGCGAAAGATCAGACCCCCCGTGCAAGCACAGTCGGTCTTCTGACTTTTCGCCCTTTTCATCATTTGAAATCTCCGATCTCTCATGTCTGACAGGTCAAGAGGTCTTTCCCCCACCCAGGAGCAGGCTCCTGGGTGCTTAGACCTTTTTCCCCGGGTATCCTTATTTTAATTTCCAAATATCGCGGTTGTATTCTGCGATGGTACGATCGGAAGAGAAGAATCCGGCTTTGGCGATATTTACCACCATCATGCGTTTCCACTTTTCCTGATCCTCGTAGTCTGCAAACATACGGTCTTTGGTTGTAATATAGTCTTCCAGATCCAGCAGGGTCATGAACCAGTCCTTATTCAGCAGCTCGTTGTAGAGGCGCTCCAGATTCTCCTTATGACCAACTGCCAGCGCCTGATCGCTTACGATGAAGTCCACTGCTGCTTTGATCACAGGGCTCTTCTCATAGAAGCTTCTGGACACGTAGTCTGCCTTTGCATAGTGATCGATAACCTGCTCGCTGTTTTCGCCGAAGATATAGATGTTGTCCTCACCAACAAGGTCGTGGATTTCAACGTTTGCACCGTCAGCTGTGCCCAGTGTCACCGCACCGTTTAACATCATCTTCATGTTGCCGGTACCGGATGCTTCCTTGGAAGCCAGAGAGATCTGCTCGGAAATATCGCAGGCAGGGATCAGCTTCTCTGCATAGCTTACGTTATAGTTTTCTACCATAACAACCTTCATGTAGTCCTTTACATCCGGATCGTTATTGATGATCTGCTGCAGGACTAAGAGCAGATGGATGATATCCCGTGCAATGACATAAGCCGGAGCTGCCTTCGCGCCGAAAATAAAGGTCAGCGGACGGGCAGGCTTTTTACCGCCTTTGATCTCCAGGTATTTGTGGATGATATACAGTGCGTTCATCTGCTGTCTCTTGTACTCATGCAGACGCTTGATCTGAATATCGAAAATGGAATCGGGATTTAATTCCTCGCCTTCGTGCTCTTTGATATGAGCAACAAGTGCTTCTTTCTTCTCTCTTTTGATCTTTACCAGATCGTTTAAGAATTCCTCGTCATCCTTAAATGCAAGCAGCTTTTCCAGCTCCATCGCATCCTTCTGATAGCCGGTTCCGATCTTTTCGGTAATCAGGGCAGCCAGCTCACGGTTGCAGGAAAGCAGCCATCTGCGGAAGGTAATGCCGTTTGTCTTATTATTGAACTTTTCAGGATAAATCTCATAAAATGCATGCAGCTCGGTATCCTTTAAGATCTCGGTGTGGATCGCAGCAACGCCGTTTACGGAGAAGCCGTAGTGGATATCCATGTGAGCCATGTGCACGCGGTTCTGATCGTCGATGATCTGTACCTTCGGATCGCTGTATTTTGCAGCAACACGGGCGGACAGCTCCTTGATGATCGGAACGAGCTGAGGAACCACCTTTTCCAGATAGGACAGCGGCCATTTTTCCAGAGCCTCTGCCAGAATGGTGTGGTTGGTGTATGCGCAGGTCTTGCTGACAACCTCGATTGCCTCATCCATTGTAAACGCTTTATCGTTTACCAGGATACGGATCAGCTCCGGAATAATCATGGACGGATGGGTATCGTTGATCTGGATGACTGCATAATCGTACATCTTTCTCAGATCGTACTGCTTTTCCTTCATCTCCATCAGGATCAGCTGTGCAGCGTTGCTGACCATGAAATACTGCTGATAAATACGAAGCAGGTTGCCGGCTTCATCGGAATCATCGGGATATAAGAACAGGGTCAGGTTCTTTTCGATGGCTTCCTTATCAAATGTGATACCTTCTTTTACGATGCTTTCATCTACGCTCTCGATGTCGAACAGGCGCAGCTTATTGACACCATTGTTGTAGCCGACTACGTCAATATCATACAGACGGGAGGTTACCTTTCTGTCACCGAAAAAGACATCAAAGGAAACATCGGTTTTATTCAGCCAGGAATCCTTCTCGATCCAGTCGTTCTTTTCTGCGGTCTGAAGGCGATCCTTAAATACCTGCTTGAACAGACCGAAGTGATAGTTTAAGCCGATGCCTTCGCCGGGAAGACCCAGGGTTGCAATGGAATCCATAAAGCAGGCAGCCAGACGTCCCAGACCACCGTTACCAAGAGACGGTTCCGGCTCGATCTCTTCGATTCTGGACAACTCCTTGCCCTTGCTCTTTAATACACTTTCTACTTTTTCATAGATTCCCAGATTGATCAGATTGTTGGACAAAAGCTTGCCGATCAGGAACTCGGCAGAAATATAGTAGATTTTCTTGTCACCGTCGTTGGGTACGGTTGCCTCTTCCAGTCCCTTTACCAGATACAGCAGTGCAACATAAACCTGCTCATCGCTTGCATCCTCCAGCTTTTTGCCGAAGAGCTTCTCAGACAGAGCTTCCAGCTCCCTGTCAATTCTCTGTTCCAGAATTTCTCTCCGGATCGTTTCTTCCTGTCTCATTCTTTCCTCCGTTTCTGCCGCCTGGCGGCAACTTTTGATTCATGACAATAGAATGCTCGCAGAGCGTGCATTCTATTGTTTACTCTACAATGTCCTGGTAGCGCATCCGCACCAGTTCATATCCTAGCACTACGTTTCTTCCCTCTTCCAGATGCAGCAGGCGGTCAACCTCTTCCACCGCAGCAGCCGACACGCCATAAAAATCCTGACGCACCGTATTCATCTGCTTGCCCGCATAGCTCATGAGCGGGATTCCGTCAAAGCCGCAAACCGGATGGAACACATCCAGCTCCATCAATGCCCGCATCGCGCCGATGGCCATCAGATCCGATGCACAAACAAACACATCCATTCTGTCTGCATAAGAGAAGGTCAGCTCCCTCGCTTTTTTCTCACTGAAATCTCCGTATTCGATGGTCAGCTCCAGCGCAAGCTCCTCTGCCAGCTTCTTCATCCCTGCAATCCGTTCTCCGGTTACAAAGGACTTTTTATCCCCTGCGATATAAAGGACCTTTGTACAGCTTTCATTGCCGAGGATCGTCTTTTTTGCGATTTCGTACTGGGCATTTTTCTGGTCAATCCAGACCGAAGACGTATTCCTGTCATGATAGGGTGCGTCAACCAGCACGATTTTAAACGCACCAGACGCAATCAGCTCTCTTAGAAATTCATCTTCCTCATTCATCCCATATGCGATAATTCCTTCGACGCTCTGAGCTTTTAAATAGCTGGTCAGCTCATCCAGTCCCATATCCGCTACCATGGAAAAAAACAGCGTCACCACATCAAGCTTTAATTCCTTTGCCCGGTGGATCGCGCCGGAAAGATACTGCAGGTTGATCTCATCCACGCAGCCAACTGTTTCCTCCAGCTTTAACAACAGGGCAACCCGCCCAAACTGTTTGGAGGAAAGTGCTGCTGCAACCGCATTGGGCGTATAGTTCAACGCTTCGATCGCCGCATTTACCTTGTCTTTCGTGCTTTCACTGACGCCTTCATAGCCGTTTAGCACCTTCGACACCGTGGAGATCGCCACGCCTGCCTGTCTCGCCACATCTTTTATGGATGCCAAGCTTTCTCCTCCTCCCTGTTGGAAAACGTTTTCTAAATACACCCCTATCATAGATCAGAAAACGTTTTCCGTCAATATCAATATTTTAAGAATCATGTCAATTTTTTGTAAAAAAAGGCGGCAGGAGCTTTCGCTCCTGCACTCCTCGAGCGGGCATGTCCGTGTTGTATCTTCCTCCTTGTTCTCTTTTCATGCATCCTTATGCCTTATGGAACAGTCCGCCGTATGCCTGGCTGTAAGCTGCGACAAGTTCTTTTGCAAGAGAGTAGGAATTGATCAGCGGATGCAGCATCAGCGCCTGGACCGCTTTTTCCTCGGACTGTTCCTGTACCGCCTCTACGGTTTCCTTTTCGTACATCTTAATCAGACGCATCAGCAGATAGCAGTGCTCCGGAACTTCCTCCACCCTCACCGGATGAATCCCGGTTTCATCCACATGACAGGTAACTTCCACCACATCACGATCCTCAAGGCCGGGGATGCTTCCCTGATTTTCCACGGAAAGCACCAGATCGCGTCCGTCCTTGCTCTGCAGCCCCTCGATGCAGTCAAGCATAACGCCTGCATATCCCATGCCATCAGGCACTTCCAGCTGCCCTTTTTCCAGAAGCGGGCGCTTTGCAAGACCGGATTCGATACTCATGTAGGAATTCTCACGAACCTGCATATAGTACAGGAAAATCTGCAGTGCGCCTTCGGGATCGGCGTCCATATCCATCGCCTTTAACTCTTCCATCATCTGCTTGTTGACCTGCTCGATCGTCTGACCTCTGGTCGCGCCGGATTTTAAGATATTGGCGAGCGCTTTTTCCCGATGATAATAGTAGTAGAGATATTCATTCGGCAAAAATCCGATCATCCGCAGCAGATCGGGATCGAACATGGAAAATTCCTGAATGCTCTTTAAAAATGCGTCGTCCGCAAGGAGCCTGGGCAGAATCTCCTCATCCTTGATCTTCACGCTGCGAATCCAGGAAAGATGATTTAATCCGAAGAATTCCACATACAGGTCTTTTTCATCCACGCCGAGCTTTGCTGCCATACGGAATTTTGTGCTGCTGGGCGCATCGCAGATGCCGATCACCTTTTCATAGCCTGCGCTCTTTAACGCCTGTGTCACCAGACCGGACGGGTTCGTGAAATTGAAAATCCATGCGTTCGGTGCAATTACATTAATCAGCCTGCAGTACTCCAGCAAAATCGGAATCGTGCGCACTGCCATCGAAAATCCACCGACACCGGTCGTTTCCTGTCCGATTACGCCTGCGTTTAATGCGATTGTTTCATCCATAACACGGGAATGGTCGCCGCCGACGCGCAGCGTTGTTACCACATAATCCGCGTCCTGCAATACCTTACGCACATCCGCAGATTCCGTTACAATCAGATCCTTGTGATTTCTGTTTACCACATGGCGGCATAGCTTTGTGATGATCTGCTGTTTCTCCTGATTGATGTCATAGAGCGCTACCTCGTCAATATGAAGTGCCTTGTATCTTGCCAGCAGGCCGTTGATAAAAATGACGGTTCTGACGCCTGCTCCCCCGATGACTGCAATTTTCATTTTGTTTCCTCCACTTTCTTTTTTCCCATAAATTCCTTCAGTCCCTCTTTGTCCGGAAATCCGGTGTTGCCGCCGTACGCTGTCACGTTTAACGCGCCGCAGGCATTGCCGCAGGCCAGACATTCTTCCAGACCTTTTCCGGTCAGAAATCCGTATACGAAGCCCGCATTAAACGAATCCCCTGCGCCAGTCGTATCCACAGCCTTTACCCGGTACGCCGGGAGAAAGACCTCTTTTCCGTTTTCGATTGCAAGAGAACCGCTGCTGCCGAGCTTGATGACCACCCTGTCGCAATCCTTCGCAAACTCCCGTGCCGCTTCCTGTGCGGTCTTCGTCCTGCCATAGTGAATCGCTTCTGTCTCGTTCATGAACAGCACGTCGATATACGGAAACAGCTCCTTGATCTGAGGATTCCATTCCCCGGTTGGATCCCAGCCCAGATCGAACGAGACAGTCGCTTCTGTCTCTGCTTTGACGCGTTTTAATAAAGAAAGATACGCCGCGTGGTTTTTGCTTCCCTCGTAGCCTGTCATATGGATATGCGAAGCGTTTTTCACGCCCTCGATATCCACCTTGTCGATGGAAATTCCCGCGTTCGTGCCGCGATACGTCAGAAACGACCGATCCTTTTCATTGGTAAAACTGATCGAAATACCAGTTTTCTCCGTCCTGCTCGTCCCCAGCAGACTGTCGTCGATATTTTTTGCGGCAAATTCTTTGCGGATCAACTCCCCGTAGCAATCGTCCCCGACCTCTCCCTGAAATACCGGATGCAGACCGAGCTTTCCAATGCCAAGCGCAAACAGCGCCGCGCCGCCGCCTACATAGGTATCCATAACCGGCACTTCATCCTCCTGCCCGGGCTTTGGCAGACTGGAAACGCCCGGAACAACAAGGTCTATATTTACATCGCCGTAAACATAGACGTCCCATTTTTTCCCTTCATAGTCCCCTCCATCTCTATTTTTCATTCTTTTTCAGCATACCATAAAGCACCGGGAAAACCAAAAGCATCTCAGGGCAGACAATCCCTTGACTTTTCCAAAAATTCTCTATACGCTAAGGAAAAGAGATCAGAGTTCCATTGTATTGAAATGGGCTATCGAAGCATTTACAGGGAGGTTTTATAAAAAAGAATATGGTACAGAATCCTTATCAGAACGCGCTTTTGCCGGCTCCGGTCGGCGGCGGTTATTCCGACCCGGACTACTGGATCTGGTGCGGCTCCGTCGTACAGGGGGAAGACGGAGCCTATCACATGTTTGCGTCCCGTTGGCCGAAAGATCTCGGCTTTGGTGCAAACTGGCTGTTTAACTGCGAAATCGTCCGGGCTTCCAGCAAAAATCCGGAAGGTCCCTATACCTTTCAGGAGGTCGTGCTCGGACGCCGGGGACGCACTTTTTTTGACGGCATGAACGTGCACAATCCGTACATCCGCAAATGGAACCATACCTACTACCTTTATTATATGGGAACGACCTTCGGCGGTCCGATTCCCGGTCCCGGTGACGAGGTGGACAGCTCGCGTTTTACCGAGGTCTGGAACCGCAAACGAATCGGTCTTGCAACCGCACCGTCTGTTTTTGGTCCATGGACGCGATGCGATGAGCCGCTGATTTCTCCCAGAGACTGCTCCCACTGGGATTGCACTGCAACGACCAATCCTGCCGTCGCAATCCAGCCCGACGGCACGACTTACATGCTCTACAAATCGCGTTCCTTCGCAGACGGTCCGTTAAAAATCGGTGTTGCAAAAGCGCCCCGCCCGGATGGTCCGTTTGAACGGATTTTGGACGACCCGATCTTTAATTTCGAGGACCCGAACATCCATCTGGAAGATCCGTACCTGTGGTACGAGGACGGAAAATTCCGCCTGCTGATCAAAGACGACTTCAAAAACGGAGGTCCCGGCATCAGCGGCATCTGGGGTGCAGGCCTATACGCTGAAAGCGCCGACTGCATTCACTGGGAATTCGCCGAAAATCCTGTCGTTTACTCCCGCCACGTTACCTGGTCCGATGGCAGACAGACCGATCAGGCAAACTGCGAACGCCCTTACTTTTTGCTTGATGAAAATAACCATCCCACGCATCTGTTTCTGGCAACCGGGGAAGGTCCTGCACCCTACCAGTTTTCCAGAACCTGGAACATGGTGATTCCGCTGCGCTAAGCGCCGAGCTGACACGCTTCCGCATCTGTCTTGGAAGCGTCTGACTGCAACTATACATTTTGGAGAGGAACGTATGACAACCGATCAGAATTATCAACAAATTTACCGCGTCGGCGGCATGCTGGACGCAGGCTTTGTAGGACAGATCACCTACACCATCAGTCTCGATCAGGTCTATGACGAGCTGGACATTCATTTTAGCTTTGACAAGCGGCTCTACAGTGAAAGCGACGTTACGCCTGAGCTCATTGACAGACTTCAGACGCTCTGCACTGCAAAATATGATGCCCCGACCTATCCCGTCGAGGAGTTCAGGCAGACCATTCTGCACGAAATGAAAACAGAAATTCACACAATGGCGGAATTAAACGACAATTTCATCGGTTGCATCCACCGCCAGCTGACGGACCGCCACATGTTATACACAAAAGAATTCACAAGCGACGGCTGTCTGGCACAGGACACCTTTTCCGGCGTTTTAAAAGTGACCGTCCTTGTTTTCAACGTGCTGCTGGACAACACGCAGTACACGCTGACCGTTTCCGGACATCCGGTCGGACAGGGTGTAATCGCACCGAACTTTAATCTAATGGATACGGTAAAGACTGCAGCGGGAAATGCGGGGGCTTCGAATGCTGCCGGGAGCGCTGACAACTCGTGCGAAGCTGAGAGTGCTCCTGCCTCCGCTGTTGCCACGGCTGGCAGTTCGGGCGTCTCCGGCGCTGGCTCTGCTGCCACGGCTGGCGATTCGAGCACCACTGGCAGTTCTTCTGCTGGTAATACCGTCACTGCATCCACCCGCTTCAAACGCCTTGAGCTGCACAACCACACGGTCGAATCCGACGGCAGCTTAACCTGTCAGGAGCTGACGGAATATCTGGCAGCCGACCATGTCGATGCGTTCGCCATCACCGACCACAACACCACCTCCGGTCAGAAAAAGATCGAACAGCTGCTGGAAGAAAAGCATTATCCGATCAGCCTGATCCGCGGCATGGAATATACGACTTATTTCGGGCATATCCTCTGCTTAAACCTCTCAAAATATGTTCCCTGGAACTCGATCGACCAGCACCGTCCCGAGCTGTTGTTCGAAGCTGCCCGCGAAAAAGGCGCGCTCGTCGGCATCGCGCATCCGTTTTCCTATGGCGATCCTTTTGCCCGCGGCTGCCGCTTTGAAATGACCATCTCGGACTACTCAAAGGTTGACTTTATCGAGATTTTCAACAATCCGGAACCGCTCCACGAAGTAAACGAACGCGGCACGAATCTCTGGATGTCCCTGATTTTTTCAGGCTATCAAATCACCGCGACCAGCGGCATGGACTTACACAACCGTGCGAAGCTGGCAGGCTGCTATGCAACCTACATCGAAGGCAAAAACGGCGGCAACATCGCTTCCGAGCTCGATACCGCCATTCACACGCACCGCACCTGGGTTTCCAAAGGCGCTCTGCTGCTGACGGAGGTTCTCCCGGAAACAAACGAATTGCTTCTGACGTTTACAGATGCCCACAAGACCGGATTTACTGTTCCAAAAACAGCTCAGGTCGTTTTAAAAGGAAAAGACAAAACATTCACAACGAGCGTTTCCCTCAACCAGCTCTCCGGAACCGATCCGATCATTCCGCTGCTGTATGAAGCTGCCTCGGATTCCTGCATCAACGCTGCCGCAGCTTCGACATCCTGTAGCAATACTGCGGATGCCAGCTCTGCTGCCGGGCAGCTGAAAGAAATCGACGCGCTTCCTGCAATCGAAGGACTGCTCTGCGTCAGCCCGGTTCTTTACAGGGATTGAGGTTCTTTAGAAAACAGCTTTTAAAACGCTGCCTTACACTGCGACAGCGACATTTCAAAAACGCCCGCTTATTCTGTGAAAAACACAGCGTAAGCGGGCGCTCTCTATTTTCGTCTGATTTTTACCGGATCGGACGGTTTTAGGATCTGACATTTCGCCCCTCATTGCGCAGGTATGCAACGTATTGGCGGTCATGTATTTGAGCCATCGCTTTCCTGCAGGCGCTGTCAATTACGAATTCCGTTCCAGAATTCTTTTATAGCTTCGATACATCAGATAAACCCCTGCCGTGCAGTCCAAAACAAGCATCACAATCCCAAAGCCTAACGAAATCAGACAGCAGATCCCGGAAAGCATAAATGCAAACGCGCACTTTTGATACAGCATCCCCATTTCCAGATTGTAAGCCGTGACATCTTTTACCTTCGATTTTAACGTTTTATCTCCACTCCAGAAAGTGATAGGTTCTTTGCTGTTTTTTTCAAAGATCCCGATAATCAAAAACGGAACCGCACATAAAAGACATGCTACCAGTACGACGATTTTTTCTGCCATAATAAAACCCGCCTTCTATTGTCTTGGATTGAAGCCGTTATGCAAGCATGTTGACTCACTTGCGCTCATTATATCTCAGTTTGGAAAGAAAGACAATTCCACACCATGGATTCATCAAGCAACCAGGAAAGTTTTTCTTCATCCCTGATATTTCTTCGCTTGCACCCGGAACATTTTCGCATATGTTCCGTCCTGTTTCATCAGTTCTTCATGGCTGCCCTGTTCCGTGATTTTTCCTCCATCGAACAGATAAATTCGATCCGCCATTCTTGTCGTTGAAAGTCGGTGTGAAATAAAGATTACCGTGCGGTCTTTTGCCGCCGCTTCAATCGTTTTGTTGAGTTCATATTCCGCAATCGGGTCGAGCGCGCTGGAGGGTTCATCCAAAATCAGGATGTCGCTGTTTTGGGCAAAAGCGCGCGCAATCGCGATTTTCTGCCCCTCTCCACCGGAAAGATTGATGCCCTTTTCGTCAAATTCCCGCGTCAGCTCCGTATCCGCCTTTTGGGGCAGTTTCTGGTATTTTTCGGAAAAACCGGCAGCCGTAAGTGCACTCTCTACCGCCTCTTTTTTCGCATCCGTATAAGTACCGCCCATCACATTTTCTCCGATGGTCGCCGCAAAAATTTTATAGTCCTGAAATACGCTTCCGATGTGCGCCCGAAAGGATGAAATATCATAATTTCGGATATCTGTTCCGTTATAAAAAATCGCCCCATCCGTCACATCATACAGCCGCATCAAAAGCTTCGTTAGCGTCGTTTTCCCCGCGCCGTTGTAACCGACAATCGCGATCTTTTCCCCTTTTCGAACCGTAAAAGAAACGTCCGAAAGTACCTGTTTGGGGTTCTTTTCGGGGAACGGATAGGTAAACGAAACGTGCCTTAATTCCAACGATTCGAACGCTTCCGCTTTTTCTGTTCCGTTTAAAATCTGCGGTTTCTGCGTCACGAATGTACGGAATTTTTCCGCATAGATGCTGTGTTCCTGGAACTGCGCCAAAAATCCGATCAACTGGTTTACCCGCATGAACAGCTTCCACGTCGCACTGATTCCGACCGAAAAATCGCCGAGCGTAAAGGCTACATCCGTCAGATACCGCCACATCAGATAGCCCAAGAGTCCGACGTTAAACAATACGCTCGTAATCAGCTCCGACGCCAGCGAAATTCCGATTAATTTCGGAGCATATTTTTTTGCACAGGCAATTTTTTTCTCCGCAGTCTGCTCATAATCCTCCTGCAAAAGTGCTCCCATATTTCCCATCCGCAGTTCTTTTGCGTATTCATTTTGATAGAAAACCCGCGTAAAATAATCCAGCTTCCGGGTGATCGGGTTCATTTCCTTCGCCTTTGCATAACGGATCTGGTTTGCTTTTGTCCGGACAAAAAATCCCAGCACGGAAGACGCTAAAACAACCAGCGCCGCCATCCAGTCAATCGCCGCAAAAACCGCTCCCATTCCGGCCAGCGTAATCACACAGCTGCAAAGGCTGCACACGTCTGTCAAAACCTTCACCGCACGGGTATCGGACTCTCGGATTGCCCAGATGAAATCGTTGTAAAACTCCGTGTTGTCGTAGGACGCAAGATCCAACTGAAGCGCTTTTTCATACAGCTTCGTCTGCATCCTTTCATGGAGCTTTAAATTTGCGTTCGGGCGGTACACATTTGCCAGCCATTTCCCGTAAAGCGTCAACACCATGCGGTACCCGATCATGCAAAAAGTGACCGCCAGAACCTGTCGGTAATCCGCTCCTTTTTCCAATGCGTCGAACAGGTATTTTACATACAGCATTCCGACGAGAATATCCCAGACCGAATTTCCAATCACCAATAAAAGCTCTAATGCCAGATATCCCGGCGTATATTTTCGCACATATTTCAGCAGGAACAACACACTTTTCATCGAAATCTGTTTGCCTTTTTTCTTCCTGCTGCGAATTCTTTTTGATCCCATTTTCAGTCCCCTGTCAAATCCCCTTACGAAATATATTTTTCCGCCTGTTTATGGAACATGTCCGCATATTTCCCATTCTGCGCAATCAGCTCTGAATGCGTCCCCTGTTCTGCAATCTGTCCATTTTCCAGAAGGTAAATCCGATCAGCAAATGTCGCGCTGGACAGCCGGTGGAGAATGTAAATCACCGTCTTATCCCGGAAACTGTCAAAAATCGTTTCAAACATTTTATTCTCCGCAATCGGATCGAGCGCGCTGGAGGGTTCATCCAGAATCAGAACCGGTGCATCCTTCGCAATCGCCCTGGCAATGGCGAGCTTCTGTGTCTCCCCGCCG
>ERZ780208.2187-NODE-2187-length-14146-cov-3.362501_pt1 | contig 14146 bp, 15 predicted proteins | sample MGYA00511167_ERZ780208 | MGnify/ENA primary metagenome ERZ780208 (study PRJEB29588, sample SAMEA2159202) | human gut metagenome | biome: human gut; feature: human-associated habitat; material: faeces | place: Denmark | collected 2008/2010 ... | reverse complement strand
CCGATTCTGATTGAGGCCGACGGCGGCATCAATGCGGAAACCGCGCCGTTGTGCCGGGCGGCCGGCGCCGACGTGCTGGTGGCCGGCAGCGCCGTTTTCGGCGGCGGCAATTATGTTGCAAACATTGCCGCTTTGCGCTAAAATCAAAATTAAGTTAACCCCGGCACAACAGGAGAACCGAGATGGCTTTGGTGATGGTGATCGAAGACGAAGAAGCGTTGGCGCTGCTTTTGAAATACAATCTGGAAAAAGAAGGTTTCGACGTGGTGTGGGAATCTTCGGGTAACCGGGCATTGGCGGCAGTGGAAAAATACTGCCCGTCGGTGATTCTGCTCGACTGGATGCTGCCCGAACTTTCCGGCGTGGAAATCTGCAAGATGATCCGCAACAAGCCGGATATTAAGGATATTCCGATCATCATGCTGACCGCCAAAGGGGAAGAGGAAGACAAGATCAAGGGCCTGTCGGCCGGCGCGGACGACTATGTTACCAAACCGTTTTCGGTGCCGGAACTGATGGCCCGGGTGAAAACCAACCTCCGCCGTGCGCCGGAGCTTTTGCCGCAAAAGGAGCTGGTGTTTGAGGATATCCGCATGGATTTGGCGGAAAAAAAGGTTTTTCGCGGCGACAAGTACATTCACCTGGGGCCGACCGAATTCCGGCTGCTGCGGATGCTGATGGAAACTCCGGGCAAAGTGTTTTCCCGCGAATTTCTGCTCAAAAACGTCTGGGGCAACAACATTTACGTGGAGTCGCGCACGGTTGACGTGCATATCCGCCGCTTGCGCAAGTCCTTAAACGAATTCGGCCCCGATTATATCCGCACGGTGCGGGCGACCGGTTATGCGATTGACAACAGCCTGGGCGAAGAAGACGCCGACGGGGAAAAATAAGTTTTGCCCAAATGTTGACAAAAATTTGGAATTGCCTATAATGGAAAATAACAGAGATTATTTTCACTAAATTTATACGATATGACAAAAACAAAAGCTAAAACCGTTACCTGCTTTCTGCTGGGTGCGGAAGGTGTCGGTGTTCTCGCCGCTTTCGTAGTAAGTGTGTTAACGATTGCCGAATGGGGCGGGGCGTCAATTTCCGGTTACGGCAAATGGATCGTGTGCAACGGATTTTATCTGCTGTCCGCCATGGCGCTCTTTTACGGGTTCGTTTTCCGTCCGATCCGCCGCAAGGCCGTTGAAACTTTCAGTTCCGTCATTCATTTCGGCCGCTGGACCTTCTATGCGGAAGGCGCTGCCGTTCTGACGTTTGCGCTTTGCGGATATTTGCACTGGTTCTGGCTTTCCATGCCGGCGCTTGCCGTTTATTCGGGCTGGAAGCTGATAGAGATTGCCGGCGACAGCCTGCTGCTGAACCGCTGCGGTGCCGTTTCCTGAAAGAACGGACCGGCAATGGAAGAAAAAAGGTTAGCGTAATGAAACGCTAACCTTTTTTGTGTGTCCGGCGGGGTCATTCGGCGCTTCCGGCAACGATCCAGGCGTTTCCGTTCAGGTCGAAGGCCACGGTTCGTCCGTCGGCGGCGGAAATTTCGAACATTTTGCCGCTGCGGGCCTTGCCGGCGTTGAGCGCGGGCAGAAGCGAAAGGCAGTAGCGGCTTCTTTCCTGATATCCGTCGCCAAAGCGCTTGACTACCGTCAAAATGCCGTTTTGCCGGTCGAAAGAGGTTGCTTCCACTTGCTTCAGTTTGCAGTTTTCGATTATTTTCAAACGCTGAGCCTGAATTTTTTCATCCGAGCGGGTGGCATAACTGACGGCGAAAAATACCGCGAAAAACACACACATTATCCAAATCATCAGTTTGGAATATTTTCTGTTTTTTCTCATATTATAAAAATTAATAATTATTGTTAACGTTATGATTATAGCTTTGATCGTTTCTTCTGTCTATGAAAAATGTTTAAATCCCTTGCTAAGCGCCGACTTTTGCGGCATTATAAACGAAAAATCATAAGGGAAAAATAAAAAGATGAGCTTGAAATTTGAAATTCTCGGCCGTTCCGGCAAAGCCCGCCGCGGACGTCTTCATACCAAACACGGAATTGTCAACACCCCCGCCTTCATGCCGGTCGGCACCTGCGCCACGGTCAAGGCGATGATGCCGGAGTCGGTGGCGGCAACCGGCGCGGAGATACTGCTCGGCAACACTTATCATCTGATGCTCCGTCCGGGCGCCGATCTGGTGGAAAAAATGGGCGGCCTGCACAAGTTTATGAACTGGCCGAAGCCGATTTTGACCGATTCCGGCGGTTTTCAGGTCATGAGCCTGACCGGCCTGCGCAAACTGAGCGAAGAAGGGGTGGAGTTCAGTTCTCACGTTGACGGCAAAAAATATTTCCTGTCGCCCGAAGAGTCGATGAAAATCCAGCATAAGCTCGATTCCAACATCACCATGTGTCTGGACGAATGCGTCAAGCTGCCGGCCGCTTACGAAACGGTGAAAAAATCGGTCGAAATGTCCATGCGCTGGGCCAAACGAAGCAAAGACGCCTGGATTAACCGCGAGGGATACGGCATTTTCGGCATCCAGCAGGGGGGAGATTATCGGGATTTGCGCGCCTGGTCGGCGGAACGGTTGAAAGAAATCGGCTTTGACGGTTATGCCATCGGCGGACTGGCGGTCGGCGAAGGGCAGGAAAAAATGTTTGAAGTGCTGGATTATGCGCCGGGAATGCTGCCCGACGACAAGCCCCGCTACCTGATGGGCGTCGGCACACCGGGGAACATCATCGAATCCGTCGCGCGCGGCGTGGACTTTTTCGACTGCGTCATGCCGGCGCGCAACGGCCGCCACGGACATCTGTTCACGTGGTCAGGCATCATCAACATTAAAAATGAGAAATATCAGCGCGATGAGCAGCCGATCGACCCGCAGTGCGACTGCCCGGTCTGCCGGCGGTATTCCCGCGCCTATCTGCGGCACCTGTTCAAGGCGGAAGAGATGCTGGCCATGCGCTTTGCCGTGATGCATAATTTGTATTTTTATAATACGCTCATGCAGCGCATCCGCGCGGCGATCGAGGCAGGGGAGTATGAGGCGTTCCGGAAAAGTTACACATCCGTACTCGATATGCGCATTTAATGCTTGCATTTGCATAGGAAAGCAGATATAATATCTTTATCTTTATACGGAGGTAAAACCATGGGAAGCTCTGGCGGATATTCATCCATTATCATGATCGTTCTGATGCTTGTCATCTTCTACCTGTTCCTGATCCTTCCGGAGAACAAGAAGAAGAAAAAGCTCAATGAAATGCGTTCCAATCTGAAAGTCGGTGACGATATCGTCACGATTGGCGGTATGATGGGCAAAGTCGTCCACGTCACGGACGACAGCGTGACCTTCGAGACCAGCGAGGATCAGGTTCGCATCCAGGTCGCCAAGTGGGCCATTTCCACGAACGCCCGCGCCGAGGCACAGGCTGCCAAGGAAGCGCAGGAGCGCAAGGCTGCCAAGCAGAAAGCAAAAGAAGCGAAAAAGGAAGAGCCGAAGCACGAGGAGCCGAAGGGCCCCGAGGTGTAACGCTGCTTTCGGAATGATTCACCCCCTGCAGGAATATGCTGTGATGCATACGTTCTGCAGGGGGTGTTTTTTTGAATACGGAACAAAAATGGCTGCCGATGCTCTCGCGCGCGGCGGCGGCAGGCCTGGCCGGACTTGGACTCACGCTGCTCTTGAGCTGGCTGGCTGCACTGGCCATGAATCACGATGTGCTGCCCGGCACAGATGTGCGCCTTGCTGCGTTGGTGTGCTGCGGGCTTGCGTGTCTTGCTGCCGGCGCGCTCTCGCCGCGGCCGGAGCAGGGGAGGGCACTTGGCGGAGCGATGACATGGGCGGTATGGGCGATCGGATATCTCATCCTGAAGGCGGCCGTTGGTGCGCAGGTTTTCTGCGCCGCTACCGCCATGACGCTGCTGACCGCGCTGGCTGCCGCGATCGTCGGTTCGTGCATTTTTCATAAAAAGTTACGAAATAGAACAAAGAAGAAAAAACGGAAACAGAAGAGATATTACGGTTCGTAATCAGGCGGAAGGTTTACATAATCATTGTTTGATTACCTATATATTGCGTTCAATACACAATGATTACCGAAATATAGTCATATACCGCTGGAAATACTGGGCATCTCTTTCTGCTCAGTTACGCGGTTTACATAATATTGTTAACATAATTTCTTGTCATAATAAACAAAAATGAACAAATTCTGACGAACTACTTGATAACATTTTCGATTTGTATTATATTATGTCTACAACGCATTATGTAAATTGTCATGTTATGAGCGCATGTTCATAGGCTGTCAGTGGTGATGAATGTGCGACATAACAGATTGCGTGTGCGCCGGAAACCGGCCGTCTCCCGCTTTCCGCTGCCGCCGCTGCTCGCGGTCGGTATGGCGGCGGGCTATGCGATCGGCTGCTGCTTCGGCGCCAATGCTGCGCTGCCGGAGCCGTCAAATCCGGTTCTTTCCTTTTTGAGCAGCAGCGGCGCGGGTGGGACGCTGTACGGCGGCTTGCTGCCGGAGCTGTGCGTCTCGTGCGCCTACGGTTTTGCGTTTTTGCTGCTGTCTACGTCGTATCTTGGTTTTTTGCTGATTCCGGCCGTTTTCGGGATCAAAGGCTTTCTGTCCGCCTGTACGGCGGCCGCCTTCCTGAATTCCGGCTGCGACCATGCGTTTTGGCTCTCCTGCGTCGCAGTCGGTCTGCCCGGCATTTTTCTTGTGCCGGCGCTGTTTCTGCTCGGAACGCTCTGCGCGCAGATGTCTGTGCGTCTGCTCGAGCAGCGGCGCGGCCTGCCAGTCCCCGTATCATCGGAGCGATATTCCCGGGAGCTGGCGCTTGTGTTCTGCCTGCTGTTGGCGGCTGCGGCCGCCGCGTGCTATGCAGTACCGTTTTTCACACGGCTTATTCTGTGACCTGTGGTCACTGTGGATGAAATCTGATTGGAAAGGGGGAAGTCGTCATGCGGGATTCCGACGGAATGGAATTGTTCGAGTCCTACCTGCGCGATGTCAAGCGCTCGTCGCAAAATACGATTTCCTCATATCTGCGGGATATCCGCCAACTCAGCGAATATCTGCACGCACACACGGATGCCGATCTTGGCTCCGCGGAAGAGGAAGAGCTGTGTGAATACATCGACTGGATGCGCAGTAACGGCAAGTCCGTTGCCACGGTTTCCCGGGCGATCGCATCGCTGAAAAATTTCTATGGGTTCCTGCTCAACAATCACTATGTGCAGCACAATCCGACCGGCAAGCTCGTACCGGACAAGGCCAAGCAGAAGCTGCCGCAGATCCTCTCGAGCAAAGAGGTCGAGCTGCTGCTGGCGCAGCCGGAGTGCACGGACGCCAAGGGCTACCGTGACCGCGCCATGCTCGAGCTGCTGTATGCGACCGGCATCCGCGTCAGCGAACTGATCTCGCTCAACATTACGGATGTAAATCTGTCCGCCGGTGTTATCCGCTGCCAGGGCCGCGATAAAGCGCGCATGATCCCCATGTATCCGGCGGCTGTCCGTGCGCTCACGGAGTACATCAACTTCATCCGCCCGCAGATGATCGCAGCACCGGATGAACAGGCGCTGTTCGTCAACGTCAGCGGGGAACGGATGTCGCGTCAGGGCTTCTGGAAGCTCATCAAGAACTATCAGACCAAGGCCGGCATCGAAAAGACGATCACACCGCACACGCTGCGCCATTCCTTCGCTGCGCATCTGCTGGAAAACGGCGCGGATATCCACGCCATTCAGGAAATGCTCGGCCATGCGGACATCTCCTCGACGCAGATCTATTCGCACCTTGTCAGCAAGCAGCTCAAGGATGTCTACAACAAAGCGCACCCGCGTGCGTGACATACGTGTTTTCAAGCGCTCCGAAACGATTCGGGGCGCTTTTTCTTTTCCCGGCAGTTGCCTACGGGGCGAAAATATGCTATATTTATTTAATTGGAGTGATGCATATGCGGATCCTGGGCGTTGACCCCGGCATTGCCACGGTCGGCTTCGCAGTGCTGGACGCGGAAAAGCGCAGCCAGCGTCTGCTGACCTGCGGCGTGATCACGACGCCGGCCAAAACGCAGCTGTCCAGCAGGCTCGACCAGATCTACCGCGACCTGAATGAACTCATCGCGCAGTTTCACCCGGAAGTGATGGCGGTCGAGGAGCTGTTTTTCAATACGAATATCACGACCGGCATCGCCGTTGCCCATGGCCGCGGCATCATCCTGCTCTCGGGCTATCAGGCCGGGCTGCAGATCTATGAATACACGCCGCTGCAGGTCAAGCAGGCGGTCGTCGGTTACGGCCGTGCGGACAAAAAGCAGGTCATGGACATGGTGCGCCGCATCCTTTCCCTGCAGGCCGTGCCGAAGCCTGACGACGCGGCGGACGCCGTCGCTATCGCGCTCTGCCATGCGCGCAGCGCCACATCTTTGATCCATCAACAGGAGAGATTTGATCCATGTTCTACCATATAAACGGAGTCGTTACCGATATCGAACCGAATCTGGTCGTGCTGGAGTGCGGCGGCGTGGGCTATGCGCTCAACGCCAGCCTGAACACGATCGGCAGCGTCAGAACGGGCGAGCGCGCCAAGCTCTATACGTATGAGTGCATCCGCGAAGATGCACATGATCTCTACGGCTTTGCCAGCAAGAGCGAAAAGCACTGCTTTGAGTTGCTGCTCGGCATCTCCGGCGTTGGACCGAAGGCGGCGCTGTCGATTCTTTCGTCCAACACGCCGGACGGGCTGGCGCTGGCGGTGCTCAACGGCGATGAAAAGGCGCTCACGAGCGCTCCGGGCATCGGTAAGCGCATTGCGCAGCGCATCCTGCTCGAGCTCAAGGACAAAATGGCCAAAGAGAGCGCGAGCGTGGACTTTGCAGACCTGACGCCGGCAGTGCCCGCGTCGGACGCGGCCTCGGCCGCGCGCAGCGATGCGATCGCCGGCCTGTCCGTGCTCGGTTACAGCATGCCGGAGATCAATGCCGCGCTGCGCAAGCTGCCGTCCATTGAGGGCATGAGCGCGGATCAGATCATCAAGGCCGCGCTGCGCGCCATGATGCAGCAGTAAGCAGGGGAGGGAGCGTATATGAGTATCAGTTTTTCCGAGGACGCCCAGCAGGAGGTCGTCACCTCTTCCCGCGTGCTTCCGGAGGATTCCGGCGAGGGCTCTCTGCGCCCGCGGCTGCTGAAGGATTATACCGGTCAGGAAAAAGCGAAAGAGAACCTGCAGGTCTGCATCGACGCGGCGCGCCTGCGCGGCGAGCCGCTCGACCACGTGCTGCTCTACGGCCCTCCGGGTCTGGGCAAGACGACGTTGGCCGGCATTGTGGCGCAGGAGATGGGCGTGCAGATCCGCATTACCTCCGGCCCGGCCATCGAAAAGCCCGGCGATCTGGCGGCGCTGCTGACCAACTTGCAGGAACATGATATTCTCTTCGTGGACGAGATTCACCGCCTCAACCGCGCAGTCGAGGAGATCCTTTACCCCGCCATGGAGGACTACGCGATCGACATCATCATCGGCAAAGGGCCGTCGGCCAATTCGATCCGGCTGGATCTGCCGCGCTTTACGCTCATCGGAGCGACCACGCGCGCCGGACAGCTGACCGCTCCGCTGCGCGACCGCTTCGGCATCGTGCAGAAGATGGATTTTTATACGCCTGAAGAGCTGCAGACGATTGTCCTGCGGACGGCGGGAGTTCTGAATGTGGAGATTGATAAGACGGGGGCCTATGAGATTGCGAGACGTTCGAGAGGAACGCCGCGTCTGGCAAACCGCCTGTTAAAACGTGTGAGGGACTTTGCACAGGTCAAGTACAACGGCGTGATTACGAAAGAAGTCGCGGATTTTGCACTGGATATCCTTGATGTGGACAAGCTGGGACTTGACAACAACGACCGTGCGATCTTACATATGATTATCGACAAGTTTTCCGGCGGTCCGGTCGGACTGGACACGCTGGCAGCGTCGATCGGAGAGGATGCCGGTACGATCGAGGATGTTTATGAACCATATCTTTTGATGAAAGGGCTGATTGACCGCACGCCGCGCGGACGAGTTGCGACGCAGATTGCTTATACACATCTGGGACTTTAACGCTTGCAATTGGTGCTTTTTGCCCTTATAATGAAAAAGAATCGAACAGCGTTTTTTGAGTTCTGACAACAGAGTGCGTACAAAATGTAGATGCTGTTGCTGACAGCGCTGTTCAGAAAGCGCGGATACGCGATACGAAAGGGTAGACAGTCATGGCGGTCAAGACAGATACAGAAGTGATCATCGGAGGCAGGGTACTGACGCTCAGCGGCTACGAAAGCGAAGAATACCTGCAGAAGGTGGCTTCTTATATCAATAATAAACTGGCAGAATACAACCGGGTGGAAAGCTTTCGCCGTCAGCCGGCGGATATCCAGAACATTTTAGTGGAATTGAACATTGCGGACGATTATTTTAAGGCGAAAAAGCAGATCGAGGAGATGGAGGAAGAAGCAGCCTCCAAGGAAAAAGAGCTGTATGACTTAAAGCACGAGCTGATTGCTTCCCAGATCAAGCTGGATAATACGGAAAAGAGCCTGCGGACGCTGCAGCAGGATCAGCAGGAAAGTTCCAGACAGATTGTGCGCCTGGAAACCGAGATCCGCGGAATGAAGGATAAAAAGTAACAGAACGCATGTTCTGCAATTGTTCTGTTGTTAGAAACAATAGAATGCACGCTCTGCGAGCATTCTATTGTCTTGAATTAAAGGAAACAGACGGTCAGGCTGTCAGCGATGACAGCCTGTTTCTTTATCAATGGAGGAAGAGGATGGAAGAATACAGAGGCGAGCTTTTGGCTCCTGCCGGAACTATGGACTGCTTAAAGGCAGCGATTGCAGCGGGTGCGGACGCCGTGTATCTGGGTGGACAGCGGTTCGGTGCGCGGGCGTTTGCCGGAAACTTTTCCAGGGAAGAGCTGTTAGAGGGACTTTCCCTCGCCCATCTGTGGAATCGGAAAATCTATTTAACTGTCAATACGCTGACTAAGCAGGACGAGCTTTCAGGACTTTGCGACTGGATCGCACCGTTTTATGAGGCGGGGCTGGACGGCGTCATCGTTCAGGATATGGGTGTTTTGGAGAAGTTGCGTAAAAATTTTCCCGGCATGGAGCTGCATGCCAGCACGCAGATGACGGTGACGGAGAGCAGAAGTGCCTTGTTTTTAAAATCGTTGGGTGTCTGTCGGATTGTCCCGGCGAGGGAATTGAGCCTGGAAGAAATTCGCCTGTTAAAAGAGCAGACCGGTCTGGCAATGGAAGTATTTATCCATGGAGCCTTGTGCTATTGCTATTCCGGACAGTGCCTGTTTTCAAGCTTTCTGGGCGGAAGAAGCGGAAACCGGGGACGCTGTGCGCAGCCATGCAGACAGCCCTATACGGTGCTTGGACAGGAAGCAGGAGGGGGCAGGATGGGCGGAAAAAGTCAGCAAAAACCTCCGGCGTATCCGCTGAGCTTAAAAGATCTCTGTGTGCTGCCGTTTTTACCGGAGTTGATGGATGCAAAAATCGATTCCTTTAAAATAGAAGGGCGGATGAAGAGCCCGGAATATGTTGCCGGCGTTACTGCAATCTACCGCAAATATATGGATTTGTATCTGACGGATCGGGAGCATTGGCAAATCGATCCGAAGGATCAGGAGCTTTTGGCAAAACTCTACGTTCGTTCGGAAACCGGCGGCGGATATTATCACAGGCATAACGGCAGAGAAATGCTGACGTTGGAAAAACCCGGATATCTGGCATGTCCACAGGAAATTTTGGAACGGGTGCATGGGATGATGGAGGATGGCAAGCTGCAAAAGCCAGTCAGCTTCCATGCGGCAATCCGTCCGGGCGAGCCGATCAATTTAACAGCGTCCTGCGAAGGCATTTCGGTTCAAAAAGAAGGCACAGTCGCACAGCCGGCACAGAAGCGCCCACTGGCAGAGGATGATGTCGTCAAGCAGCTCAAAAAGACCGGCGGCTCATTCTACGGGGCAGATGATATTTCCGTAGAGCTGGACGGAGACAGCTTTGTTCCGGTTTCTGCGCTCAACGAGCTGCGTCGGGAAACGCTGGATGCGTTGACGGAGAAACTGCAGGATCGACAAAAAAGAACATATGTTCCAGAACGCGGCCGGGAAGCAGAAACAGCGCAGTCCGAGGCCGGCGAATCGACTGCGACTGCAGCAGCTATGCCGCCCCTTCATTATGCGGATACCCAGCGTCCGCAGCCAACTCAATGCTATGTCTCTGTCCTGCAGGCAGAGCAGGCATTTGCCGCGCTGCGCACGACGGGCACAGATCGGTTGTACCTTTCTTCGGATTTGATGGACGATCCGAAAACCGGACAGCTGATGGAACTCGTAAGGAACGTGAAAGCAGATCGTCCCGGATTTGAACTGTTTGTGACGCTTCCGACGATCCTACGCTCGTACAGCGAACCGTATTTAAAACGTCTGTCGGGACAGGTGAAGACCTATGACGGGCTGGTGGATGGATTTTTGGCGGGCAGCCTTGGTGGAATGTGCTGGGTGACAGAAAAATATCCGGAGAAAAAGCTCTCCCTGCAGCATAGCGTTTATACGTTTAACCGGGAAACCAGGCAACTGTATCAGGACTGTTTTGCACCGGACAGCTACACAGCACCGTTAGAATTAAACCGCAGGGAGCTGGAAGCGCTTCCTCCCCAAAACCAGGAAATGGTGGTTTACGGAAGGGTGCCGATGATGGTCAGTGCCGGATGCGTCAAAAGAAGCCTGGGGGCCTGTCAGATTTCCCATACGCAAAAGCAGCTGTCGCAGGGAATCCCTGCAGCAGCGTTTTCCTGCCGGTTAAAGGATCGCTACAATGTAGAATTTCCCGTATGGGTTAACTGCAGGCACTGCATGAACACGATTTACAATTCTGTGCCGCTTTCCCTGCATCAGTACCTTGCAGAGCAGAAAAGGCGCGGTATCCGTGCAATCCGTCTGGATTTTACGGACGAGACGGCGGAAAAAACGCGGGAAGTGCTCGAATTTTTCAGCGAAGGAAAAGGAACAGCACCGGCGCAGTATACGACCGGACATTATAAAAAAGGAGTACAGTAAGCGTGGCATATACGATTGTGATAGCATCCAGATATCTGATCCCGCTGTTTTTGTATCTGTTTCTTAGCTGTAGCATTTATGCGCTGTTTGTCGGGGACGTTCGCAAACAGTCTGGCGCTGCAGCGCTGCAGATGGTCTTTTTATTTCTGATGCAGTTTACGGCGTGGCTGACCATCGTGATCCGGACACAGCAAAGTAAATATCTGCTGTTTTATGCTTTTTTACAGATTCTGACGCTGGCGCTGCCGGTGTTGGCGTGGTTTATCTATCCGGGAATCAGCCGGATTGTTATGAATCATATGTGTATGCTTTTCAGTGCGGGGCTGATCGTGCTGACACGGCTCGATCTGACAAAGGCGATCAAACAGCTGATTATCGCGGGCGCATCCTTTGTCGTATTTCTGATTGTGCCGTGGATCTTGCGCAAATGCAGGTTTCTGGAAAAACTTGGCTGGATTTATGCCGGAATCGGAATTGCAGCCCTTGGAATCGTGCTGATTTTAGGACAGGTGACGCACGGCTCGAAGCTGTCCTGGTCGATAGGTGGAATTACCTTCCAGCCGTCGGAGTTTGTCAAACTGACGTTCGTATTTTTCCTGGCAGCGGTTCTTTCCGAAAAGACAGGAATCCGGCAGGTGGTCGCAGCTGGAATCGGAGCAACAGCGCATGTGCTGATTCTCGTACTGTCGAAGGATCTGGGCAGCGCGTTGATTCTTTTTATGGTGTATGTGTTTCTGATGACGATTTCTGCACATCAGCCACTGTATATGGCTGGCGGGCTTGTCGCCGGGGCAGGCGCATCGTTGCTTGCGTACCGGATGTTTTCCCATGTACAGGTGCGCGTGCAGGCATGGAGGGATCCATGGAGTGTGATTGATAAGCAGGGATATCAGATCGCACAGGCGCTGTTTGCGATGAGCCGCGGAGGACTGTTCGGACTGGGAATCGGAAAAGGCACGCCGCAGGATATTCCATATGTGGAGACGGATTTCATTTTTTCCGCAGTGATCGAAGAGCTGGGGCTGCTCTTTGGAATTGGAATTTTGCTGACAGCGGCAGTGCTGTTTGTCCTGATGATTCGTCTGGCGGGTGGTCTTGCAGACGGATTTTACAGAAATCTTGTAGTAGGATTTGCAATTTTATACCTGTTTCAGACGTTTCTGACTGTCGGCGGCGGAAGCAAATTTATCCCGCTGACCGGTGTGACGCTTCCTCTTGTCAGCTACGGTGGAAGCAGCGTGATGACGACGATCCTGATGTTTGGCGTCATAGAAGGCGTTTTTGTCTTGCGGTATGATGAGGAGCTTCGAATTGAAAAGCAAAGAAGAAAGAAAAAAAGACAAACAGAAGAAACAGAATAAATGGCAGATGAACCGTGAACTCTATCTGTGCAGCCTGCTGATGCTTGCAGTGTTTGCCGGGATGATCTGGTATCTGGCAGAGTATGTGTCCTCCAATCAGGAAGCGCTGTTTAACAACAGCTACAATTCCCAGCAGCGCGTCCTCGCCCAGGAAAATACCCGCGGAACGATTTACGCTGGGACGGGAGAGGTGTTGGCACAGACTGTGATCGCAGAGGATGGAACATCAGTTCGGGAGTATCCCTATAAAAATATCTTTGCCCATGTGGTGGGTTACACGGATAAAGGAAAGACGGGGATCGAGGAACTGGAAAATTATCAGCTGATTCATTCGGATATTTCTGACCGGGAAAAGCTGGATCATGAGCTGGCAGGAGAAAAAAATCCGGGAAACGATGTCTATACAACGCTGGACACCTCCCTGCAGCAGGCGGCGAGCGATGCGCTGGGGTTATACCGCGGTGCGATTGTTGTGACGGAGGTAAAAACGGGAAGAGTGCTCGCAATGGTCAGCAAGCCCGATTACGATCCGAACAAAATCGCAGAAAACTGGGAGACGCTCAGCACCGACAAGGACAAAGCAGCACTCGTAAACCGTGGGACGCAGGGACTGTATCCGCCTGGTTCGACCTTTAAAATCGTGACGGCGCTTGCCTATATCCGCCAAAATCCGGACAGCTGGCAAAATTATCATTATCAGTGTAACGGTGCATATATCAATGGAGACAATAAAATCAACTGCTATCACGGGAGCGTGCATGGCGATGTCAATCTGATGACCTCCTTTGCAAAATCATGCAATGCCTCTTTTGCCAACATCGGTATGTCGATGGATCGGGAAAAATTTGGCGAAACGATCGACGGTCTGCTGTTTAATCAGGAGTTTTCGTTCCCGCTTCCTTATAACCAGACGAAGGTAACGTTAGATCAGGACAGCACGGACGAGGACGTGATTCAGACGTCGATCGGTCAGGGGAAGACGCAGATCACGCCGGTACAGTTAAACCTGATTACGGCGGCGATCGCAAACGGCGGCAAACTGATGCAGCCGATCGTCGTGGATCGGGTGCTGAATGCAGACGGGAAGATACTGGAGAAAAATGAGCCGTCCGTTTATCGGGAGCTGATGTCGGAAAAAGAGTCGGAAGTGATGATTTCCCTGATGGAGGATGTTGTGCAGGAGGGAACCGGCAGAAAGCTAAAGGACCGTTCCTATACGGCTGCCGGGAAGACCGGAAGCGCTGAATTTTCCAGCGATAAGTCCGAATCCCATGCATGGTTTACAGGCTTTGCTCCGGCAGAGAATCCTGAGATTGCGGTGACAGTAATCGTGGAAAGCGCGGGTTCCGGAAGCGATTATGCAGTGCCCCTTGCCAGACAGGTGTTCGATGCATATTTTTCAGACTGACCGGACAATTTTGAATTTTCGGTAAATTCTTTTTGGAGAATAGGACTTGCCCTGTATCCGGATTTAAGGTATACTGAATTCCAGAGTCAGATATCGCCGGACAGGAGGAATTGCAGTGATAGAAGCAACGAGCTGCGGCGGTGTAGTAATTTTTAGGGGGAAGATCCTTCTGCTTTATAAAAATTATAAAAATAAATATGAAGGATGGGTACTCCCTAAAGGAACCGTGGAGGAGGGCGAGGAGTTTCAA
>ERZ780208.2186-NODE-2186-length-14147-cov-5.865881_pt1 | contig 14147 bp, 11 predicted proteins | sample MGYA00511167_ERZ780208 | MGnify/ENA primary metagenome ERZ780208 (study PRJEB29588, sample SAMEA2159202) | human gut metagenome | biome: human gut; feature: human-associated habitat; material: faeces | place: Denmark | collected 2008/2010 ... | reverse complement strand
TTTTGCTGAAGCGGCTGACGCCGGTCAGCATCGTGAAGCGGATATATTGGTCGAGGTCCTTGATGTTGACGTAGATGGATTTCAGCAGTTGGCGGTTATCTTCGCTCCGTTCCATGTCGTGCATCGTCGAGATGATGGGATTGTCGTATTCGTCAATAAGGATAACGACAGTCGTACCGGTGGCTTCGTATGCGCTCTTGATGATTTGGCGAAATCGTAATGACAATTCTGTTTCATTTGATTGGATATTATATTTCTTCTCCCATTCGTCGAACTGAAAGCTGAGGAGTCCCTCAAGATTGCCATTGACGGGACGGTATGCTGCAAGACTCAGCATCAGAACCGGGTGCTCGATCCAGTCTGTTTCCAACTGTTCGATTGCCAACCCTTTGAACAGCTCTTTCTTACCTTCGAAATAAGCCTGAATGGTTGAGAGCAAAAGGCTCTTCCCGAAGCGGCGCGGACGAGCCAGGAAGATGCAATTATCCGAAGTGACAAGATCATAGATAAGATCTGTCTTGTCAATATAAAGGTAAGAGTATTGGCGAAGTTTCTCGAAACTCTGGACTCCGACGGGATATTTCACAAGGGGCTTATTCATGTCAAAAGCGGTATTTCCCACAAAGATAATACATTTCCACGTACCTGCAAAATTTTCAGGCAAAACAGAAAAAATATCTGCGTTCCGGGCGGCCGCGCGGGGCCGGGATTGTGGCTAAGATGGTTAAAAGCGGAGGAAAAATTGATAATGCGGGCGGGAAATTTGCTGGTTTGCGGGAAAATGGCTACTTTTGCACCTTGAAAAGAAATGCGCGCGTGCCACTACGGCAGGCCGCACTTCGGCGTGTCCCGTTTCGGCGCACGCCACCACTTGTTTTTGAATTTAACTCTTAGGCTATGAATATATCATTAAAGTGGCTTAAACGCTACATCGATTTCGATATGACGGCAAAGGAACTTGCCGCCGCTCTCACCTCCCTGGGGCTGGAATGTGACCATGTGGAGGAGGTAGAAACCGTGAAGGGCGGTCTCCGCGGCCTGAAAATCGGCCATGTGCTGACCTGCATCCCCCACCCGGATTCCGACCATCTGCACATCACCACAGTCGACGTGGGCGGTCCCGAGCCGTTGCAGATAGTCTGCGGCGCCCCGAACGTAGCCGCCGGACAGAACGTGGTGGTGGCTACCATCGGCACTCGCCTCTATGACGGCGATAAAGAGTTCGTCATCAAGAAGTCGAAGATGCGCGGCGTGGAGTCGTTTGGAATGATATGCGCTGAAGACGAGATAGGTCTCGGTGCCTCGCACGACGGCATCATGGTGCTTCCGGACGGCATCAAGCCCGGCACCGACGCCGCAAGCTACTTCAATGTGGAGAGCGACTATATGCTGGAAGTGGAACTCACTCCCAACCGCGTTGACGGCGCCAGCCACTACGGCGTGGCACGCGACCTGAAAGCCTACCTGGCGCGCCATAGCTACGAGACCGACCCCCAGGCCCGTATGCCGGAGCTCCGCCTCCGCGACGAGGCCGACTTCGCCCCCGACCGCTCCGACGGCGCAACGCCCGTGGAGGTGGAAGACAAGCAGGGCTGTCCGCGATACAGCGGCGTCACCGTGCGTGGCGTCAAGGTGGCCGAGTCGCCCGAATGGTTGCGCAACCTGCTTGCCGCCGCCGGACAACGACCCATCAATAATATCGTGGACATCACCAACTTCGTGCTTCTCGGCCTCGGGCAGCCGCTCCACTGCTTCGACCTCAACCTCGTAGCCGGCGGCAAGATAGTGGTGCGCACGTGTCCCTCGGGCACAAAGTTCACCACCCTCGACGGTGTGGAACACACCCTCGACGAGAGCGACCTGATGATCTGCGACGCCGAGAAGCCGATGTGTATCGCCGGAGTGTTCGGCGGCCTCGACTCGGGCGTCACCGGGGAGACAACCGACGTCTTCATCGAAAGCGCTTATTTCAACCCCACACGCGTTCGCCGCACGGCACGCCGCCACGGCCTTAATACTGATGCCTCGTTCCGCTACGAACGCGGCACCGACCCCAACATCACCGTCTATGCCGCCGAACTGGCCGCCTCGCTCATCAAGGAGCTGGCCGGCGGCGAAATTTGCGGCGAGGTCTCCGACGCTTATCCCGAGCCGGTGGCCAAGTTCCCCGTCTCGCTCTCGATAGACTACTGCAACCGCCTTATCGGCAAAGAGATACCCGTGCCGCTCATCAAGCGTATCCTCACCTCGCTCGAAATAGAAATCCTGCCGGAAAGCACGGATGAGGAGCTGAAACTGCTCGTCCCCACATACCGTGTGGACGTGACGCGCCCCTGCGACGTTGTGGAGGAAATCCTGCGCGTCTACGGCTACAACAACGTGGAAATCTCCTCGGAAATGCACGCCAACCTCTCGCACAAGGGGATGACCGATTTTTCCTACGCCATGCAGAACATGGTTTCGGAGCAGCTCACGGCTCAGGGCTTCAACGAGATAATGAATAACTCGCTGTCCTCGGCCGCCTATTACAATGACGATGAAGGCTCCACCTTCAAGGCCGCGGAGTGCGTCAAGGTGATGAACCCGCTCAGCAACGAGCTGAGCACGATGCGCGCCACGTTGCTTTACGGGGGTCTGGAATCGTTGGCCCACAATATCAACCGCCGCCTCACCGACCTGCGTCTCTACGAGTTCGGCAACATCTACGCCCTCGACCCGAAGAAGGAGATAACGAAGGAACATCCGCTGGCTCCCTTCGGCGAGGAGATGCGCCTCGCCCTGTGGCTGACGGGCAACACCTCGCGTGCCACATGGAACACGAAACCGGCCGAGATGGACGTCTTCACCCTCAAGGGGATTGTGGAGAATATCCTGCGGCGCCTCGGCATCGCTGAAGGTATGCTGCAATACTCCCAGGGCGCCGACGACCTCTTCAGCGTTCGCCTCGACATCTCCACGCGCTCGGGCAAACGCCTCGCATCGCTTGGTGCAGTGCGCAACCCGGTGCTGAAACGCTTCGAGATAGAACAGCCCGTGGCCTATGCCGACCTGGCGTGGAAACCGCTCATGCAACTGGCCGCCAAGAGCGAAACCCTCTTCAAGCCGCTCCCCAAGGCTCACCCGGTGAAGCGTGACCTCGCATTGCTGCTCGACAAGAACGTCAGCTTCGCGCAGGTGGAACAGATTATACGCAAAGCCGGCGGCAAGCTGCTGCGCGATGTCGTCCTCTTCGACGTGTACGAGGGGAAGGGAGTGCCCGAAGGAAAGAAATCCTACGCCGTGGCCATGACGCTCCAGGACGACGAAAAGACACTCGTGGACAAGCAGATAGACGGCGTGATGAAGAAAATCATAGCCGCGCTGGAGAAAAACCTCGGCGCAGAACTCAGATAACAGACAACAACAATACAAAAATAACATACCTGACACATAAAACATGGGAAGAGCATTTGAATATCGCAAAGCGCGCAAGCTGAAACGCTGGGGCAACATGTCGCGGACGTTCACACGCATCGGTAAAGAAATCACCATCGCGGCAAAAGCCGGGGGCCCCGACCCCGACATGAACCCGCGTCTGCGTGTGCTGATGCAGAACGCCAAGGCCGCCAACATGCCCAAGGATACCGTGGAGCGCGCCATCAAAAAGGCTACCGAAAAGGATGCCGGCGACTACAAGGAAATAGTTTACGAAGGATACGGTCCCCACGGAATCGCCATCGTTGTGGAAACCGCTACCGACAACAACCAGCGTACCGTGGCAAACGTGCGCTCATACTTCAACAAACACGGCGGCTCGCTCGGCACTTCCGGCTCGCTCTCGTTCCTCTTCAACCACAAGAGCGTGTTCCACATCAAGCCCAACGAGGCCGTCGACCACGACGAACTGGAACTCAGCCTGATGGACTTCGAGGCAGAACTCGAAGCCGAGGAGGGGGATGAGGAATGGTGCGTTTACGGCGCATTCGACCAGTTTGCCGCCATCCAAAAGTATCTGGAAGAGAACGGTTTCGAGATTGTTTCGGCCGAGTTCGAACGCATCCCCACCGACTATAAGGAGGTGACTCCCGAACAGCGCGAATCCATAGAGAAACTGCTTGAGAAATTCGAGGAAGACGAAGACGTGCAGAACGTCTTCCACAACATGAAAGAGGAAGACTGAACCGTCTCCGCCCGTATATAAGAGAGTGAGCTCCCCGCGGCTCACTCTCGTTGTTTTAGGGCGCATATACACCGGCCCTTTTATAGATCTTATAAGTCACATCCGTAACATTCGCCACATCCGTAACATCAATAACATTGGCTTAAGAAGCACAATAACCCCCGACTCTCACGAATTGATGCGACAATAGTTTTTTCGATGAAGGTTTGCCGGAAATCTAAAATTATTTTGTAAATTTGTACTTTCACTGAATTATAAAAATAATCTACGAATATGAAGAAATCCATCTTAGCGGTCGCGGCGTTGGCGCTCCTTTGCGGAGGAGACGGCTTTTTCACGCATGAGTCGTCGCTGGCGGCCAAGACGCGCAAAACCACCAAGGCCAAGCATCGGAGGCAGACCTCCAACGCCTCCCTGAACTCGATTTTCCAATCATCGGTGGGGAAATATCCCTACGAGATAAACCTTCTGAAAAAGCCGGCGCTGAAGGCGCGCCTCGTAAAGCTGTTGGGACAGTCGCGCTACAACACAATGGCGCGCTATTTCCAGACACAGACTCCGGTTGAGTTTTCAAACTGGAATTATTATACCATGGGCGGCGAACAGCACAACATGGGTTCTACTTTCTTTGAGATAAGCTACAATCCCGGCGCCGACGCCCTTGCAGTAAAATATGTGATAGAAGGCAATGTCCGTATCTTCGCGGAGAAACGGAACGTCAACTACTACTGGGATTATTGATTCCTGAAGGCACAAATACTGCCGGGCAGGCGCGGCACCAGACGCGGCACGGAGACCGGGAGGTCTCCGCCCCCTTGACTCCGCGGTTCGACCTTGCGCTATTTTTTCTGCGTGCCTTTCGTGATACGGAACCATAAAAGAGCGGGCGGCGTCAAGGCCGTCCGCTCTTTGATATTTGAGGGATTGGTGTTATTTGGCTTTTACCTGATAGTTGAAGGAGCATTGTACACCGGCAATGGTCTGCGTCAGGGCAGGAGTGAGCTGTGCAGCTTCGTAACCTTCGGCTATCGGCCACGTGGTATTCTTATTATTGTTCTTGAAGAGGTTGGTGAAGTAACCGCCGGTTATGTTTGCGGTGGCACTATTTGAACAATAGATTGTGGCGAAATCCGGTGTCGTGAAGAAATACCCGCCACTGATATTGGCTACCGAATTTGTGCTTGAGTGGTTTTCGATGTCGAGGCCGAGAGCATAGAAGTTTCCGGCTATAAAGTTACCGCCTGAGATATTTACGGTGCAAGCGTTGACCTGCATGGCGCCCCCGCCGGTGAAAGTACCGCCGGTGATGGTCATGTCGGGACAATACTGGCCGTTGACAGCATAGCCGTTCTTTGCAGAGACTGTTCCGCCGTTAAAGGTCAGTTTGCCGCCACGCATGCCGCTTGACCTCATCATTAGAGCGGGGCCTCCCAAGGAGGTAAATGTACCGCCGTTGACGGTTATATTCGCATTCTGGGATGCTTGATCTATTACGTCATTGTAAAGGATATAAGAATCGCCACTGTTATTGGAAGTCGTGGTAAAAGAACCGCCGTTGATTACCATAGTCCCCTGATTGTACATTGGCGCACGGCCACTTGTGAAAGTGCCGTCTTCGATGGTACATGTGCCTCCGGCATTATTCGAGATGGCTGTCTTGAAATATTCGGAAGTGGATACTGAGAAAAGGCCTCCTTTTACGGTAAGGTTGCCATTGTTCTGAATCATATTCCTTACCGTGCCTATTACTGCACCGTCGCCCTGGATAGTCAGGTCGTTGCCGGCGGCGTTGGTGATACTCTGTGAGCCGATATTGAGGGTTTTGGTGCCGAGGTCGATGGTCATCGGTTTCTCTATGGTGACGGGAGCGGTGAGGCTTACGTTGCTGGCGAGGACGATGTCTTTGCCGGCGGCAACAGCGGCCTTGAAGTCGTCTTCGGTGGCTACGGCAAGCAGCCCGTTGTTATACGCGCCGCCGAAGGCCGGGTTGATGGTGACGGTGAAGTTCTCTTTGTTGGTGAGAAGCGAGCCGTAGATGTTGGTTTGGAAGTTGGTCTTCGCCGGGATGTTGGTGTAAGTGGCAAAGGGAGTCGTTGCCTCGTTGAGCGACATCTGCACGCTGTTGATGACGGCCTGGTCGCCGGTTCCTGTGCCGACAAGCACGTATGCCATATTCAGGTAGCGGTACTGACCTGCGGCGCCGGTGGGGAAGGGTTGTGAGGCGGCGGGAATGTCGGCGTTCGCAAACTCTACGTTCTCGGCATTGCCGGTAGCGGCGCCGGTGACGAAGTCGAACGTGTCGGCGAGGTTAGAGAAGGTGACGGCCGAGGAGGTTACGGTCATGCCGGCTTTCACGGCGGTGTCATAGTCGTCGGTGCCGATGTTGATCTGTGCGAAGGGACGGCGCAACTCGATGGGGTGGTTCGTGCCGCTGGCCTTGATTTCCCCGTGGTAATAGAAAGCGTCGGGAGCGTCGCTGTTGCAGGCCATCTTGCCGTAGGTCACCTTCATGGAGCGTGTGGCGGGAGTGAAGGCGTAGGGGCACTCGTCTGTGCTGTCGGTGTAAGATTCGGCGAAGAAGAGCACGTCGTAGCTCTGGTCTTTCACGAGCTGGATGGTGACGTTGGCGGTCAGGCCGTTGAACGTGGCGCCGGAAATCAGGGTCTCATTGGCGAGAGCCGTCGGGAAGCTGCATATCAGTGGCGACGCCGTTGCACTGCCTTCCCCTTTGGGATAGACGGCGATGTAAAGGTTCTTGGCCGACAGGCCGTCGTTGAAGTCACGGGTAAGCTCCGTAGGCAACGAGATAGTGAAAGTTTCTGCGCCATTACCGGTAATGACGGCGGGTTCGTCGCTCGAGCAGGAAGCAAGTCCGAAAAGGGCTGCGGCGGCGAAAAGCGACAGGGTTGTGGATTGTTTCATGTTGGATTATTTAAATTAAGTTACTTTAATTTACAAAATTAGATAAAATAATCCGTTTTACCCCCCCCGATTTGTTAAATTGCGTTAAATGCAATATTATGGTTGATAATTGGGTGTTCCATAAAAAGCGGGCGGTGTTCAGGCCGTCCGCTTTTTTGATATTTGATAAGGTTTGTCAGTTGGCGGGATAGGGTTTCTGCACGCCGTCGATGTAGAGGTCCGTGGCGTTCACACCCACTCCGGCAGAACGTCCGCCGTAGGAGATGCCTATGAGTCCGCCGTTCAGGAAGTCGGTAAACGGAGTGCCGTTGACGTTGGAACTCAGTGTCCCTGTAAAGGTGCATCCGTTGACATCGATACGGCTGCCGGGAATATAGTCGCCGGCAATGCCGCCGATGGCCTGAGCATATTTTGCATTCATGGGTTTGGTCAGCGTGACTGTGCCCGACGAGGAGCAACCGGTCACCTGGTTGCCGCTCTGAAGCGTGCCGAAGATGCCGCCTGCGCCGTAAGAGTCGGCAATAACGTTGATGTTGCTTGTGATGTCTTTGAAGACAGTGCCGCCTTCACCGCAGTAACCTATCACACCGCCGCACTGTGCCGGAGCGGAGAGGAGGCCCTGCGAGGTAGAGGTGGAACGCACATAGCTGCCGGGATTGGCGTCGACGGTCAGACCGGTATATGTGCCGTATGCGTTATGTCCGGCTATCGCGCCTACATAGCGGTAAGCGGTAATGTAGATATTCCCTTTGACAGTAGCGTTTTGGATAGAAGAGGTAAAGGGGTCTCCTGCAATTGCACCGGTTCCGGTATCGGAATCTGTTGTAGTGTTCACGATATTTACATTCTCTATTGTAAGGTTCTTGATCGTGGCGTTTCCTTTCAGCCGGTCAAAAAGCCCCATGAACGGTGCCGAAGTGGTCATGCTCAGGTTCTTGATGGTATGGCCCTGCGCGTCGAACGTGCCGGCGTAGTTCTTGATAGGTTTCCACTCTATGGAGTTGAGGTCCATGTCGGCGTTGAGCTTCACGGGAGTGGAGGGGTCCAGTGTTCCGGCTTCCATCATCCGGGCGAAGAGGGCCAGGTCCTGCGGCGCGTTTAGGAGCACCGTCTTGCCGTCGGTATCCTTGTCGAGCTTGTCGGAGACGGTGCCGTCCCATCCCTTGATGTCATAATCGTTGTCGGGGACATTGAAGGCCGGGTCTATCTGTACGTTGAAGACTGCGGGGTCGGTGAGCAGGGCGCCGTAGATGTTGGTGCGGTAGTTGCGCTGCACCGGTACATTCTCGTAGACGCCCATTGCGCTCGGGTCAGTCAGTGTGCTGCCGGTGGGTTGGGCATTGACGTAGAAGCGCACGTTGACGCTCGATTTGTCCTTGGGCACGAGCAGATAGTTCATAGAGAGGTAAGTGTAGCCGTCGACGGGGAAAGTCTCGGCTGTAGCCGGGGCTGCGGCGGTGTAGACCGCAGTGGGGACTGTGGCGGTCTGGTCGAAGTTGCCGTCAACACCCACTTCTCCGCTGACGAGGTTAAGCGTGTTATATGAAGGCACCGTGATGTCTACCGTATTGACGGTGAGGCCGGCGGCCGCGGCTTCGGCCACGTCGTTGGTACCCACGTTTATCTGCGCGAAGGGACGGTAAAGGGTGATGGTACGGTTGATGGGGCCGGTCACGATGCCCGTGCGGTAGTTGGTGGTGAAGGCGTCATAAATGTCGTCGTTCACGGGAACACCGTTGAAGTTTGTTGTCACCGTCTGCTTGGCGGCGTCGAAAGTGTAGGCTTTCACCGTGGGATCCTGTGCCCAGAAGACTATGTTGTAGTCCTTGGAGCGTGCCAGCGTGAGGCTTACCGTGGCTTTGAGTTCCACGAACGTGGCGGTACCTACGGTGCCGAGGGTTTCTCCGTCGGCCTGCTTGATGACGGGCAGCGGCGTTGTGGAACCGGCTTCATAGACAGCGTATTGCAGTTGTGTTGCGTTCCGGCCGGAGGAGAACTGGCGCGTGGCCATGTCCTGCGGCAGAGACACGGTGAGGTTTACGTTTCCGTCGTTTCCGGCGGCTATCGGTTCGTCGTCCTGCGAACAGGAGGCAAATGCAAGCACCCCGAGCATGGCAAGCGGGAGGAAAGCTAATTTCTTCATTTTCATAAGATTGTGTATTTTATAGTATTTTATGTCGGAATATACGCTTATACGGGGCTTCGTTTCCCTGCTTAGGTTAAAACAAATTGCCGCCGCGAAGTGTCATCCTTAAAACTCCCGGTTGCCGTTAAATTCTCTTAATTCTTCTTAAAACTGCCGTGCCACGTGTGCCGAAACCCTTCACGGCTTGTCATACTGTCAGAACCTAAACGATACAGAATTATGGCAAAAAAGAAACTCGTATTTTCCACGGGTGCCGGAGTGTCGGCCGAAAGCGGCATCTCCACCTTCCGCGACGCCGACGGCTTGTGGGAGAATTATCCGGTAATGCAGGTTGCCTCCTACGAAGGGTTCCTGCGCGACCCCGAGCTGGTACACCGCTTCTACAACGAGCGGCGCGCCGCCCTGCTCGACGCCCTCCCCAACGCCGCGCATAAGGCTATCGCCGAACTGGAACGTGACTTCGACGTGGAAGTGATAACCCAGAACGTAGACGACCTGCACGAACGCGCCGGCAGCTCCAAGGTGCTGCACCTCCACGGCGAACTGATGAAAATCCGCGCCGTCGACGACCCCGGTTATATAGAAGAGGTCACGGAAGAAACCATGGTCACCTCGCCCTCCACACGCGGCAAGAACGGCATGCCCATGCGTCCGCACATCGTCTTCTTCCAGGAGGCGGTCCCCAACATCGAGAAGGCAGTGGAGATAGTACACGAAGCCGACATCTTCGTGGTCATCGGCACGTCGCTGGTGGTCTATCCGGCCGCCGGACTGCTGCAATGCGTGCGCCCGGGTACACCCATCTACTACATAGACCCGCGCCCGGCCAGCGTCGCCGGCATCCCCGACGTGACGGTGATAGCCGAACCTGCAACCAAAGGGATGGTGACGCTCGCGAAACTCCTCCACGCCGACAGATAATCCTAATCTGCCACGCAAAAGAGGGACGCCGCCTGTGCGCCCCTCTTTCGTGTTTTATTGGATACTGTTTCTTTGAGTGTGTCTGATGCGGGACACTAAAAAAGGGACCCGTCCATTTGGACAAGTCCCGGGAAGTTTGTAGTTTTAGGTGACGAAACTTAAAACATAGAAAAAATGCTTCTTACAAAGGAACAAATTTCTGAGCAAATGCGCAAGCATGCCGAGAAGAAAAATGGTCTTCATGACCTGATGGAGATCATGCTCGAGAGTATGATGGTCGCCGAGCGCGGCGAGTTTCTGGCTGATAATCCGGGCAATAAGGGCAACGGCTATCGTCCCGGACACAGTTATGGGCAAGGTAAAAAACTTGAGTTCCGTATCCCGCGCGACCGATACGGCAACTTCCATCCTCAGATTCTGGCCATACTGCGAGACCAGGAGGAGGAATGCGACCGGCTGGCAGGAGTCCTTTATACAAAAGGACTTACACAAGAACAGGTAAGCGATGTGTTTGACCAGATATACGGTCAGCATTACTCCAAGGCAAGCATCAGCCGTATGGTCGAATGCGTACGCACCCAAGTCAACGAATGGCTCGAAAGAGGACTTGAGGAATACTATCCGGTGGTGTTCGTGGACTGTGTCCATATCAAGATTCATCGTAAACGTTCGGTGGCAAGCGAGGCTTTCTATGTGGCGCTGGCTGTGACCGAAGAAGGTACACGCGAAGTCATCTATATCGGCAATATGCCGGTTGAGAGCGCTACAGGTTGGGGCGAGATCTTCAATAGTCTCAAGGACAGAGGCCTTCAGCGAGTTGGTCTGATGGTTGCCGACGGCATCAAAGGGCTTGACACAGTCGTCGGAGAAAAATTCCCCGGCACGCCCTTGCAGCGATGTGTCACCCATCTGAAACGCAATATGTTCGCCAAGGTCCGTCATGGCGACAAGGCAGCTCTGGCCGCCGACCTGCGCGATATATTCCGCACCGGGCAGCGCGACTACACGGTTGAAATGGCCTGGTCCAAGTGGCAGGATATGTGCGAGCGCTGGGGCAAAGACTATCTGTCAATCAGACGACTGCGTGACAACCCCGATTACAAGGCATATCTGACATATCTCAACTATGCTCCTGAAATTCAGGGAATGATATACACCACCAACTGGATAGAACGCCTCAACCGCGACTTCCGCCGTGTAACCCGAATGAGAACCGCAATGCCCAACGAAGAATCGGTGCTGACACTGATGGGCAGCGTGGCCATGGATCACAAAGCGTTCGACCGGGCGTTGCCAAACATAACCGTTGACAAAAAGCTTTTCCCTGACTGAAGATAAAGGTTTTCTCAGCGGAATGGCCATCCTGGTGAAGTTGAAGCCGCCCCTTACGGAACGGCTCCTGTATTCGACTGTCTCCAGTCTTGGCGCAGCCATGTTGCTGGCGGCTTGCTCCTCAGCATAGCCCGTTTCCTCGTCCGGCTGCACTCCAAAATTGCGAATTTTTTCGTCACTCAACGAAAATATGAAATATTATCATTAAATTTGCAGCGTCATCTGAGGTCTATAGGCTTGAGTGAACTCGCCTCAGACACACTCAGTGAAACACTACCTTTTATTGAGATATTTCTCGGAGAATTGTTGCTGAACTTTATGGTGCAACGTTTTGCCCTCGCTTGCAGAATTTGCGAAGAAACTCAAAGACTGAGGTAGCCCGCTTCCTTTATGGTTACAGCATTAAAATCAATGTTGCAAGATTTACCAAGCGATGCGCTTTTCGCCGTCCTGGATGTAGATGGTGCCGCGCTGCGGATTGCGGATTTCGCGGCCCGTCAGGTCGTAGAGTTTGTCGGATTCTTTAGGTGCAGCACCGACACTTTCTATGCCGCTGCTCGGCTTCTGCACGTTCTCTCCTTTATAAACCACATTCCCTTCCAAATCGTAGAGGTCGTTGAAGAAACCTTCTCCGTATGTTGCATTAGGGACAACATGATATCTCGCTTCGGTTTCCGGCACTAAAAACGAGCCGCGTCCGACATTGCCTATTCCTTCGGCTACGTATACATGAGTCTCAGGTCCTTTGTTGTTGCAAAAATCTGACACGGCACAGTTGCGTAATGTGTATTGTTTACTCATGCCGTCAGTCTCCGATACGTCTTCCACGTTATATTTGGTTATCATGGGAAAGTCATACACCTCTTCTTGCGGTTGGTCCCCGTGCATCGGGTTTCCGGATGCAAAGAAACATTCCTCCGGCTGATTTCGGCTAAAATCGAATATGACCACCTCTTCATTCTCTCCGACGGGTTGCTCCTTGAAATCATCTCCTTTGTCCTCATAAACCTTTATGACCGGAGTCTGAACCAGCATATAAACTTTACTGTCTTCCTCCCGTAATAATGCTTGCAGGGAATCCAGGGTTTCAGGTTCGTATATATCCGTTATTTCATCTTGCATAGAAGTCCAGCATAGACTGCTTTTCATCTTTAGCTGATGATACGTTTTCCCGTTCACTTCCTGAGTGCCGTCGAACTTGAGGGTGTACAAATAATTTGTACAGATACCCCAACGCGAGACTATGAAGTAATATTCCCAAACACGGTCTTCGCGGATCATAGGCTCATATGCCTGTGCTGCGAGGCTCGCGAGAAGCGTTATAATCAATATTAATCTTTTCATCATTCTTATTTCTTAATTTGATTGTAGAAGTGCGATTAATCGGTTGGCGGTTGTCTCCAACCGACTAATCGATATTCAGATTACCGGTTTGTGACCTTAAATTCTCCGCCGGGTTCGACCTTGAAGTATTTTCCCATCGTGACGTTCTGGGCAATAACAGTCAGTTTACCTCCCTTCTTCACGGTTACGGAATTGGACATCAAGGCTTTCTCGGTTTACCGCGCGATGCGCTTTTCGCCGTCCTGGATGTAGATGGTGCCGGGTTCGGGGTCGTTAACCTGCTTGCCGGTCAGGTCGTAGCTCTTGCCGTCCTTGGGGCGTTCCTGCGGCACGATGTCCGTAACGCCGCTTTGGTCCTTCAGCCACTTCGCGTCAAAAACCGTGTTACTGTACAGATCCTTCTGCCGCAGAAAATAAGATTTGGGCATCTGGCCTCCGATGATGATTACACCTGGCAATAATGCCGGCATGTGCAGGAATCCCATTCCAACATTTCCCACGCCTTCAACGACTACAACTTTATCATAGGCTATTGAAGGGTCTATGTCCAATAGTTCATCAGCTTCAGATCTTTCTTTATAAAATATCTGCACCTTCCATTCTTTATCGTTTTTTCTTAGGGTTTTAAATACAGGATAAACTGATGATAAACTTAAAGCAGCATAGGGGTCTATAGCTTCTGTAGCTACCCAATCAGGGAGTGCCACAATGTTGCGTGTATTAGTATCCTTATTATCGGAATAGAGTAATACCTCTGTATAATCTGGAACTGGTAATGTCAATTCGACGTCAGCACAGATTATTTCGTGTTGCTGCAACAAAAGATACACTTCACCACATGATTCGCGCATATATGCGACCCTCTCAGGTTTTGGATTCTCTGCATTAGCAACCCAGTAATTTAAAATATGGTATGTATGACCATTGACATATTCGGTGCCATCGAATTTGAAATTCAGTGTATCCCTGACTACTGACGGAAATAAACCTTCTTCATACGATGCTTCAATACAGTATTGCCAAATTCTGTCCTCTCTAATCATCGGCTCGTAAGCCTGCACCGCAATGCTTACCAACAACATTGTAATTAATAAGAAATTTTTCATCTTTGAGATTAGTTAAGTTCCATAAATCCTATTAACCTGCAAAACGACAGCAGGCTAATAGAATTTATCTTTTGTTAATTAAAAATACGGGAAATACCCCCATGTTCGACCTTGAAGTCTTTTCCCATCGTGACGTTCCGGGCGATAACGGTCAGTTTGCCGCCCTTCTTCACGGTTACGGAATTGGACATCAAGGCTTTCTCGGTTTACCGCGCGA